>JAEEGK010022188.1_pt1 | contig 13361 bp, 4 predicted proteins | sample 8958771 | NCBI WGS metagenome assembly JAEEGK01 (sample SAMN16246547, study PRJNA631951) | gut metagenome | biome: gut microbiome; feature: rumen; material: SC-attached | host: Bos | place: Iran: Karaj | collected 2018-10 | reverse complement strand
TTTCTTCTTTTCCTTTTAAAATATCAACTATTTTTTCACGAAGTTTAGAATCCTTTGAATAATTATAATCACTTAATTCATTTATATTTTCATATTCACTATTTAAAGTAAATGATATCACTGTTGAACAAATTGAAATATTATTTTTATTATTCATTTTTTCAATATCCATTGATTTATTAAAAAAACTCTTATTCTCATTTATTAATAAATTATCATTATTTATATTAGTTTTATATCTATCATAATTTTCACAAAAAAAATAATCATCAGGATATATTTCATCATTGATTTCTTCAGGTTTAAATGGAGTTAAATAATATTTAGAATTTTCATTTAAGTCTTTTGTCTGAGCTGAACGATGAAAAGAACTATTATTTTTATAACTATCATTAGATTCATTACTAACTTCTTCATTAATAACATCATTTTCCCAATTAGAAGTTTCATATGAATTTTCTATAAAATCCTTAGAAGATTTAGGTAATTTTTGATTATTTTCATAATCCTCTAATTCATTTATTGTATTTAATGTAATTTTAGTATTTTTTTTTTTCATCTTCCAAGAATTTCTTGAAAAATTAGATTCAGTTTTTGAAGAAAATGAACTTCCACTTTCACTTGATTCATACAAAAATGAGGATTGTAAAGTATCTTCTTCATTTATGTTTAATACATTTATATATTTTAAGTGAGAATCGTGAAAAATTTTTAAAACTTTATTCATTAATTTTTTAATTTGCTCATAATTATAAAGAGACTTTTTATTGATTTGTTTCCATATTAAAGGATAACTTGTTGAAATCTCAACAGCTGCAGTTTTATGTAAATAAAATAATTCTGCTTTTTTAGTTTTTGTTCTTAATGTTAAAGGAGATTGTAAATTAAGAAACATTAATATGTCACCAAAATGTTCGTTTTTTCTTATTTCCAATAATTTGAAAACTTGAATTTCTTCATCATCTTTTTTATTATTTTCTTCAGTTTTATTTAATAATTGTTTTTTATAAGAAAATGTCTGATTTATACTCACTTTTTTATTATTTGTTTTTGTTTCTTTATTTGGTTTTAAAATTAATGGAAGTTCTAAAGATAATTTTCCTTTTTTGACAAATATCATATCTTCTACTAATTCTCCATAGTTTATTAATATATCATTTCTAATTGCTAAAATAGGAATGAAATTTAATACAACTTTAACTATGAAATCTACATTATCAAAATTTTTAAAGAAAACAAAATTATTGATAATTGGTTTATACATTTCACAAACTAAAATATTACTTAAACCAATTGGTAACGAATCAAATATAATCTTTTTATCTAATTTTTCATTATCTTGTTTATATTTTAAATACCTACTAATTTTTTCATATAAATGATCAGGTAATTGAGGGTAAGACATTTTAATATCTTCTAAAATTTTGCATTTTTTTTCGTAATCCTCGTTTTTTTCATTGATAACTTGAATATAATTACTAATAGAAGAAACAACCCATGAATAAGCAATAATTCCAAAAATTTCCATGAATAAACCAAATATTTTTTCCTTGTAATTTACACATAATAAGTCTCCATACCCAACAGTTGTTAATGTTGTGATAGAATAATAAATTGAAATTAAATATAATTTAGGATATGAATAATCTTCAAATCCATAATTAATTATCCAATTCGGATAATCAATTCTTCCTATAAATATGAATAAATTTGCAACTATATGAATAGAAATTAGAAATACAAATAAATTTATATATAATTTAAAAAAATTAAGATAATGAGTTGTTTCATTTAAACGATTAATAATTTTTTCAAGAAATTTATTATTCTGACTTAAAACTTTAATAATTTTTATTAGTCTAAAACAAATAAATATATAATAGAAATTATGATAATATAAAGAAGTATTATAGAATTCCTTATTTTTACATTTCCTATCAAAAAGTGAAAATAAAGTTTTTATTGGGATAGCTTGAATTAAATCCCAAAAAAACCAATTTTTTAAATATTTTTTAGTAATATTACTTAAATTAGTATCTAAAACTTCTTCAAAATTATAAAATGCAATAAAAAAAGAAAAAATTAAATCAAGAATATATACAATATCTACAACTAATTCAATAATTACATCCCAGTTGAAAAAACTTTGTATACAATAAATTTTATTATAACCTAAAAAAAAAGGTATATAAATAATATTAAAAAGTGAGCAAAATAAAATAAAAAAATCTAAAATAATAAGATAAATTGAATTTGGATCAATATAAAAAAGATTAATTTGTTCATCAATATTTTCTTCGTCGTCTAATGAATCATAAACATAACCTTTTTTTTGTAAATTTCTATATCGTTGTTCTATAAGCTTATTATTGATTTCTTCTTCTTGAATTTGATTAATTTCTTGAATAGTGATCTGATTATTAAGATGATCTAAAAAAAAAGATTTTTTACTATCTATATTCTTAATGGATAATGTTTCTCCAATAAAACTTTCTTTCATTTCTTTTTTTATTTCATTTAATAAAATGATACTTTTATTTGAAATTCCTGTTTTCTTATATAAAAATTCGTTTTCATTGAAATTATGCTCATAATGAGGAGTAGCTTTTTTATAATGATGAATATGAGTTTTTGAATTTTTAATTATACCTTTTGATTTGTTAGATTTTCGAGAAGGAATAGAATGAATTGAATGAATTGAATGGATTGAATGGATTGATTGAATTGAATTTAATTTTTCATATTTTAAAGGAGTAAGAGACTTTGCTTGTTTATTAAATGTTTTTAATATTTTTTTTCCACCATTACTATTTATTTGAATAGATTGAGGATTAATTTTTGCTTTTTTAGCTTTACTTCTTTTTTTTTTGAAAGATAATTTTAAATTAATATTATTATCTTCATTTATGTCATCTTTAAAAGATACTTCATTTTTTTTATCTGGTATAACTTCTAAATCATTATCATTGTTTTTTTCATCAAAATTAAATTCATGTGTTTTTTTTCTTATGAATTCAGTAACATTGTCATTAGAAAATTTAAATTTATAATGTTTTATGTTTTGATGTGATTTTTTTTTGTTTAAAGATAAATTTAAACGTTGATTAATTTTATTTATATTTTTATTTTCATTAATTTGTTCTAAATTTGAATTACTATAATAAGCATTATTATTATCATTATTAACTAAAAAAAGTTTTAGTTTTTGATGAGTTTTCTTCTGATTTGAAGAAATAGATGAAATAGAATTTAACCTTTGAAAACCCAATATATTATTATCATCATTTATTTTATTAATTATATAACGATTTATATTTTGATGAGATTTTTTTTTATCTAATAAACTTAAGGGGATTTTATTTATTATTTCTTTTTTATTATAAGCATCAGATAATCTTTTAACCTTTAAATTATTAATTGGAGAATTTTTGTTTTCATCATTATTTAAATTCAATTGATGGCGTTTAATGTTTTTACAAGATTTTTTATGATTGAAAGACTTAATAAACATTTTATCTGATAATTCATTTTTATGATTCATTTCTGAAAATCTTCTTCTTTTACCAAAATTTAAATGATTTGAATTTTCATTTTTTTTGGGATTATTAAAATAGCGCAAGTACATAGAACTATTTACATCTCTTTTTTTCAAATCAAACTGTTCTAAAGAAATTAATGGTTCCTTTTTAATATTATCATCATCATCATAATTATTTTTCATTTCCTTTTTTAATTCATTTACATAATCTTTTACTAAATTCGCTGTATGAGATAATTCATTTTTTTCATTGTCTTTTTTTCTTATTAATTCTATTATTTCTTGGTCTAATTCATTTGATGGTATTGATTTTTTTTTGTTTTTTTCTCTAATTACATTATTATGATTTATTTGCATCATCCCTTCATAAGGTCTTGTTTTCATTTAAATTATTTATATTTTTATATCATTAATCCATAAAATAAATATACTTTTTATTATTATTAAATAATTAATTTTCAATAAATAATATTTCTTTTTTTCGTGTTAACAGAAAAAAAATCAAAAATAGATATTTTTAATAAGCATTATATTTTTTTATTGATTTATCATTAGATTTAGAAATTATATTTCCTCATGGAAAAAATTATTATGACATTAAATTGAATTATAATTTTTAATTTATTCTAATTTTGAAGCTTCCATTAAGAATAAATATATATTTTCATATTTTTTAATAAATCATTTTAATTAAAATTATTAAAAGATTCATTCATCCAACACCATCTTTCTTTCTTTCCTATTAATTTTTCATATAATATTTTCTTCGAATTCAGTTTAAAATTTAAGTCACAAAATATGTGATTTTGTATCTAAATTATCTTTTTTCTATATAAAACTACAAAACCTGAAAACTATAATATATTTTTGTGTTTATTAAAATAATATTTTAAATAAATTTTGATTTTAATTCACTCATAATATTTTTAAATTTCAAGAATAAAATCTTCATTTATTTTTAAATTTAAATTTTAGTTATTTATCAGTTTTAGTTCCTAAAATAAGCCATCTTAAAGACTTTAATTTTAATGCATTTTATAGAAATAAGTGTATAATTGTTTTACTTCTTTGAGTTTAAAAAATCCATTCTTCACCAATTTTATATTTTCATATTTTTCATTTTTTATTTTTTAGTTTTAGATATAATTTAATGTTCATTTTTTTATTATAAGAATAAATTATATATTTTTTGTTTTAAAATTTAAATTAATAAAATTCTCTTAATTCTTCTTTTCTCCATTTTTCATAAGTAATAATTCTTTTCTGATTATTTTATTCTTTATTAATTAAATTTTGATTTTATATTTATTTATATTCTATAAAATTATTTAATTTTATATGGTTATTCTTATTTTCATTTATTCATTTAAATAATCTTCTACTTAGTAAAACTTTGATTATCTTTATTAGTCTATTTTATTATCATTTCAAATTTTAATAATTTTATTTTATTTTTATTTAAAAAATTTTCCATATTATTATTCTTAAGATTAAATAAGAATTTGATTGTTTGAATAATATTATTTTTTATTTGATAAATATATTTATTATTCAATTATTTTTCTAAAATAATGATAATAATCTTTTTCTTCTAAAAACTAAGGAACAAATAAATAAAAAATGAATTTAAAATTCATATAAAAAAAAATAAGAAAATTTTACAATGTCAGAAAAAATAAAAATATACAAGTTTCAAAAATAATCAATACATTCAATATTATTAATAGTTTTAATAAAAATTTGTTTATAAATAATCCTTTATAATATTTTTACCATTTGTTTATATAAATAATCTTTGAAATATTTGAAAATATCTGGTTAGCTTTAAGAACAATTATTATCTAGTTATTGGTATATTTCTATATATTTCTTTGATCATTTGTTAGATTGTTTTATTATTAAGTCCTTTTTATAAATAAAAATTTTTTATCAATTTTAATATATTAAACAGTAATAATTATTGGATATTATATCATCTTTTTTTATTATGGGGTTCTGTTTCCTGTTTTTAATCTACTGTTTTTTTTATTTTTTTGAAGATTAAGATTGATTTTAAAATTTCTAAATCAATAAGATAAAAATTGAAGTTCAATTCAAAATAAAAATTGTTACAGTAAAGAACAATATTGATAATTAATTTAACATTATAATAAATTATAACTTAATTTAAATTTTATGAATCACTAAATTATTTTTTTTTTATTATAATGTTTTGGAATCAAAAAAGTTTATTTGATTTTCATGCAATCTTCAAAAAATAATTTTTATTTTTTATATAATATTATTTTATAAAACTTCTCTAATTGATTTAAAATATTAAAATAATTTTATTAATTTTAAAAATAAGATTCTAATTTTTTTGAAAAAAAAACTTAAAAATGAATAAAGTCTCATTTTAATTGAATTAATTTTTAAAACTGAAAATGTTCTAATATTGAATTTAATTACAAATAGAATGAAGATTCATTTTTAAAAATGATTATTATAAAATTTCAAAAATTAAAATATTATATATCAATATTTTTATTTTTAAATCGTAAAAAATGTAAAAAATAATGTCAAAAATTTCTGCGTTTAATTTTTTCTTCAATAAAATTGATTTATATGGTCTTTCATTTCCCCTACGTTATAATGCTCATCATAAATTTAATACTTTATGTGGAAAAACCTTAAGTATATTAACAATATTATGTACAACAATTGTAGTTATATTATTTTTAATTCAAAATTTTTCAAGAAATAATATGACTATAATACATAACTCAGAACAATTATATGAAAAAAAACTATTAAATTTTTCAAGAATTCCCTTTTTAATTGGATTTATAAATTATGGTGGAAGACCAGTATTGATAGATCCAAAATATGTATCAATTACATTAGATAAAAATGATCATTATCCTGAAATTAGTAAAGAAGGAATAATGCTTTTAAGAAGGGAATCTACACCTATTCAATTAGAATATTGTGATTTAAATAAACATTTTAATAATGATTCAGATATTATACAAATGATTAAAAATTTTGAATATCAAAATTATTTATGTGTTGTTCCAGGTCAAAACTTAAGTATTGCTGGAAGATTTGGTGATTCAATTCATGGTTATGATATGTTAGAAATTCATTTAATTAAATGTGATAATAAAACTAATAATAATAATTGTGTTAGTACTGATGAATTAAATAGATTTTATACTAATTCTTATATGTCTATTTTATATTTAAATGAAGCTTTAGAACATCATGATAAATTCAATCCTATAAGAAAAAGTTTTAGAAGTGAAGTTTTTACTGTTGTATCTAATTCAGTTAAAAGATATTATTATTATTTTGCTCCTGCTGAATATATAAGTAATAATGGATATTTTTTTAATGTTTTTCAAAAATATGAGTTTTTTGAATATGAAAAAACTCAAATCGATTTTGTTGATGAAGAAGATCAAAGTTTTTATTCTAATGAAACTTTAATTGAAGTATGCTTTTCTAGTGTAGATAAATTTGTTAAAGTTGAGAGAACTTATCCTAAAATTCAAGATTCTTTAGGTAATATTGGAGGTTGGATTCGAATAATTTCAATAATTTGTCAATTAATTTCAGATTATTTTTCTGAAAAAATATTTTTGATAGATATCATTAATAAAATATCAAATTTTACAGAGAGAGAAAATCTATATAGTAATGAAACTAAAATTGATGATAGAAATTATAAAAATAATTACAATAAAAATATTCATAATAATTTTAATTATAATGAGATTAATAATAATAAAAACAATGATAATGAGAAAATTAAAAACAATAATTTTATGGCAGACTCTAATTCAAGAAATAAAATTTTTTTATCAAGAAATTCAAATAAAGGATTTAATATGGAATTCCATTTTAATTCAAAAATAGAAAATTTGAATAAAAACCAAATAACAAATGAAGATTTAATAAAATTTTCTAGTAAAAGAAGAAAAATTCAAATTTCTCTTTTAGATTATATTTTACCATTTTGGGTAATGAAAAAAAGTGATAAATTTTCATTTATTCTTTTTTATAAAAATTTTATATACAAAGATATAAGTCTTGAAGTTTTAATTCCAATAATTGAAAGATTATATAAATTAAATATTTTTGGAGAGAGTTCAAATAATTTCTTTTCAAAAGTAAGCAAAACTTTTATTGATCAAACAGCATCTAAAAATCTTCATCCGATTCATAAAACTTGATTAAGAAATCAATGAAAAATAATTTGTAATATATAATTTAATTAACAATATATATTATATCATAAAAAATATATATATCATAAAATTAGTTTCTTAAAAAATTAAATTTAGATCACTTAAAAAAGCAATAATTATAAACAATAGTTTAAATTCAAAAATCATTAATTTAAAAAATAGATATAAAAATTCAAACCAATAATTTAAATATTTAGTTCATTAACTGTTTATTAAAAAATAATGGTTTTATATCTAATTCACTATATCTTTTTAACACAAAAATTGTTTCAAATGGATTGTTGATATTAACATGTTTATTTATAATATATTGAATTTATATTTAGTAATGTCAAATTTAATAATAATATTAATTATATTTTAGAAATGATAACATATATTATCCTATTTAAAATAATAATATACTTTTCTCATAAAAATTTTTTAAATATTTTGTTCCCTAGATATAATTATTAATGAAAAAGAATATTTTCAGTTATTTAATAAATAAAGTGATTTTTAATATAAAGAAAATCAATTTTTTTATATATAATTATTCTTGAAAAAATCTTTCAATTTATTCTGCTTTTTATAAAAATTTTTGGAAAAAAGTTTTTCCTTAAAATTAGTTAAATATATTATCCTCATAAGATTTTTTTATATGTTAATAAAAATAATTAAAATCATAAATATTATATCGATATTAAGAAGATAAATTGAATATTTGTGTGAAAATTATTTTAAAGTCTTTTTATTTGTTTTACTTTTTTTTAATTTAATTTGAAAACAATTAAATTTTCTTAAATTAAATAAATGGGAAATCAATGTTCTTGTTTTAATAATTCTTCGGATAATAATACTCAAGATTTATCAAATAAAATAAATAATACTTATAAATTCAGTGAAGATGAAAATAACTTAAACAATAAAATTTTTGATGATGGAACAATGTTAAATATTGAAATTAAAAATGAAGACAATATATTGGATAAAGAGAAAACTAATTTTTCAAAAACTGAAACAATATTATTTCATTATTCAATTACTATGAATAAAGTTATTAAAGGATATTTATTTAGAAAAAAATATAATGAAAAATTAAAAAAAGAATTAGAAACATTCCAAAATAAATTATATATGAAATTTATTGAAAAATCAAAAAATGAAAAAGTAGAAAAAATATTAAAAGAAAATACTAATTTATTATCTACATCCTGGAAAGATTTATACAAAGAAGAAGAAGAAAATCCAATGAAAGAAATTAATTCCTTAATTTCAGAAACTAAAAGATACAAAAATTCACTGATATTTAATTACCCAAATGATAATAATACTTTAGAAAATGTTGATAATATTAATAATTCTTTAGAAAATAATAATAATAATTCGGAAAATATATTAATAGAAAATTTAATAGAAAAATCAAATTATATATATAAAGGAGAAACAAATTTATTTACAGGAGAAAAAATAGGAAATGGAGAAATTATAAATAAAAATGGTTCAAAAATTATAGGAACTTTTTATAACAATGAATCAAATGGTTGGAATAAATATATAAATGAAGAAGGAATATTATATTTAGGTTTATTTAAAAATGGGAAATTAAACGGAAAAGGAATTTTATATAATCCAAATTTAAATATATTTTACAAAGGAGATTTCATAAATAATTTAAAAGAAGGAAATGGAATAGAAATAACAAATGCTAGTAAATTTGAAGGTAAATTTATAAAAGATAAAAAAAATGGTTTTGGTAAAATAAATTTTAATAATGGTGATTTTTATGAAGGAAATTTTTTAAATAATAAATTTGATGGTCAAGGATATTTTTTTTGGAAAAAAAATAATAATAAATATATTGGAAATTATACGAACGGGGTTTTTAATGGAGAAGGATTATATAAATGGAGTGAAAATCAATATTATAAAGGAAATTATATTAATGGAATTAAAGAAGGAAAAGGAGAAATTAAATTTTCTGATGGAAAAAAATTTATTTGTAATTTTGAAAATGGAAAACCGAATGGAATTGGTATTTTTGTTGATCCTAAAGGAAATGAAAAAGAAGTTCAGTTTATTAATGGAAAACTTAATAAAGAATATAAAAAAACTAAAGACAAGAACAACAAAGAAAATTCTGAAAAAAATGACAAGTAAAATTCATTTATGAATATTTTTTTGTATAAAATTTTTTTTGCTTTTTATTGTGTATAGTTTTATAAATATAACATATATATTTTTAAAAATAATTTTTGGTAAAAACATTAATTAAATTATAGGAATATTTTATATTTTTTCTTTTTTTATTTACTTTTAAAATTTATAGTTCATATCTTCATTTCAGTGTAACACCAAGTTAGTAATAATAATTTATACAATTTATTGTATTTACAAATTATGACTCTCAAATAGAAAATAGTAATTGAATAATATATTTGTACATTAGAATAATATATTATGATTTATTGAGTAAAAAGAAATGAAATAAAAAAAGAAATTTTTAAAAATTAAGGTTATCGTTTAAAAAAAAAATTCAAAAAATTTGTCTTTAAAAAAATTTAAATATAATTTAATTTGATAATAAAACAAAATAAACTTTCATATTATAAGAATTTTGAATTGGATAAGCACAAATAATACAATAATCTAGAACTTTAGTTAAAATATTATTTAAAGCTTCATTTTTATTTTCAATTAATAAATTCCATATAGCATTATTTTCATTGTCGATTTCACATTCAACGGAATAAATATTTTTATCTTTATAATTCTTGAAAACATTATCATTTAATATTATTTCTATTCTTTCTTCTTCACTCATTGGAGTAGAATTTAAATTTAATAAATGTTCTCTTAAATTATAATAATAAGATTCATTTTTTAATATTTTGTTTGGTTTGCTTGTATTACTTTCAAAGTCATTATATAAATTTAATATTCCTTGGTTTATAAAGTCTTCTTTATAATTTGATATATTCGTTCTTATATCATTAAATAAATTAAATATTTTATCTGACTTTTCATCACTTAAATCATAGAGTAAATTTTCTAATTCTTCATTACTATTTTCATTCCAATAAGGTGGATCATGTTTTTTTTTTTTATTTTCATTTATATTATAATTATCTTTATCTATTTCTCCTTCATTTATATAATTTTTTCCTTTATTTGAAACATTATCATTATTTTCATCATTTATTTCTTCTTTAATTATATTTTTTTCTTTTTCTTCAATAATATTGTTATTGTAATTATTCTCATTAATTTGGGAATGGAATAAATTAAAATTATTATCATCTTTTGTTTTTAATTCAATTCTTCCTGACTCTATTGTATCTCTATTTGAAGTAATATTTTCAAAAGAAACTTTTTCTTTCGGTAAATTTTGTTCATTTTTATCTTTCATTCTTTCTATGCCTGTATCATAATTTGCTAAATCTTCTTTTCCTCTTATACAACATTGATTCCCCATTTTTTTAAATTATAATACTTCATATTATTATATTAATAATAAATAATTAATATATATTAAATAAATATATATTTCTAATTCAATTTTTAAAATTAGTAAAAATCTTTTCTAATAAACTCAATTCCTAATAGAATCAAAATAACAATAAATTCAGAATTACATTTATTTTGAAAATTGTCATCTTAAAAGTATTAAAGAATCAAAACAGAATTTCTCTTGATTAAAATTAATTAGTTCCACCTTTAATTATTTATAAACTTTAATTTTCCTTTATTGTTGAGTGTTATAATTATTTAAAGCTTTTAATTTAATTTATAAAAAAGAGAACTATGAACGATGATTTTAATATTATAATTTTTTTGATTCAATTATCAAATAAAATTTTTGTTTATATTATTTATTAAATCATTGATTAAAAATAAAAATCATCAATATTACAGATTTATATCTCTTATCTTTTATAAATTCACTTCTTCAAATAAATTTTATAATTAATTTCTTGAGTAATTTCATTTAAATAATTAAATATCGCTTTCAATAAATTTATCTTTGGCCTAAATTATATTTAATTATACTTGAACATTTTACATATATTAAATTATTTCAATAAAAAATTAAAATTCTTCTCTTACAAGAAATCGAACTATATAAATTAAATAAATGAAATTAAAATAATAATCTAAATTGTTATTATTGAATAACATTTGATATGATTTAATATTGTATTTAATATATTTTTTTCTCAGAGTTGGATATTTATTTTCTTTCTTTTTGGTTTTTTAATAAATTATTTTATGATTAATAAAATATTTTTAAGGAAATTTAAATATCTAAAAATGACATATTATAAGTTAATTTAAAATTATTTATTTAAAAATATTTCTATAACATTTGAAAAAACAAGAATAAAAATATAAAAAAAAATACTCTTAAACATTCAAACGAAACAAATCTTTATTTCAGAAAATAGATTTTTTCATATTTAAACTTTACTTCCATCATTAAGATCAATTTCACTAACATACAAATTATTTTTTTTCCTTAAAACTAAATTTTTAAATTCAATGAATTTAAATGTTCTACACCAAAAATCAACAATCAAACAAGAATAATGAGCAAAAAAGATTCCAATAGGAACATCAATAGTATAATGAGTTCTGCTTTCCAAAACTAATTTGGCTTCAACTAAAGCAACAAAAGAGTAAAAAAAAGAGAAAAAAATTTGTTTTCTAATTTTAGCATAAAATAAACATATTATACATATTCCAACATGTCCACTCCAAAAAAAATCATTTGATTTAAAGTAATTTACAGTGATTGAAGGAAAATATGGATTTTTCCATTCATAACCTTCTTCATAAGGTATTTTCATTCTATTTAGATTTTGAATTATTGAACGAATAAAATAAAAAAATATTATTGTTAAACCATTAGACCATAATTTATCATAAAAACACCAATTTATTAATGTTATTATAAATGATATATCTAATAAAAGAGAACCTAATATTTTTGAAATTAAATTGTATTTTTTGCTTTCTAAAAATAATTTATTTAATTTTTTTGTTAAGGTAAAACCTAAGTCTAAAACACATTTCCCTTTTTCTAAATTTGATTTGTTTAATTTATTATCTTTTTGAGTTATAAAGTAATAAATTATTATTGTTAAGAGAGATAAAGTTAGATTGAAGATTATTTTTTTTTTTGAGTTTAGTACTTTCCTTGTTCTTTTTTCATTCGACTTTTCTAGTTTTCCGAATTTTATTTCTGCAATTGTTTCTAAGTTTTTATCTTGATTTTTTTCTTTTTGATTCGGGGTCATTTAAATTTTTTTATTATTAAATAGTTTTAAATCCTTTTTTATATTGTTTTTAATTAATTTTTTAAATCAGAATTTTTTTTATTTTTATATATTAAAATATTATTAATTTTTTTTTAAAGTTTATTTCAGTTTAAATGGATATACAATTAAAAATTTATTTTTATAAAATTAAAATAAATGTTTATTTATTTATTTTTTTAAAAAAAAAATTATCAACAAGATTTGACATTTTATATTCATATTTTCCTCATTGGGGATTGGGGATTGGGGATTGGGGATTGGGGATTGGGGATTGGGGATTGGGCCCAATCCCCAATC
>JAEEGK010022186.1_pt1 | contig 13362 bp, 17 predicted proteins | sample 8958771 | NCBI WGS metagenome assembly JAEEGK01 (sample SAMN16246547, study PRJNA631951) | gut metagenome | biome: gut microbiome; feature: rumen; material: SC-attached | host: Bos | place: Iran: Karaj | collected 2018-10 | reverse complement strand
AGAACCACATCCAGTAACACTAAACAATAATATTAAAGAAAATAATAGCAGTAACATTTTTTTCATAATAAACTCACCTCATATAGATAGTATATCACATAAAAAGAGAATTTTTTTACCAATTAAAATAATCGTAAGATTACTATTTCATAAACGAAAAAAACTAGATTTCTCTAGTCTTTAATTATTAATGCTTCTTTATAGTTAATATAATAGGATTTACAAATTCATTTATAGTAGCACATGTTTGATATAAATTTTGAATATAGGCATAATGGGTACCATCTTGTTCTATAACTGCTCCATTTTTCATCTTGCTAATTGCATAATAAGTATCACTTAAGGATACTGCTGTATCTTTAGTACCTGCTAAGAATATAGTTGGTACTTCAATTTTAATTAAATCTAATAATAAATCTTCATTTACTGCTTTTACAAGGGTTTCTCGCATAATTGGAGAAGCATTATTATAGTCTGGAGAACCAATTCTTTTTCTAAAATATTCACCAAAAGGTGTTGATTTAATTACTTTATAGAACTTTTCCTTAATTGTTGGATCATGTCTTCGTCTTATAATTGGTGTTGCTAATAATACTACTTTACTTGTCGGATATTTAGAAGCATATTTTATTGCAACTCTTCCACCAAAGGAATGACCAACTAAAACTGGATTATTAATTGATAATATTGATAATACTTGTTTTAACCAATCTGCATACTCTCCAACACTCATTGAATGATCTAATTCTTCTGAATTGCCAAATCCAGGTAAATCAAATATAGTTACTCTTACATTTTTTAATTCTTTACCAACAAAATCCATCATTTCAATGTTTTGTCCCCATCCATGAAGAAGAACAACATCTTTATCTCCTTCTCCATATTGAATATAATTAACTCTTTTACCATATATATTCATATAAATAACCTCTTTAATTAATAAATAATATAATAAACAAAAAGCATTTATAAATCAATTATGTTAGTATATATAGTGTAAAGAAAAAATATACATCATGTTAATACACACTTTTTTTATTTTTCATACTTACACCGATTTAGTTATAACATAAAAAAGACTAGTTTTACCTAGTCTAATCTATTATTTATATTAATTCTTCTTTGCTTTAATTGCAGCTTGTCAAACCAGATAATTAACTTATCTAATATGGACGCTTAAATGTATTTTATATCTCCTATTATTTGAAAAATTGTTGCATCTTTTTCTGTAATATTTCGTCCGGCAATAGTTCCAACTACTTTCTTCTCTATTGCTCCGAATTTGTAATGAGCATCAGAACCTGAACTTATATATAAATTATTCTTTTTACAAAATTTAACTAGTTCTTTTTCTTCTTCTATAGTTTGACGATTATTAATTGCTTCAACACATCTTAAATTATATTTTTCTTTCAAGTCTAATATTATATTCTTCATTTCATCCATAGAAATATTATAATGAAGAGGATGAGCTAAAGATACAACAGCATTTGCATCTTTTTCAAGTTCAAATAATTTTTCCATAGAAATGTTATATCTTTTATTATCTTCAAAACAATTTGTATATTGATAATATGCATCTTTTGGCGTTTCTGAAAAACCTGTTTCAACTAACAATTCATTTAGTCTTACTTTATCAAAATAATTATTATTTCTAATAAATTTATTTAATTCTTTGTTAGGAATTTTAATATTATATTTTTCTTCTAATTGTTTTACTATTTCTCTAAAGTTTTTAATCTCATATCTTCGATTATTTCTTTTATATTGTTTTAATTCTTTTGAATTTAAATCAAAGTTATAAATTAACATATGAAAAGTTTTATCCTTATATCTAGTATCAACTTCCATACCTCTCATAATTTTAATATCATCATATTTAGTATTATCAACCAAGAAATTATTATGATCCGTGATAGAAATTAAATCTATTTTCTTTTCTCTACATAAATCTATTAATTCAATTCTTGTTTTTCCACCATCAGAATATCTCGTATGCATATGTAAATCTATTTTCATATATTCCTCCTTATTATTAAATCTATTCTCTTTGAATTTGATTCACTTAAACCATTTGATGCAAGATATATCATTTTACTATTAATATTTAGTATTTCTTTTTTGCATTTTTCAACGTCTATACTAGCTGTATTCCAAAAGTTCCTTTTATTTAATTGCAGTTTGTAGTATAGTCAAAACTTGGTAGCAAAACAATTATATACTAAATTGCTTCTATATACTTTTATTTTTATTTTTAATTAGTTCTTTATATCTTTGATTAACAAAGTTATATAAATCATCATCTGATATGCTTACTTCCCAATCAAATTTATATTGATCAGCTTTCTTTAAACTATCTATATTATCAAATAAATTCCAAGCATTATCTTCACTGTCAAAGTACCATCTTCCATGGGTAAAAGAATTTCTTATTCTATCTGCTTCGTATTCTTTTTCACCAATTATTACATTTTCACCTTCTTGAATTAAATTCTCAAAAATATAATTATAATAAATAGATTTAGCTTCAAGTTGTAAATATGAAGTATCCAATATATTATTAATAAACATTATTAGTTCTTCTTCATCATTAATATTGTATGATTTAAAAAAAGAATAAACTACTCCCTTATCTTTTAAGCTATTTAAAACAATAGCTATTGTTTCAAGAATTGTCTCTTTATATTCCCTATTGAAATTGTTTATAAGTATAGAGGCTATATGAATATTATGTTTTTCACGTCCTAAAGGTATAACTTTTAATGCTTCATATTCATAATACCTCTGCATAAATGATCCTAAAATTCTTTTTATTTCAGCATTTGTTTTAGTTAAACTTAAAGTTAAAGGTGTAACGTCATTCAATTCTAAAGATTCAATAATATGATTTCTAATCGACTTAAATAAACAGTCTTTTTGTTTATCTGATAAATTAATTTTTTCTTCCTTTCTAACAAACTTTGCTTTTAATTTGTCGAACTCTTCCATATTATGTTTTTCATTACCAATTTTATGTTCTGTTGATAATTTCTTTTTATCATTATCATTTAAGGTATTAAATAAAGTATAATTATAACAAGTTGTATATATGACATCTTCTAATAGTTTTAAAATGTTTGTTGTTGTACTATTGATAACAACACTTTCATCAAAAGATATTCCTGATATGTTACCTGTTCTTGAATAAATTCCACAAAAAGCAGACATTTTTAATAAATCATAATCATTAAATTCAACTTCGAATGGAATATTTTTTCCTTTATTAATTCCTTTAGAAGCAATAGTATTTTCTAACTTAACTCTAACTCTCAAATTTTTTTCATCAATAATTATCGACGCCAAATTATTTTTATTATGTGCAATTGCATTTCTGATATATAAAATAATGTCTTTATCAGTATAATTTTCAATACATTTTTGATTTATTGGTAAGCTGCTATCAATAAATAAATTTTTATTAATCACATCTAAATCATTAAGTCCTTTTTGAGTAGTATCTTTTCTATAAAATAAAATCATTGAAGCACTATAATAGTTTTTAATTAATATTATTTTATCAAAATCATCTAATGATAATTCAGTTTGATTTTCATTAATCATTTTTTTAAAATTTTCATATAATGACTGATTATTGTTTAAAGATAAAGAAAGTAATATTGAATACACTCTTAAGTACTCACAAATTTTAGATGAATCTATTTTCATATTACTACCTCCTATTTTATTATAACAATAAAAGACTAGAATACTCTAGTCTTTTATTTACTAATTCTTCTTTGCTTTAATTGCGGCTTGTACTGCATAAAGGTTCGGAACGAAATAAGGTACTCTTGTACGGACTAAAATGACATATTTTTACTTTTTTAGTACATTTTTTGTACATTTTTAGTATATCACAATCTAAAATTTTTATTTTTTTGCGACATTTTGTATTAAAAATCTTCATTCTACTTTACCCTAATTTTTATAATTATAATTTCAGTCAGAGCAAAATAATAATGCATGCAGTTATCTTTTATTTAATATATAATCTTTTAGATATAGATCTATGAGCTTTTTCTGAATCATCACAATAATCCTCATCAAATTGATGACAATAATCCTTACTTGTTATAGCACTATCACTTTTCAGAAAATATTGTAAAGAGTTCTCATTTTTTATATTATCTAAATCAAACGTCAAATCAAGATGATACCAATATTCACCAATTTTCACAACATTCCATGCGTGATTAAAAGAACTAACAACCTGACATTCTATTCCAACTTCCAACGCTATGATTTTAAATACACCTGCTATCCCAGAACATATACCTTTTTTATTTATTAAAACATTATAAATAATATTTTCATAATAATCTTTTGAAAGTACATTAGAAATACTATCATTATAAGTTTTATTATCATATTTAATTTTCTTTCCTAAATATTTATATATAAACATTATCTTGGCAATATCATTTTTTAGATTTAAAACTAAGTTTGCTATTTTTTTTATTTCCTTCTTAACCTCTAATAAACTCTCAATTGTAAACACATTATTACATTCATAACCTAATGCATGTTTTTCATAAAGAGATTGTTTAACTTCTACACGTGAGTTCACATTATTACTCTTTAATAACGATAATTGTTCAACACTAAAAAAATTCAAATTTTCAAGCTCAAAATTAATATTAATCTTTCCATTACATAATTTGATAAAATCTAATAACTTCATAAAATTATTAGCACTCACCTTAGAAGATAAAATTAAATCTATATTAAAGATATTGTTCTTATATTTTTCTATGTCTACTAAAATATCGTAAATACTATCATATCCATCTATATAAACATCTTCATCAATAATTACATAAAACCTTAATACTTTATCTTTAACATTGCAAAATTCAGACATAGCATTGAAGAAATCGTCTATATAGCATCTTAAAAGCACAGTTTTATCTTCTAAATTAGATAACTGTTTTTTATTACTAATATATCTTACTCCTGTTCCGACATATGATAAATTTGTACAAGTAAATGAGTTTTTCATAAAGTTTCCCCTTTGCACATTTATTTAATATTCTAGCATCAGGACTGACAATATTCAAGAATTATAGTAAAAAAGACTAGATTACACTAGTCTAATTAATTATTAATATTAGTTTTATTTTCATTCATTTGGATAAACTCCTTTATTTTTTTATCCATAATTCTGCTTTACAAGTATTACATTTCTTATTACGATTCACACAATATGAACAATAACCTTTATCTTTGTAATATGTATCACCTAAATTCTTTAATAATTCAAAATTGCATTTTTCAAGTAGATATTTAGAATTAACTTCTTTTCCATCTCCCCATGCTTCATATATAATTTTATCTTTAATATTATCACAACACAATTGTAACAATTTTGTTCCAATGCCCTGTTTTTGATAATTATCATCAACTACTAAATATAAAATTTCTCTGTATTTTCCTAAATTTATATTATAAGCATTATCTTTTTTTATATTGCTAATACCACATGCACCAACTATATGATTATTAATTTCACAAACATAATAATTATTTATATCCTTTATTATTTCTTTCTTATTATTGTTTAATATATCTATCTTACTAACACTAATATTATTCTTATTAATGTTACAAGTGCCAAGCAAATTTGTTACTAAATAAGATATATCATCTATATCACTAAACATTGCTTTTCTATAATTCATTTAATTACCTCTTTTTGTTAAATAATATTTTCTTTTTTTAGCACATCTTCAAGAGTTTCTTTATCATTTAAAATATATAATTTATCATAATTTCTTTTTATTGAATCTTCGTAATATGGAATAAACACTTCTTTCAATCTTCTAATAAAATTTTCATTATTACCACGAGTAATACATCTTCTCTCTACTTCTTCCCAATTATTTATGTTTGGATAAGCAATAGAATATTTTATATTATGTTTATCAAAATAATCAAAGTGTTCTGGTTTTAATTGAACCAGCACAACATCATATTGTTTTATTGCTTCTGCAATAGCATCATAATAATTTTGTGGCCACTTTGGATTTAAATCTCTTTTTGTTCCTTTTTGTTCTTCTACAGGTATATCATCTCTCATTATATTTTTAAAAGGGCTTGATTCTAAGTCTTTAATATTATTATATTTTTTACCTAATATACTTTTACCACAAGTAGCAAATCCAGCAATTATTATTCCCATATTATACACCTCAATTTATTTCATTAACATTAATTACATTAATACCATTACTTTCTTAAAATTCCTTGTCCTATATTGAATATAGTACCATCTATTAATTCTTTTTTTATTAATCTTTGAAGTTTGGTATCTTCTTGTAATTCGACATAGTTATTTATCTCTTTCTTTTTATATACAAAATTTAATATATCAGATATACAATCTTCCCCATCTTCTACATCAAATAAGTTATAAAATTTATGGATATTTGATTCTTTTTCTATTATCCTATTTAACTCATTACTTAATGACCAAGAATTGCATTTATAAACCATATTATCGATTTGATATATTTCTTTTAATACTCTTTTTGATAAATTAATAGAGTTAATTACTTTATCAAAATCTAATTTACTTCCACTTGGAATATGTATTTTAATAATTGAATTATCTTTATTTGTTTCTAATAATTCATATTGTAGTCTTCCTATTTCAATTATTCTTACTCTAACAAAATAAAAAGCCCATAACATTTGTGAAATTCTAACACTATCATATTTTCTATTAATTAAATCACTTTCAAAGCATTCCTTAATTCTATTTTTATTTATATTTATTTGTTCAATATCTAAATTATATTTTTTTAAATATTCCTCACTAGTATTATAACTTAATAATATAATTAAGTTAGTAATAAATGGATCTATACCATCACAAAATAGTACATTAACATCTTTATACATCCATAATTCTTTAATATCTTTAAAATCAGAATTATTTAATATATTATTAATTTTATTAAAGGCATCCAAAAATGATTTATTGCTATTTATATTGTGCATACATTGATAACATCTATCCTTATAATTTTCATCAATATTATAATAAATAAAAGCTGTATCTATATCTTGTTTTAAAATCATTTTCTTTTCCTCCTAATCATTATTTTATCAAGAATATACCAATTACTATTAAAATTACACCAATAGCTTGTTTAAGTGTTGATCTTTTTTACTTATCCCCATATTAACTAATTTTTTATCTATATATTGTCCAATTGCACCAAATAATGCTGCACATATTATTAATACTATAAGTATATTCATCTTATCACCTCAAGCATAATTAATATTATTATAACATTAAATGATAAGATTTTTTTATTTAATTTGTTTTATTGTATTTTTTGATTTTTTCATATATTTCAACAATAAACCTTTCATCACTTGTTAGCTTTTTATTTTTAATATGCACATAATCATCTATATTTTTTTAGACATGGTATTTATTTAGAATAAAAATAAACAATAGTAAATCCTATTGTTTATTTGCTTGATTTATAGCTTTGATTTTTCTTAAAGGTTTTACTTCTAATTGTTGTCCATCCGGCAATTGAATAACCTTTAAAACTTCATTACAATTACTATAGTCTAAAACAGGTTGTATATATATTTTAGTTTGATCTTCATTATATTTCCAATAAACAGTATCAAACATTTTACTTTCTTCATTTGTTTGTAGTGGAATAAAGCATTCAACCATATATCCAATTGTTTCTTCAAATGATAATCTTATTCTATTATTATCATGATTGATAGTTTCAATACTTTCACTAGTTTCATCAAATATGGTACCATCGATTTTCTCTAACAAATACATTTGTTGATTTCGTAAATATTTAATACACAGATTACCAATAGTTAGACCGATATAGTTTTTTGAATTTGGTTTAATAAAACATTCATTACTCATAATTATTCTCCTTTCTACATCCAATAAAAAATACTCAAGATAACTCTTGAGTAAAAAGTTATCTTATAGTTCTAGCATTACCACCTAATTTAATAGGTTGGTGTGACTTCATAGGGCTAGTCCCTCCATCACTCTTTATAAGATGTAATTAAAGAATATCATTATTTAAATTTATTGTCAATTATAGTTTTGTAACATAAACGATTTTTTTATATTTTATTTATATGAAACAATTATTTTTTTTCCAATTTTTTAATATTATCTTTTGAATTTAATAAATCTTTTTGAATCCTCAATAATTTTTGATAATAGCTTTGATTTTCATTACTATTTTTTAATCTATACTTTTTGATTTCTAATTGATCTAAATATTCAACATAATTATCTACTAAAGGGCTTATATCTTTATAATTATGAATTCCAATACTTTCTAATTCTTTTTTTAAGTCATCACTTGCCCTAACATTTTGATATCTATTATGCAATCTTTTTGGTAAATCAACGCACTTAATTTTCCAAAATTCTTTAGTTTTAATGCAAAAACAAAGAGTAAATAATTCTAAAGTAGATTCAATATCATCGTATGTTATTTTAACATTTTCTTGATAAAATATTCCCAAATTCTTACATAATCTTAAATTATTATCTTCATCAAATGCAAACATATATTTTATCACTTATTTATATCCTTTATTATTTTATCCTTATATTCGTTAATTGCTTGCTCTTTTGCTTGTTGCTTTTCAAATTCAGTCATTTTTTCCCATTGTTCATTCGTATAAGGTAATGTTATGTTAGTTTGATTTTCATATTTTTTTAGTTTATTTTGTAGATTTTTTAAGCCACTTAAATCAATTTTTATATTAGATTTTGTCATAGTTGATTCCTCCTAAAATCATTATACTACCATTATTTCATTCCGTCAAAATGTCCTGATTTATTTGCTTTATTATTAAATTTTTTTATAGCTTCAATTACATATTGCTCAATATATCTCTTGTCTCTTTTTAATAATTCAGGCGGTAATACTTCTTCTATTCTTTGCTTGTTAAAAAATATCCTATCATGTTGATTTCCTTTTTGTTCACATAGTATTTTTTCTAAAATATCAAAATTTAATTTCTTCCTTTCAGCTAGATTTCTAATTCTTAATGCTTGGGCTCTATTAGGAACTGTCTGCTCATAATCAATAGTTGCCCAAATTAGTTTTTGTATATCTTTTGATAAATATGATAATTCAACTGCTGTAGTTATACCTAATGCTAAAGAAGTTCTTCTATCACATAAATAAGCATCATCGACTAATTTTAATAATTCTGGTATTAACTCAGTTAGTCTTATGTACCTTCTAACTTTTTCTCTAGAATCATTATTTGCTTTACCAACTCTACTAGCTGATAACTTCGACACACTTTGTGTAGAAGTTGCTTTTTTTTACCTTGGTGCTTAATTGCCTCTAATTTCATTTTATAGGCAAAAGCTTTTTCAGATGGTAATATTAATGTTCTATGAATGTTTGAATCAACCATCTTAATTATTGCTTCATCATCTGTTAGATCTTCTACATAACAATCAGCTTCTTTTATACCATTAAGTTCTAATGCTAGTTTTCTTCTATGACCAGATATAAGTTCATACCTACCATACTTTTTAGATCTAACTACTAATGGCTCTAATAATCCATTTTCTTTTATACTTTCTTTTAACTCTTGAAATGAATCATCTTTCTTTACCATAAATGGATGATTCTCAAATGGATCTATATTATATAGTTCCAGTTTAACAATTTTCTTCATCTTCCTCTCCTTCTTTAAATTCATATTGAAATTTCCATTCAATATATTCATCATATGTTATTTCATGTGCAAATCTTTTTTGTCTCATTTCATTCCACTCATTGATAAACTTTTGAATTCTTTTACTTCTTTTATTTGGAAAATAATCTCCAAATCCAAAATCAACATTCATTCTTGGATACATTTCTTCCATCCATAGAAGCATATACATCATATCTTCATCATTTCTAAAGTCATATTCTTTTAAACATTTAACATTAACATTTAAGATATTAGCTATTTCTAAAAGTCTATCCTCTTTTGGAATTCTATCACCTCTTTCATAACGAGTCATGCTTCTTCTTTTACATTCTCCAGTTAATCCTAATTTTTCTGAAACTTCATCTTGTGTCATTCTTCTCATTTGTCTTGCAAAAGAGATTCTTGATCCTTGGGAAAGATTTTCAAGTTCTGGTTTTAGATATACATAATTCATATTATTCCTCCTCTCGCATATCTAATGAAAGAATCAAGATACATGACCTTGATTCTATTTTAATACTTATAATGCTTTTTGATTTATTTGCGGTATAATATCGCATAATTTTTCAAACAATTTTTCATCGCATAATTTCATATTTTTTTACAAAAAAAAGACCAAAATAGATAATATTTTGATCTTTTAAATTATTTATATAATTTTTATTAAATATTTTGTTGTTTCAGATTGCTCTAAAGCCCTTTATTTTTCTTGCTTTTCAGCAGCTTTTTGGCGTAAATGAGCTTGTGCCACAGTAAGGTTCGGGGCGAAAGAGGACTAAATTATTGTGATATTTGACTAATGACCTTATCGCTCTACAACTACATTATACTACATTTTTAAATAAATATATCAACTATTATTGGTTCCTTCTGAAAGACTTTTTTTAATTGATTTGATTTCTTATTAAATCTTCTTATATCATCAACTGTAATGACTATTCTTGCATAATGTTTTCCTAATTCATTTCCTGTATCCATAAATTTACTAATATCTGATATACAGTTTAATTTCCATTCAAATCTATCATCGTGAACTATAATTTTATCTACAAATGTTTCCACCATACCATCCGATAGACTGTACATATCATAATCTAACTTCATAGCAATTTGTTCTTTCATTTTTTTAATTTTGTATTTTATATCAATATTTGAATTTTCATCTTTAACTTCGAGTTCTTCTATTCTTTTATTTAGTTTTTCATCATTTTCATCTAATTCAGCTAATTTCTTCACATATTGTTCTTTTGAAATAAACCCTTCAACATATGTATTAAGTAATCTATCTTTTTTAGTATTGTTTTCTTTTATCTTTTCTTTTAAAACTAATATTTCAGAATTAGCTGATAAATCTATGTTTGTATCTTGCATTACTTTATCAATCATATTAAATGCAAGTTTTTTTAATCTAGCTTTATCACTTAAAATCTTACTAAAAATCATAGATGCCATTAATTCAAGTTTCCATTCTTGAAGGACTGCTATATTGCAAAAACCTTCTGGATCTAGTCCTAATGTTGTTCTTTTTCTTCCAGATCCTTCATTCTTTTGTCTATAGCATACATATCCATAATTAACTGTAGTAGCATTTCTGCTATAAACTCTTCTATTCATTTGTGAACCACATTCACACACTAATTTTTTCGACCAAATATCTTTAGAAGCTCCTACTACTTGTTTCTTTTTTGAATCTTTCTTAAATACAGAATGAGATTGAATTAACTTTTGAACTTTTTCAAAATCTTCTTTAGATATTATTGGTTGATGTTTTCCTTCAACTATTACTTGTTCAACTTCTCCATTATTTTTTTTAGGTTTTTGTTCTAGATAATCAGGAACATATGCTTTTCTATATATTACTGTTCCACAATAGAATGGATTTTGTAACATTCTTGAAATTGTTCCAAAACTCCAAGTTTTTAATCCTGTAGAAGTTGGTATTCCTCTTTTTTCCAGTTCATATTTTATTTTTTGAGTTCCCATTCCATCGAGAAATAATTTAAAGATTAATCTAACAACTTCAGCTTGTTCTTCATTAATTACTGCATCTTTACCAACTCTATCATATCCCATAATATTACCTGTTCCATAAAACACACCATTTTGAAATGATATCATTTGTCCTGCCTTAACTCTTTGAGATGTTTTCTTACTTTCATTTTGAGCTAATGTTGCCATTATGGTAAGTTTTAATTCACCATCTTCATCATTAAATGTCCAAATATTATCTTCTGTAAAATATACCTCTACACCCATTTTCTTTAATTTTCTTGTTTCTTGCAAAGTATCAACTGTATTTCTTGCAAATCTAGAAACCTCACGAGTAACTATTAGATCAAATTTTCCAGCTTCTGCATCTTGTAGCATTCTCATAAAATTTCTTCTCTTTTTTACTGAAGTTCCAGTTATACCTTCATCTATATATTTATCATATAATTCCCAATCTGGATGTAATAACAAAATATTGTCATAATATTGAACTTGATTTTCAAGAGCTGACAACTGTGCTTCATGTTCAGTTGATACTCTTGCATAGATAGCTACTTTTCTACCCATAATATCATTTCCTTTCATCTTTATCTGAATTTTATAATAAAGATTAACTTAAGTTAAATGTGCGATTTACTTCTCTTACTAATAACTCGTATTCTGTATTTGTAATTTGTGATTCTTTAAAAAGTGATTTAAATAATGCAATAACCATTTTTGCATAAATTTTTTCTTCATCTTCTTCATTAATTTCAAATATTTTATTATCCATACTATTCCACCTCTATATAATTACCATCAATATAAACAACTTGTTTTAAATAAATTTCAAACTTTGTAAAATCTTTTATTTGATTTGTTTTAATAAAAAAATCAGTTAAATGCTTTTTAACTGATGGTTTGTTATATCCTCCTACAAGCATTACACTTGTATGTCCACTATTTATAATAGTTGCTCTATATGTCTTTCTTTTCATTTTGTTCCTTCTTTCTTAAATCATCTTCCATTTCTTGATCTGCCCATGAAGCCACTTTACATGAGCAAATTGAAAATAATCCTAAAAGTATTAAAAAGATAATTCCTAATATTTTTCCAAACATAATTTCCTCCAATAAAAAAGCACATCTATTGATGTGCATAATTAAAGTTATTAAATACAGTTTTAATTTTTATTTCAAAATAGCTAAGTCCATAGCTAATGCAAATTTTATAATACTACTCTTCTTTATATGCCTGATTCTTTTATCAGCACATTGAAGTTCCTCAGAAATTACTGATTCTGAATTTCCTAAGAAGAACACTCCTTTAAAGTATCTTTGTTCTTCTTCATTAAATGAAGCCAGGACTCTTAATATAGTATCCAAAGTTTGCAAAAATTTTTCTTCTTTCTCAGTTTTCTTAATAACATATGATTCTATAGGAGATGTATTATTAAAGCTTGTCTGAACTTTTATTTCGCTTAGATGTGATGTAATACTTGGTGGAAGCACACTAACATACCTATAATAATCATCTTCGAACCTTGACATATACTCCTTTACTTTAGCATTTGTTTTGAGATAATCATATTTTTCTATGACATCTGTACTTAATAACTTCATTCCAAA
>JAEEGK010022185.1_pt1 | contig 13362 bp, 14 predicted proteins | sample 8958771 | NCBI WGS metagenome assembly JAEEGK01 (sample SAMN16246547, study PRJNA631951) | gut metagenome | biome: gut microbiome; feature: rumen; material: SC-attached | host: Bos | place: Iran: Karaj | collected 2018-10 | reverse complement strand
ACCGAAATAGGTGACCCTGAAAAGGTATGAATGATTCCTGTTGGCTCTTATGAACCTGCAGGGAAGCTCTTCTTCCGTCACCCTGGGAGCGGGCTTTCCGTTCTCCTCAAAGTAGTACCAGAAAAAACCCTTTCTGAGTCTTACGTTGAAAAGGTCTATCCTCGGCAAAAGAATATCCAGCGCTTCCTGGAGAGTATCCTTATCGATCTCCTCCGAAAGTGTAATGGATATCCTGTATGTACTGGTCATATTCTCCCCCGCTATCGAAGGGAAAAGATATCCCGTATTATCCAGTCTGTCCCATCTGATCTGTCTGTCCAAAACTCATCCTTCCACGATGAGGTATCTTCCGTCGCCTATGGCGAAAACCTCATCTGCACTTAATATATCTCCGGCTTCGGGCGAGCTTAAGTCCACGCCCTCTTCCTCAAAATACTCTTTTACCTCATCGGCATTCTCACATACGACCGCCATCAGTTCTTCAAGGAATTCTTTTGCTTCTTCCCTGGTCGACGCAACGGGCTCGTCGAAAAGCTGCTTCTGGTCCCTTAAGAACACATCCAGCACCTTATCATCATACATATGATATTCCTCCTAATAAATTTTCGAATTTCTTATGTACTGCTTCATGCAGACACGGAAGGTTTCGACCGAGTCAGCCTTGCACATTTCCTTAAATCCCTTTTCATTTCCCGAAAAGAACGGCTTCATGAAATTGCACAGGTCCTTCATCTTGGCGAGAATGAAATTCTCTACTCCGATCTTGAGGATGTAGCCGTCGAGGATCTTCTCCATATAGTCGGAGTATTCATTCGCGGATGCTTTCTCTCCGCCTTTTATCCTTCGTGCAAGTGAAGGATCGGCAAGAAGTCCTCTTCCTATCATCACGGCATCGAGATCCGGAAACCTTTCCGTTATTCTTTCACAGTCTTCCGGCCTTTTTATATCTCCGTTATATACGATGCCCACGCCTTCGCTTTTCAGCTCATCGTACATATGCGCAAATGCATCGAGGTTTACCTCTCCTCCGTACATCTGCTTTCTTGTCCTTGGATGGACCGTCACCTGAAATGCGGGATGTGCCTTCAGGATCTGTGTGATCCTTATGTGTTCACCGGGATCGTAAAATCCGATCCTTGTCTTGATGCTGACCTTGGGGATCTTCACGCCTTCATCGGAAAGCTTATCAAGTTCTTCCTTCAGTCCTCCGAGATAAGCATCCATCGCATCCGGATCCCTGAGCATTCCCGAGCCCTTGCCCTTTGCAACTACCGTTCCGGAGGGACAGCCGAGATTGATGTTCACCTCTTCGTATCCGTACTTTTCGGACAAAAGCTTTATGTACATCGCGCTCTGATAAGCGGAATTGGAAATGATCTGCGGGATCAGGTTAAGTCCGCTGTTCTGATCATGATCCACATCCTCGAGCTCTTTATTGTTCATGCTGATCGCTTCGTTGGTCGAGATAAAGGGTGAATAGTATTTATCACATCCTCCGAAAACAGCCGCATGGGTTCTTCTTAAAAGCGGGGAGGTCATTCCCTCCATAGGTGCAAAATAAATTTCCATCAGACTACGCCCAGTGATTTCAGTTCTTTGTACAGGTGGGATGCGGGGAGTCCGACAACATTCAGGTAATCGCCCTCGATGCCCTCAATATATCTCGCACAGAATCCCTGTATGCCATATGCGCCGGCTTTATCCATGGGATCGCCGGTCCCTATATATTCCATGATCTCTTCGTCCGTCATCTCGGAAAAGTGAACCGCGGTGCGTTCCCAGAAGCTCCTCTTTACCGGAGTCTTAAGTCCGCTCACGAGTATGGTCACACCCGAGTATACTTCGTGCACGCCTCCCGCAAGTTGTGAGAGCATCTCAAATGCTTCTCCTTCCGTATGGGGCTTTCCGAGGATGCCGTTAAGCTTTTCCTGATACACGATCGTATCGCAGCCTATAACGCAGAAGGTTTCGGTCTCGGGGCTTACATCAAGTCCTGACTTTCCGCTTTCGAGTGCCTTAAGGACCGCCATTGCCTTTCTTTCCGACAGGATCTGAACCAGCTTCTTCGGATCCTTTTCGATGCAGTGCTCGTCGCAGTCGCTTACGCAAACATCATATTTAATTCCTATCCGGTCCAGTATCTCCCTTCTTCTCGGAGATGCGGATGCAAGTACTACTCTCATCTTCCTTATTCCTTCGATTCATGAAACAGGAGAACCGCCCCACTGTTTCACCTTGCGGGTTTTGATTTGGGTGTGAAGACCCTGCTCTCGGTACTCTTTTTCGGCGCGGCCTTCTTTGCCGCTTCTACCGCTTCGCTGATCGCAATGAGCTGTGAATCCACGGCCTTCTTTTTGTGAATTCCTTCTTTTACGTAATTGCATCCGAGAGGCTGGAGGATATTCGCTCTTCTGTTATCCTCGAGTTCGGTATCGAGAATGTGCTTTAAGCGTGCCTTGAGCGTTTCATCCGTCACGGGGAATACGATCTCGACTCTCTTGTCGAGGTTTCTGGGCATCCAGTCCGCGCTTCCGCAGTACACTTCGGAATTCTCATCATTCTTGAACCAGAATATCCTGGCGTGCTCGAGGAAATTACCGGTGATGGATCTTACCTTTATATTCTCACTGACGCCCTTGATGCCGGTCTTCAGGCAGCATATTCCTCTTACGATAAGGTCGATGTGTACGCCTGCTGCCGAAGCCTTGTACAGTGCTTCGATGATATCCGGATCAGAGAGCGAATTCATCTTGGCGATGATTCGTCCTTCTTTTCCGCTTCTTGCAAGCTGTTCCTCCCGGCCTATCAGATACAGGAATCTGTCCTTGAGCCACAAAGGTGCAACGACTAAGCTGTTCCATGCCTTGGGCTCCGAATATCCGCTGAGCATATTGAATACCGCGGTCGAATCCTCACCTATCTCCTCACGGCATGTAAGGAGACCAACGTCCGTGTAGATGCGTGCGGTGGCATCGTTGTAATTGCCTGTTCCCAGATGCACATACCTTCGTATGCCCTCGTTCTCGCGTCTTACGACAAGTGTGATCTTGGAGTGCGTCTTAAGTCCTACGAGACCGTATATGACATGACATCCCGCTTTTTCAAGCATCCTTGCCCATACGATATTGTGCTCCTCGTCAAAGCGCGCCTTGAGCTCGACAAGTACGGTGACCTGCTTTCCGTTTTCCGCAGCGGTTGCAAGTGCGGCGATAATCGGTGAATTACCGCTGACCCTGTATAGAGTCTGCTTTATCGCCAGCACGTCCGGATCGACGGCCGCGTTCTTAACAAAATCGACAACGGGCTCGAAGGTCTGGTACGGATGGAAAAGAAGTATGTCTCCCTTCCTGATCTGTCCGAATATATCGCAACCCGCGGGAAGTTCCGGAACCGGTGCCGGAGTAAATGAGGGATTCTTAAGATCGTCAAATCCCGGAAGTGAGCTGACCTTGAAAAGTGCGGTAAGGTCAAGCGGTCCGTCGGTGCTGTAGATCTCCGATTCGGTTATCGATAATTCCTTTTTGAGAAATGTTACAAGTCTTTTATCTGCCTTGTGCTCTATCTCGAGCCTGAGCACCTGTCCGCGCTTTCTTGCCTTAACGGACTTTTCGATCTCTTTGAGGAGATCTTCGGCATCATCCTCATCGATGTTCATGTCACCGTTTCTCGTGATCCTGTAAGGGTGCGAGCTTACGATGTCGTAATTGAGGAACAGCGCTTTCATATTGCGCTCGATTATCTCTTCGAGAAAGATGAATCTGCGCATATTATGGTTCTCGGGAAGCAGGATCACTCTCGGAAGTACCGAAGGGACCTGGACGGTCGCAAATTCAAGTTCTCCGCTTCCGCCTTTCTTTCTTACCATCGCCCCGATGTTCAGGGACTTGTTCAGTATCAGCGGAAACGGTCTCGACGAATCGACGGCCATCGGTGTAAGAACGGGATACACGAGATTCCTGAAATACTCATCCGCAAATCTGCATTCCGCGTCTGTCATTGCCTCGTGGCTGTTTACAAATTCAAGTCCGCACTTCTTTAATTCGGGAAGTATCTCCGTTCTGAGAGCCTTGTACTGATCATAACTGAGAGCATGGACATTTTCGCTTATCGCCCGAAGCTGTTCATCGGGAGTCATGCCGGCGATGTCCGGCTTATCGTATCCCGCCTGCTTCATGTCAAAAAGAGAACCCACTCTCACCATGACAAACTCATCGAGATTCGATGAAACAATCGCAAGGAATTTGAGCCTTTCGAAAAGCGGAGTCTGCCTGTCCCTTGCTTCGGACAGGATGCGTCTGTCAAATTCTATCCAGGAAAGTTCCCTGTTCGTATAGTATCCTGGATCCCTGAAATCCTTAATCTTCTTAGCTGCCATACGGCCTCCGTTTTAAGATCAGTTTCTGACTATCACGGGTCTTATGGAATAGATCTCTTCGAAAAAGTCCGCTGCTTCCGGGAAGAACGCTTCCTCGAGAAGGAATGTCTGTGGGATGCTTACATGGAGCTCTAATTCTCCGCCCGAAAGCGATGCCTTTACTTCCTTCAGCTTCTGTTTATGGCTTCTGTCGAGACTGTTCGCAAGCCTGAGCATCGCGGTGAGCTTGGCCACCTTGATGTATCCTTCCTTTCCGAGCGTTCCGTTATCCGTTCCTTCGTTTCCCGTATAGATGAATTCTGAATGGTTGAAACGCACGATGTTCGCGACTATCTCTCTTTCGTTATGCGAAAGCCCGATGATCTCGGTTGCCATGATGATCTCGTAGGACCTTTCGCCTATATCCGTCATTGCGATGTACTTGCCGCAGTCGTGAAGTATTGCCGCGATATCCAGATACAGCCTGTCCCTGCTCGAAAGTCCGCTGACCTTCTTCATCGCATCGAATACCGTTCCGCATATCTGTCTTATAGTCTCCGCCCTCGAACGCGATCCGTTGTAACGGTGACTTATGTTGAGAGCGCAGGCGGTTATGTCTTTTTCAAAATCATGCCCGGGCTTTATTATCCTGTTTGCTTCCGCAAATTCATATGCGATACCGTCGGAAAGCGTGACGCCCGGAGCATATATCTTCTCGCATCTCAGTATATTGCAGAGGCTCTTTACCAATAGTCCGCTTATCCTGATGAGAGGAACCTTTTCCTCGGGAACATCGAGACTCCTTGCAAGCTCGAACGTTCCTCCTTCCGAAAGATCATCAAGCAGTGCATCGTATTCCTTTTTCGACAGATAACCGGTGCCCTTTCCGCCTGCCTTTCGCATTATGCAGGTGCTGACGTAATCGTCCATGACTATCAGGTTCCTGACCGGACCGGTAATGAAAAGCTTCTTGTAGGTAAGGAGCTGCGCATCTATGAGTTCCTCCTCGAGAAGTCTCATCCTGTAAGGATCCGCCCCGAGGCTCTCGACTCTTTCCCTTATCCTCAGGACACCGAGTCTTAAGTTCTGGGTGCTCACAAGGGAATCCTCATCGAAAAGGGATATCTGGATGCTTCCGCCTCCGATATCCAAAATGGCGGCGCTGTCCTGGATCGCATTCGTAAAGACATCGCCTGCACGAGCTATCGATTTGTAATCAAGGAATCTCTGCTCCGAATTGGAAAGAGTATCTATGTGGATGCCCGTTCTTGTTTCTATAAGGTCCAGAAGGATCTGTGAATTTTCCGTCTCTCTTATCGCGCTCGTTCCGTATGCCCTGTAATTCTCGACATTGTATGAGCGCATTACGGATGCAAAATGGGAAAGTACCTTGCAGAGTTCTTCAACCTTTTCCTTGGAGATCTTGCCGGTCGCATAAGTATCCGCACCGAGCGAAAGACCGGTCTCAAGGCAGTCGATCTCTTTCATCTGCTTCCTGCCGCCGTACTCGAAGATCTTCATGGTAAGTTCGAAGCTTCCGACGTCTATTGCCGCAAATGTATGTACCATTTCCCCTCCCGTTTTATTTTGCGAAAAGATCAATAATTTCCCAGAACCCTGAGATACTTGGCTTCTTCCCGAAGTCCCGTGAGTGCACATCTTACCGAAGGATCGGAAAGGTTGCCGTCAAAATCCAGGAAGAATCTGTATTCCCATGTACGTCCTTCTATGGGACGCGACTCGATCTTGGAAATGTTGAGTCCGTTGAAGATAAAGTGTCCGAGGCAGTGATAAAGCGAACCGCTCTCGTGAGGAACTTCGAAGCAGAGGCTTATCTTGGACGCATCCTTCCTGAAGACCTTCTGATTGGTCACGATTATGAACCTGGTCGAGTTGTTGTCTTCCGAGTTGATCCCTTTTTCAAGGATATCGAGTCCGTAGATCTCAGCGGCAAGCGAACTTGCAACGGCTGCCTGGCTCTTATCGCCGTCAGTCGCTACCTTCTTTGCCGCAAATGCATTGTTCGGCATGGAGATCTGCTTCCAGTCATATTTTTCAAGGAACCTTGCGGACTGCATGAGCGACTGGGGATGTGAAAAGACGGTCTTTATATCCGATATGTCCGCACCCTTTACTCCCATAAGGCAATGCTCGATCTGAATGACCTGCTCCGCAACGATGTAATTTTCATACTCCGCAAGAAGATCGTAGATCTCGCTTACTATCCCTGCAGTGGAATTTTCGATCGGAAGAACGGCATAATCCGCGGAGCCTTCGGAGATGACACTCATTGCCGCGCGGAAAGAAGGGACATGTATGCAGTCCACACCGTCACCGAAATATTTCTTCATGGCAAGCTGGGAATACGCTCCCTCATCTCCCTGGAAGACAACCCTGGGAGAACCGGTCCTGATATCATCCACCGGGATAAAGGGAATATTGATATGCCTTCCGCTTTCGAGAAGCTTCTTATACTGGAGCTTTTTGCTCATGCTCATAAGAAGCCTGAAAAGTTCGCGTACGCCCTCTTCGTTGAGTTCACCGCTCACCATAGCCGATACCTTGGCAAGCTTGGCCCTCTCCCTGTCTTTGTCGAGAACTCCTTTTCCGGATTCGAGTTTTGCCGCGGCAACCTCTTCGGAAAGCTCCATTCTTTTTTCAAAAAGTTTTACTATCTCGCAGTCACATTCGTCGAGCTGTTTTCTTACTTCGGAAATATCCATATATGTCTCCGCAAAATTGTATATTTATAACCAATTTATTTTACTCCGAAAATACAGATTTTTCAATGGTTTGAAGCCTCTCAGAGCCTTGATAAAAAGGCGGTTTGCGGTTAAAATATAATCAGACGGAAAAAGGGAGCATGCATATGGCAAAAAACATGTCGAAACGCGACAGGAAAAACCTCATCATCGCAGTATCGGCCATGGCTCTTGCGGTTGTGGTGCTTGTTCTTGTCACTCTTTTTTCGAGGAGGGGAGAAAAGGTACCGTCCAATCCCGAAGGAACCGTCGGAAATCTTGCGGGAAACATCAATAACGGCGGTATCGTATGCGAATCGGACGGCCGCATCTATTTTTCCAATCCCTATGACGGCGGCGCGCTCTATTCGATGAATGTCGATGAGACGGACTGCAAGAAGATATCCACCGCGGTAGCAAGCTCTATCTGCGTTGCCGGAAATTACATCTACTACTTTCAGTCCGGCAGTTCCGGTGCATCGGGCCTCGGCGGAGTCAGGGTTCCGAATTCATTCATCAGATCCCACATAGACGGTCAGCACGGATATACGATGAGCAGGGATGTCGTGGTCAAGGCGCAGGTTGTCGGCGATTACGTATACATGGAAGGCACGGCGGACAATAACCACACCTATCCCTATTTCCAGCGTATGCCGATCGAAGGAGGAGATGCGGAGTTACTTGCAAGATACGGTATCAATCCTTCATGTGCCGTGGGAAACATCATCTATTACAACAACACCGAAGGCAATCATTACCTGATGGCCTACAACACGGTGACCAAGAATACATACGAGGTCCTCGAAGGCAATATCTGGAATCCCGTTTACGACGGAGGATTCATCTATTACATGGCTCCCGAGGACGGATACCAGCTCAGGCGTTATTCACTGAGCAATCAGACAATAGAGATACTCACCAACGAAAGAGTAGAAAGCTTCAATGTCTACAAGGGATACATCTACTACCAGACAATGGGAGAAGGTGCGCATCTCGCATTCATGCCCTCAGGCGGCGGACAGGCAACGGTCCTTGCGGACGGCAATTTCAATTCGATCTCAATGACGAACGGATATGTCTACTTCAAGGATTATTGGAACGAAAGCCTGCTCTATCACACGATCCCCGGAAGCACATACTACGGAACGGTGGATGCGGCCAAGCAGGCGGCCATGGATAATATCAAAGAAGAAAACGAGAAAGCAAAAGAAGAATAAAAAACGGCCTTCAGCATTTTAATATGCTACCCCCTGTGGAGGTAGCATATTTTTTCTCTGATAGCCGTATTTTTTTTGCTTTTTATTCTTCTATATGATCGATTCCGGTTGAAAGGATCGTTGAGATATGGTCGTCCGCAAGTGAATAATAGATCGTCTTGCCCGCTCTTCTTGTCTTAACGAGATCCTGCTGTTTCAGGACCTTCAGCTGGTGCGATATCGCGGACTGTGTCATCGAGAGCGCATCGGCGATATCCTGTACGCAGAGCTCGCTCTGAAGAAGTGCGATCATTATCTTAAGACGCGTGTTGTCACCGAAGACTTTGAAGAAGTCGGCGATGTCCTCGAGTTCTTCGTCGGGAGGGGTGGCGTCGTATATTTTTTTGAGAATGTCTTTTGTCATAAACTTTCCTCGCAGTTATCAGGCTGCCGGGTACAATATATATTTCTGCTCATTTGACGCTCGCTAAGCTGTTCTAAGGGACATATACATTTCAGCAGTTTCGCACCGCTCACATTCGCAATCCGTTGCTCATGTTCGCTATTTTTGCCGTCCTGGCAAAAATGTGCTCCGGATCATATGTCCCAAAGAACAGCTAAGCTTGCTCTTAAATCGCAGAAACATATATTGTACCCGTCAGCCTCTTAGCATAGTGTCAATTCATTTGAATCGTTATTATAGATTATACCATCAGATACGATTATTTCGCCATCGCTCATAATAAATATGACTTCTGAATCGTATTGCCGGGCGAGGGCAATGCCCATGTCGGGACCGAGAACAAAGCAGGCCGTTGAGAGGGCGTCGGAATAAAAGCCGCTGTGAGAGATAACGGTCACGGATACGGGTACGGATGAAGGAATTACGGGAGGTGATGAGAGCGCATATGCGGGAATGGCGCTGCGTTTTTCGATATCCTCTTTGGTCCATGCGGGATAGCCGCTTAAGGGATCGAGGATATGATGGTATCTTTCGTCTCCGAATTCAAAATATCTTTCGTAGCTTCCCGAGGTTGAAATGAAATATCCGCCCCGGGTAACTATTGTCGCAAACGGTTCACCGGACGATACGGGATTCAGGGGATCGGTTATCGCAACCCTGAAATCGGAACCGTCAGGCTTTGAGCCGTATACGAGAATGCTTCCGCCCGCACTTACAACCGCAGCCTGCGCCTTGGAAGCTTTAAGCATATCAAGCGCCATATCAAGGTAGACGCCTTTTCCGACAGCACCGAGGTCATATACGGACCTGTCGCCAAGTACGTTTTCTATTTCCAAGGGTCCGGGGATTACAGCACTTTCATCTCCGCTCATTCTGCCCTTTACATTCCAAAGATCCGAAAGCTTTCCGAGACGTATGTCAAATGCACCGTATGATGCTTCACGCAGTTCTTCGCTCTTTGCAAGTATATCCTGCAGATCGATCCGGACATCCGAAATAACCGAAGTCATCGATATGCCGCCGGGTCCGCTTTCATCTTCAGAAGATGATCCTTCCGGAGAACCGCCCTGCACTTCGAATGACGAATACACAGATATGAGCGAGCCATCATCAAATCTGTTCAGCACCTTTGCATCAAGCTCGCATCCCGCATCAATCAGGCCTTCCGCAAGACCGGGTTCACCGTATACGGTAACGTTAAATACGGTATCCATCACAATTCCGCCCGCATGCTCCGGTGCCTTATTCGTGCAAGACGCGAGCATACAGACCGAAAGCAAAGGTATCAGTATTGTTTTCGCAATTCTTTTCATATACAGACAGATCCGTGATAAAATTCTCTTATGTCAAAAGCCGCAACAAAAGTTAAAAGTGCACCGGTCATCATGTCAGCGATACTTGTCCTGACTCTTTTTGTATCCGTCATTTTCATCATCAAAGGCACAGGAAAAAACGATGCGTATATAACAATCAGATCGGGCGGTGAAGTCGTATGGACAGGCTCACTGACAGGAATCCAAGGTGAAATTGTTCTAACCGTGGTCCCCGCTTCAGGAGATGAAAAGCCTGCCGTGATCGAAGGCATTGTCACTTCATATGAACATTACAATGTGATCAGCATAACACCGGACGGAGTCAGCGTGACTGAATCAGACTGCAAAAACAGGATCTGCATACATCAGGGAGTGATGACTTCCGGCGACCTTCCGATCGCATGTCTTCCCAACAAGCTTCTCATAACCATTTCATCAGATGAAGGAAACGGTGCGGATGCATACACATACTGACAAAAGAAATAAAACATACCGCATCGCCGCACTCGGTCTTCTCGCGGCAATGAGTCTGGGGATCTACGCACTCGAAAGCCTGCTTCCTCCCCTGTTTCCGATACCCGGTTTAAAGCCGGGGCTTTCGAACATCATCACTCTTTTTGCACTCAGGCGCTTCGGAAAAAAAGAAGCAGGCATCGTCCTGTTTGTAAGGATCCTTTTGTCTGCTCTTCTTTTCGGCAATGCCATATCACTTGTCTATTCACTTCTCGGCGGAGCTGCCGCACTTTGTATCGAGATCATTGCGGATGCGATACTTAAGGGCAGGTATCTGTATCTGACCGGAGCATTCGGCGGACTCTTTCACAATGCGGGACAGCTGACCGCCGCGCTCATCATCATGAAAACCACTGCCGTGCTCGCATATGCACCTTACCTTGCGATAGCGGGAATCCTCACGGGACTCTTCACAGGTCTGTGTGCACACTATCTCCTATCTTCTCTTCGAGTTCAAGAAGAAGCTGCATGACGGTCCTGTTCAAAAGAGGATGTCTGTAACCGGGTTCGATCTCGGATAAAGGCTTCAGCACGAAGTATCTGTTCTGCATATCTATGTGAGGGATCTGCAGGCTTCCGTCACCGTAAACAAGATCGTCATAGAAAACAATATCTATATCAAGAGTCCTGGGGCCCCAGTGCTCTTTCCTTTCCCTGCCGTGATCAAGCTCTATTCCCTGCGTGAAGACAAGAAGATCCTTGGGCGCAAGAAGCGTGGATACTTCTACGGCGCAGTTCATGAACTTATCCTGCTCCTTGTATCCGTAAGGCATCGTCTCGTGAATGGACGAAACCTTGATCACATTTGTCGCAGCTTCCCTGTCGAGCTCTTCTATCGCATCCTTTAAGTGCTTTTCCCTGTCACCGATATTCGAACCAAGACTTAAGATTGCTTTATGTCTGCTCATCCTGCGGACAACAGAGACATATTCCACGCTCTGAGCGATCGGTGCTTCGGGCTTTTTGATCTCAACGACAACGCTTTCGGCAAGAGAGTAAGTCAGAAGCAGGCTCTTGCAAAGTTCCTCCGCTGCCGTTTCTATGAGCTTGTATGTATTTTCCGTAAGGAACTTTTCGATATGTCTGCACATATCGCTGTAATCGGTGGTGAGGATAAGCTCGTCAAGAGTTGCGGCATCCGTGATGTTCTGGTAAGCATCAACACTTACGAAAAAGTTCTGTCCCTTCTCCGTCTCTTCGGGAAAAACTCCGTGATGTGCAAATACCTTAAGGTCTTTGATCCTTATAAGGGAATAATCCTTCTCATTTTTCATCCGTTCCATAAAGCAGTGCCTCCGTCATCCTTACGGCATCAAGATTCATCTTAACATTGTGGACTCTGATAAATTTGCATCCCGCCTGCACACACATAACGGATATTGCGGCGGTTGCGGCATCGGCTTCCTGCGGCTTGATTCCCAGCGTCTTGCAGATGACCGACTTTCTGCTTATCCCTGCAAGTACGGGATAGCCCATATTGTTGAATTCGGGAAGATGCCTGATGATCTCCATGTTCTGTTCGTATGTCTTGCCAAATCCGACACCGGGATCGATTATGATGCGGTCCTTCCTGACACCGGCACCGAGTGCGATCTTTACCGACTCTCCGAGCTCCCTTGCAACGTCTCGCACAAGGTCGCTGTAAAATGTATCATCACTGTTGTGGTTAAGAATGCACATGGCATTGTACTTAGCCGTGACGGGAGCCATCATGGGATCGATCCTGAATCCCCATACATCATTTACGATGTCCGCACCCGCATCGAGCGCTTTCTCCGCAACGATCGATTTATAAGTATCTATCGAGATCGGAATGTTGAAATACTTTCTGAGTTCCTTTATCACGGGTACGACTCTTGCGGCCTCCTCTTCGGAATCGACCGGAGTGTAACCGGGTCTTGTCGATTCACCGCCGACATCGATTATATCAACGCCCTCGGATACCATTTCCTCCGCATGCTTAAGTGCGGCCTGAACGCTGTTGTATCTTCCGCCGTCGGAAAAGGAATCCGGAGTCACGTTCAGTATTCCCATGATATATGTCTTTTTATCCGCAAAATTCGAAATGTCCATGATAAAGAAAGCTCCCGTAAATAATCTAAAAGGGTCCGATCACGAACCCTTTGTAAGCAGATTTAAGAATCTGTCCGTAAGGACATCATCATTTTTGAAGACACCTCTCGAAGCGACGGTAACGGTCCTGCTTCCGGGCTTTTTAACGCCCCTCATCGTCATGCAGGTATGCTCGGCTTCAAGAACGACCAGCACTCCCTTGGGCGAAAGGACATCCATTATCGCATCGGCGATCTGGGCGGTCATGTGCTCCTGGATCTGGAGCCTTCTTGCGTAGATCTCAACGCATCTTGCAAGCTTGCTTATGCCGACCACTTTTCCGTCCGGGATATATGCGATATGCGCCTTTCCGAAAAAAGGAAGCATATGGTGCTCACACATCGAATAAAAGGTTATATCCTTCTCGACGACCGGATTGTTCTCTTCGACCGTAAAGACGGTGCTGAGCACATCCTTGGGATCCTGATCGTAGCCGGCCATGATCTCTTCATACATACGGCCTATACGGTCCGGGGTCGACAGAAGTCCTTCTCTTTCCGGATCTTCTCCGATGGCATCTATTATCAGCCTTGCGGCTTCTTTAATCTTTTCCTGATCGATCATTTCTTTAACAGATCAAATACCCGTATCATTCGATACCGATATCATTGACGTCATTCAGATCTCCCGATCCGATATCGAGCATGTTGACGGTACGTCTCTTTATCCT
>JAEEGK010022183.1_pt1 | contig 13363 bp, 10 predicted proteins | sample 8958771 | NCBI WGS metagenome assembly JAEEGK01 (sample SAMN16246547, study PRJNA631951) | gut metagenome | biome: gut microbiome; feature: rumen; material: SC-attached | host: Bos | place: Iran: Karaj | collected 2018-10 | reverse complement strand
GCGATCAACGACCTGACCAGCCCCGACATGCTGGCTTACCTGCTGAAGTACGACTCCGTACAGAAAGCGTACGAAGGCCATCTGATCAGCGCGGACGAAAAGTCCATCACCGTGGACGGCACCACGATCCCCGTATTCGCGCAGTCTGACGCGAAGAACCTTCCCTGGAAGGAATACGACGTGGACATCGTGCTGGAATGCACCGGTTTCTACACCAGCAAGGCGAAGTCCCAGGCGCACATCGACGCGGGCGCCAAGAAGGTCCTGATCTCCGCCCCCGCGGGCAACGACCTGCCCACGATCGTTTACGGCACGAACCACGATACGCTGAAGAAGGACGACAACATCGTGTCCGGCGCGAGCTGCACGACGAACTGCCTGGCCCCGATGGCAAAGGCGCTGAACGAATACAGAGAACTGCGCACGGGCTTTATGACCACGATCCACGCCTATACCGGCGACCAGATGATCCTGGACGGTCCCCACAGAAAGGGCGACTTCAGAAGAGCCAGAGCCGGCGCTCTGAACATCGTTCCCGCCAGCAGCGGCGCGGCTAAGGCCATCGGTCTGGTCATCCCCGAACTGGACGGCAAACTGATCGGTTCCGCCCAGAGAGTGCCCGTCGGCACGGGTTCCGTCACCATCCTGGACGCCACGCTGAAGGATATGACCGACACCGTTTCCGTGGAAGGCATCAACGAAAAGATGCGCGCTTCCACGAACAAGTCGTTCGGCTATAACGAAGAACCCATCGTATCCACCGACATTATCGGCAGCACCTACGGCTCCGTGTTCGACGCCACCCAGACGCTGGCGCAGAAGTGCGGCACGCACATCTACGAAGTTCGCGTCGTTTCCTGGTACGACAACGAGATGGGCTACACCTGCCAGCTGCTGCGCACCATGGCGCACATGGGCAGACTGATGGGAAAGATCTGATCTGCTGAAAGCATGAAAAAATCCGGAAGCAACCGCTTCCGGATTTTTATTTCCCATAAACCTATTCGTCTATTCGCCTTCCGCGGGCTGCGCTTTCGGGCAGGGCTCGCTGACCTTCGGCAGGACTTCCTCGTTCAGCTGCGTCGTCAGCTTTTCCGCCTGCGCCTTGAAATAGTCTCTTCTGGCGTCTTCCACGTTCTCCGGCTCGTTCACCGCAAGGGTGATCTCTTCGGCCTGGTCCGCGATCTGATCCATCAGTTTCAGCGTTTCGAAATCCGCTTCCCAGCCGTTGTCGATCGCGGTCTGCGCGACAGTATTATAGGTCTCCACCAGCGTGAGAGCGGCGTTCGCCATCGCTTCGTATTTTTCCGCCGAGATCTCCTCCGGCGTCTTGCCCTTGCATCCGGCAAGGGAGAACAGCAGCAGGGCGCAGATCAGCAGCAGGCATAATCTTTTTCTCATAGGGTCCGACCTCCGTTTTCTTTCCTTAACAATTATAACGGCTTGACGGACAATTGCAAGCGTGCGGGAATAACTGGAATCTTCTTGCGTATATTTATTCGCTCTGTTATAATTATTAAATCCCTAAGCCGCGGGAGGGTGTTTTATTGTGTTTTAACGCATTAAAGCGCTCCCGCAAATAAAGGATAGGAAGGTATTATGGTTACTTATACGCTGAAGCGTCTGGGGGCCGCGCTGCTGACGCTGCTGATCATCATGGCGATCACGTTCTTCCTGATGAACGCGATTCCCGGCAGCCCGTTCCTCACGGAAAAATCCACGCCCCAGCAGATCGCGCTGGCCAACGCAAAATACGGTCTGGACAAACCTCTCATCATCCAGCTGAAGAATTACGTGGTCAACTATCTCAAGGGCGATCTGGGCACATCCCTGAAGATGCAGGAGGGCACGCCGGTGCGCGACATCATCTTCCATCAGGGAAAGTTCGTGCTCTCCATCAAATTGGGACTCATATCCCTGGCTGTAGCCGTCATCATAGGCATTCCTCTGGGCTGCATCGCAGCCTATAACAGAGGCACGTGGCTGGACGGTTTTCTGCGGGTCATGACCACCGTCGGCGTCGCCATCCCCGGCTTCGTCCTCGCGACGCTGCTGCTGGCGAGCCTTGCGGTCAAACTGCACGTCCTGCCCACGAACTCCGGGCAGCTGACGGACTTCAAGAGCTATATCATGCCCATCCTCAGCATGTCGTTCTATTACGTCTGCTACGTGGCGAAGCTCACCCGCACGTCCATGCTCGACGCCATCAACCAGGATTACATCCGCACAGCGAGAGCGAAGGGCGTCAAGACGAAGATGATCGTCTTAAAGCACGCGCTGCGCAACAGCCTCATTCCCGTTATCACCTATCTCGGACCCGTCACGGCCGGCATCATCACCGGCAGCTTCGTCGTGGAATCCACGTTCCAGATCCCGGGCCTGGGCAAGTATTACGTACAGTGCGTCATGTCCAGAGACTATCCGGTCATCATGGCGACCACCGTCGTGCTCTCCGCCCTGGTCATCTTCATGAACCTGGTCGTGGATATCGCGTACAAGATCGTGGACCCGCGGATCACGCTCACCAACAAGGAGGACTAAGATGGCAGATTTCAGCAAGATCAGTCCTTTCCAGGTGGACCCCTCCGCGATCGAGGAGGCGATGGGCCTGACGGCGGAAGATTTCGCTCCCGCCAGCGAAGGCGAAAAGGAAAATATGGTAGAGAAGCGCAAGAGCGTTTCCTACTGGAGAGACGCAGCCAGAAGATTCAAGGCGAACACCGTTTCCATGGTGGCGCTGTTCATCTTCATCTGCTGCCTCATCTTCGCGTTCATCGGCCCGAAGCTGATCCCCTACAGTTACGGCGACCAATACAGAAGCTCCCTGAAACTGGGCCCCAGAGAGTATTCGGAAGGGGAGGCTCTCATTCAGAGCGCGTCTTCCTATTTCGACGGCTTCTACGCCAGCGGCCTGCAGGCGGGCAGCATCACGGCCGTCATGAAGGGCGACCATTACATCACTTATAAAGGAAACCAGTACGGCTTTACGCAGGAACAGAACGAGGAAGGCGTCATCATCGGCATCGAGAAGAGCACCGGCAACCTGGTGAAAGTCTACGAAAAGGACGTGGATCCCGCGACCGGAGCGGTCAATAAGGTCACCGTCCTCTCGGAAGGCCCCTCCGAACCCGCGGAAGGCGCGGATGAACTCAAGACCGTCAAGAGCGTATTCCCGCATATCTTCGGCACGGACTCCGTGGGCAGAGACCTGATGGCCCGTACGATGTACGGCGCCCGCGTCTCTATCCTGATCGGCATCATGGCAGCTCTGATCGTTCTGATCATCGGCTCCATCTACGGCGCCATCTCCGGCCTGGCCGGCGGCACGCTGGACTTCATCATGATGCGTATCGTCGAACTGATCTACTCCATTCCGGAGGTTCTGATCGTCCTGCTGCTGCAGGTCGTTCTCCGCGAACCGCTGCAGGAATGGATCGACCACAGCGGCAGTTCCCTGGCGCAGGCGGCCGGCGCCCTCGGTTCGGGCATCATCTGCATCTTCATCACGTTCGCGCTGCTGTACTGGGTCACCATGGCCCGTATCGTGCGCGGCCAGGTGCTGCAGCTCAGAAAGCAGGAGTACGTGACCGCAGCCATCGCCCTCGGCGCAGGCAACAAGCGCATCATCAAGCGCCATCTGCTGCCGAACTGCGTCGGCGCGCTGGTCATCACGACCTGCCTGCAGATCCCCAGCGCCATCTTCCTGGAAAGCTTCCTGAGCTTCCTGGGCCTGGGCGTATCCGCCCCGATGGCGAGCCTCGGTTCCCTGTGTTCCGACGCGCTGCAGACCATCACCCTGTATCCGTACCGTCTGGTCTATCCGGCCGTCATCCTGACCATCATCGTGCTCACCCTCAACCTGGTGGGCGACGGTCTGAGAGACGCGTTAGACCCGCGTCTGAAGAAGTAGGAGGGAAGAGCAATGGACGAAAACAAGAAGAACTTGCTCGAGGTCAAGGACCTGAAGGTCTCCTTCTTCACCCCCGCGGGCGAAGTCAAGGCCGTGGACGGCATCAGCTACAATCTGGGATATAACGAAGTCATGGGCATCGTGGGCGAGTCCGGTTCGGGCAAGTCCGTGGAAGCCTATTCCATCATCGGCCTGCTGCAGAAACCCGGCAAAGTCGTGGGCGGCAGCATCACGTTCGACGGGCAGGACCTGCTCTCCTACGACGAGGAGCAGATGCGCAACGTCCGGGGCAAGGATATCTCCATGATCTTCCAGAACCCGATGACCTGCCTCAACCCGGTCTACACCATCGGCAACCAGCTGATGGAGGCGCTGCAGTGCCACGATGACAAGATCACGAAGGAAGAGGCCTGGAAACGGGCGGTGCACATGCTGGAGCTGGTCGGCATCAACAACGCCGAAAAGCGCATGACCCAGTATCCCCACGAACATTCCGGCGGCATGCGCCAGCGCGCCATGATCGCCATGGCTCTGATCAGCGAGCCCAAACTGCTGATCGCGGACGAACCGACGACGGCGCTGGACGTTACGATCCAGGCCCAGATCCTGGACGTCATGAAGGACATCCAGAAGCGCGTCAACACGTCCATCATCTTCATCACGCACAACCTGGGCGTCGTCGCGGAAGTCTGCGACAAGGTGTCCGTCATGTACGCGGGCAAGATCGTAGAGCAGGGCGACGTGAACGATATTTTCTACGACCCGCAGCATCCGTACACGAAGGCGCTGCTGGCTTCCATGCCGCGTCTGGACGAGGACGGCCACGAGAGGCTCATCCCGATCGAGGGCACGCCCATCGACCTGCTGGACCCGCCCCAGGGCTGCAATTTCGGTCCCCGCTGCAAGGAGTGCCGCAAGATCTGCCTGACGAAGAAACCGCCTTACGCGGATCTCGGAAACGGCCATATCTCCGCCTGCTGGCTCCATTTCATGGACGGCGCGGTGAAGAAAGAGGAGGCATAACCCATGGAAGAACGCAAGAAACTCCTCGAGATCGAAAACTTAAAGAAGTATTTCCCGGTCAAGGCGGGCTTCGGCAAGAAGCAGTACGTCCAGGCCGTGGAATCCGTGAATTACTTCATCTATGAAGGCGAGACGCTGGGCCTGGTCGGCGAATCCGGCTGCGGCAAGACGACGCTGGGCCGTACGACGATCCGTCTGTACGAACCCACGAGCGGCCGCATCGTGTTCGACGGCGAACCCATCTACGATTCCGAAAAGAAGATCGCCGTTCCCATGCTGCCGTACCGCCGCAAGATGCAGATCATCTTCCAGGATCCGAGCGCGTCTCTGGACCCGAGAATGACGGTCGGCGAGATCGTCGGCGAAGCGCTGGACATCCACGGACTGTTCCAGGGCAAGGCGGAACGCCGGGAGCGCATCAACCAGCTGCTGGACGAAGTCGGTCTGAACACCGAACACTCCAACCGTTTCCCGCACGAATTCTCCGGCGGTCAGCAGCAGCGTATCGGCATCGCGAGAGCGCTTGCCGTGGAGCCGCAGTTCATCGTATGCGACGAACCGATCTCCGCGCTGGACGTATCCATCCAGTCCCAGGTCATCAACATGCTGGAAGACCTGCAGGCGGAAAAGGGACTGACGTATCTGTTCATCGCCCACGATATCTCGGTCGTCCGGCACATTTCCAACCGCATCGGCGTCATGTACCTGGGAAGCATGGTGGAACTGGGCGAGAGCTACGAGCTCTGCAACCACCCCATCCATCCGTATACGAAGACGCTGCTGTCGGCAGTGCCTATCCCGGACCCCGTCAAGACCAGGAGCCGTCAGAGACAGCTGCTGGAAGGCGAGATCCCCAGCCCCATCAATCCGCCCAGCGGATGCCGCTTCCATACGCGGTGCCCGTATGCGACGGAACGCTGCAAGCAGGAATTCCCGAAACTGAAGGAATACGGCCCCGGACACTATGCCGCGTGCCACCTACTTGAACAAGGCGGGATTTAGGTCTATAATAGACAGGTCTGTTACATTCGATACCAGCCTGCTCCGGCAGGATGCGTATAAATAAAAAGGTTTTTTCATGAAAAAAGTTTTTTAAAACAGGAGGAAAACATGAAGAAAATCATTGCTTTGCTTCTGGCGCTTGCCATGGTGTTCTCCCTGGCAGCCTGCACTTCTTCCAACGAGCCCGCTCCCGCTGAAGAGCCGACTCCGAGCGAAGAACCGGCAACCTCGGACGCTTTCGTCCTGAACGCCTGCATCGCGTCAGAACCCGAGACCATCGACGTCAGCACCATCAGCTCCGTCGACGGCTCCACCTACGTGCAGCACATGTTCGAAAATCTGATGAAGTATCAGCAGACTTCCGAGCACCCCGCTGACGACCCCAACATGTTCATGACGGAAGTCGTCCCCGGCCAGGCTGCATCCTACACCGTTTCCGATGACGAAATGGTCTACACCTTCACCCTGCGCGACGACATCTTCTGGTCCGACGGCCAGCCTGTCACCGCCAACGACTGGGTCTATTCCTGGAGAAGACTGGTCAACCCCGAGACCGCGGCTGACTACGGCTACTTCCTGGACGGCATCGTCAAGAACGCTTATGCCATCTACGAAGAAGGCTCCATGGATCCGTCCGAACTGGGCATCAAGGCTCTGGACGACAAGACCCTGGAGATCACTCTGGAATCTCCCTGCCCCTACTTCATCGAAATGTGCGCATTCGCATCCCTGATGCCGCTGCGTGAAGACGTCGTAGAAGGCAACGACAACTGGACCGATCCCGAGAACATCGTCGTGAACGGCCCCTACATCATCTCCGAGTGGGTACACGACTCCTACATCAAGATGGTTCCCAACGATCAGTACTATGATGCTGCCAACCTGGGACCGGACGAGATCGTATGGCACCTGTCCGACTCCGAGACCGCTATCCTGTCCTCTTATCAGAACGGCGAGTACGACTTCATCGAGTCCTTCCCGACCGACATGATCGAGAGCCTGACAGCTTCCGGCGACTGCTTCATCAACCCGTACGTCGGTACTTACTATCTGTACCTGAACTGCGACAAGATCCCCAGCTGGAAAGTACGTGCTGCGATGACCATCTCTGTTGACAGAGATCACATCGTCAAGAACGTCACCCAGGGAGGACAGGTCCCCGCTACCGGCTTTGTTGCCAGCGGTATCCTCGACTCCGAAGGCAAGGACTTCGCTTACGGCGTATCCGAGCTCGGCGCGATCTACAACTGGCTGTCTCAGCAGTATCCCGACGCAGACCTGACCACCTATGCAGGCAAGTGCGAACTGGCCAAGCAGCTGTATGACGAAGCTGTTGCAGACGGCGAATGGGATCCGAACACCACCATCGTCTACAACTTCAACACTTCCGATACCCACAAGGCTATCGCAGAAGCTTGCGGCCACGACTGGCAGACGGTTCTGGGCATGAACATCACCCTGGAGAACCAGGAATGGGCTACCTACACCAACGGTCTGGGCGAACACGCATTCGGCGTAGCAAGACTGGGCTGGATCGCTGACTACAACGACCCGATCACCTACCTCGAACTGCTCGTCACCGGCAACGCTTACAACTACGGTCTGTACAGCGATCCCGATTACGATGCGGCTATCGCAGGCGCTAAGGCGATCGCAGCGGGTCCGGAAAGAGACGCTATGCTGTACTCCGCAGAGGAAACTCTGTTCGGCGAAGGCGGCTTCCCCGTTATGCCCGTTTACTACTACACCAATATGTACTGCGCGAACGGCATCAAGAACATGGGCTACACCCCCATGGGCTACTTCTTCATGCAGTATGCACAGCCCGCAGAATAATCTGATCACAGGCTGATCCGTAAGGGTAGATCGAGTGACCCGTCCATTGGACGGGTCACTTTTTTATGGACAAAGGGGTGCGCCGCGTCTACAATTGAGGTGGTAACGAACCGGAAAACAGGATAAGGAGGCAGAAATGGACAGGATCTTCTACAACGGCGTCATTAAGACGGTAGACGACGCGCAACCGCTCGTCAGCGCCGTCTGCGTGCAGAACGGCATCGTCATGCGCACAGGAAGCGATGAGGAAATGCTGCGGTACAGGACCGAAAACACGGAACTGATCGATCTGGGCGGCAAGTTCATGATGCCGGGTTTTATCGATTCCCATATGCACATGCTCGCGACGTACGCGACGTCTCTGGAGCTGGACCTGGGCGGCTGCAAGAGCAAGAAAGAGGTGCTGCGGCTGCTGGCGGACGAGGCGGATCGGATCCGCAGGGAAGGCAAGCCCGGCGAATGGGTGCACGCCTGCAATTTCAATCAGGATTACTGGAGCGACGACAAGACCGTGCCCAGCCGTCTGGAGCTGGACGAAGCCTGCGGCGACGTTCCCTGCTACATGCAGCGCTGCTGCGGCCATACGGCTTCGCACAACACGAAGGCCCTGGAGATCATGGGTCTGATGGGAGAACGGGCGGAAACGACGACGCATAATATGAAGTTCTTCCCGGACGGCACGCCCCAGGGTCAGCTGTTCGAAGGCGACGCGGAACTGATCCTGGATTTCGCGGAAGTCCCTTCTGTGGAAGAACTCGTTCATTGGATCGAGGAGGAAACGGCCAGATGCGCGGCGCTCGGTCTGGTGGGCATCCACTCCGACGACCTGAATATGGTGGCTCCGGGACGCGATCTGGAGAACGTCATGGCCGCCTTCAAGATCGCGGGAGAGACGAACCGCATGTCCGTCAAGGTGTACGAACAGTGCCGCGTGGAGGAAGCGGATGAACTCCGGGAGTTTGTCCGGAAGTATCCGAAAGGCACTTCATACGGAACGCGTTTTGTGACGAATTCCATCAAGGAAATGGGCGACGGATCCTTAGGCGCCCACTCCGCCGTACTGCGGGGCTCCTACGCCAACGACCCGGAGGCGAAGGGCATTCGCATCCACGACGACGCGGAGATGTTCGAACTGTTCACGATCGCTCACGACGCGGGATATCCCGTCGTTGTGCACTGCATCGGGGACGGCACGGTCGACCAGGTGCTGAACGGTTTCGAATACGTTCAGAACAACAATCCGCTGCCCGACATCCGCAACGGCATCGTCCATTGCCAGATCATGGGCACAGACCAGCTCTACCGCATGCAGAGAAACAACGTGCTCGCTTACGTGCAGCCGGTGTTCTGCCGGGCGGACGCAGGCATCGTGGACGACTGCGTAGGTCCGGAACTGGCGAAACAGAGCTATAACTGGAGGCTGTTCTGCGACCTCGGCGTTCATCAGAGCGGCGGCTCCGACTGTCCGGTCGAACCCTGCGACCCCATCCCCAACATTTATTACGCAGTGACGCGCGACAACGGGAAGGGCGGCAGCTGGTACCCGGAGAACGCGGTCACGATAGAGGAAGCCATCCGCATGTTCACGATCGAAGGCGCCTACGCGGGCTATGCGGAGGCGACGAGGGGCTCCATCACACCGGGCAAATACGCGGATTTCGTCGTGCTCAGCCAGGATCTGACGAAGATCGATCCGAAGGATATTTTAAAGACCAAGGTACTGATGACGGTCCTCGAAGGCGAGACCGTTTTCGAAGCATAGATCATTCGATAACAGGAGGAAAGAATGAAGTACGAAGTCAAGGGCGAACCTATGCCCGTCGTCATCTGCACGCTGGATGCAGGTGAAAAAATGATCACGGAGAGCGGCTCCATGGTATGGATGAGCCCGAACATGCAGATGGAAACGTCCGCCGGCGGCCTGGGCAAGGCGTTCGGCCGCATGTTCTCCGGCGAGAACATCTTCCAGAATATCTACACCGCCCAGGGCGGCCCGGGCCTGATCGCGTTCGCGGCGAGCTTCCCCGGCTCCATCCGCGCGATCGAGATCACGCCGGATAAGCCCATCGTCTGCCAGAAGTCCGCGTTCCTCGCGGCGACCGACGGCGTGCAGCTGTCCGTGTTTTTCCAGAACAAGGCGCTCACCGGTTTCTTCGGCGGCGAAGGTTTCATCATGCAGAAGCTGAGCGGACGTGGCATCGCGTTTATCGAGATCGACGGCAGCGCCGTGGAATACAGACTGGAAGCGGGTCAGAGACTGATCGTGGACACCGGCAACGTCGCCATGGTGGACAGCACGGTCTCCATCGACGTTCAGAGAGTGAAGGGCGCCAAGAACCTGCTGTTCGGCGGCGAGGGGCTGTTCAACACGGTCCTGACCGGCCCGGGCAACGTGGTCCTGCAGACCATGCCCATCTCCAACTTTGCGAACACGATCGCAGCAGTCCTTCCGAACAAGAACTGACGCGCCGGTCACGGGGCGGGGGAGTGAAACACGTTTCGCTCCTCCGTCTCCCTGTCGTAAGAAAGGGTTGTCTTTTTGGGGAGTTGCCTATATAATAGTCAGGTAAGTGATTTTCAGTTGAAGGAGTTTTGAATGGCAGGCAAAAAAGGACAGCGTACGATCAATATCTATGCCTTCTTCTTTTCTCTGGTAGCGTTTCTGTTTGTCATGCAGCTCGGCACGGGTATCGCCGGCGCTCTTATGGGCTTCCGTTATCCCGACGGTCTGCTGGGCATGACAGGCGTCATCAATACGATCTCACTGGTCATCGTGCTTACCGCCATCTTCCTGGCGGCGTCGTCCGCCGGCTTCATCGTCATCCGCAAAGCGGAGGCGGATAAGAAGAACTTCATCATTTACCACTCCATCGTGATCGCGGTCATGGCCCTGAGCGCCATCTACATCGTCGGCGCCTATAAGAATGTCTGGTTCATCCTGCCGAACCTGTTCACGATCGCCGCGACGGCTTACAGCTTGAAGAACGTCAATAAGTCGAAGTACGAAGTCGTCAAGGGTACCCGCGCATGGCGCAACGAGCAGGCGAGAAAAGAGCGCGCGGAGATGAAGGCGAAGATGAAGCAGAGCACAAAGAAATAAGCTTACTTCATAAGGGCTGTTAGCTCAGTTGGTTAGAGCGCTTGCGTCACATGCAAGAGGCCGTTGGTTCGAGTCCAATACAGCCCACCAGCGAAGGCGGGGGTCCGGAAGGGCCCCCGCTTTTTCATACCGCCCGTTGCTTTTAAAAATTTAATGTGCTAAAGTGAATTTATCAACGATTCGTGCTTTTTTAGCGGAGGTATTTTTTATGAAAAAAGTTGACATGATCGTAAAAGCTCCCCATTTCTATACCATGGAAGGAGAGGGCGTCGGCTATAAGACCGGCGTGGCGATGATCGTAAACGCAGGCAAGATCGAAGGCTTTGCCGATGCATCAACAGTAGACAGCGAGTATCAGGCGGACGAGGTCCTGGATCTGAAGGATCATGTCATCTTCCCCGGACTGATCGACGCCCACATGCACACGCTGGACAACGTGCTGCGCGGCCTGGCGCAGGACTCCAACAACTGGATGATGCTGGCGCTGCAGCCGTTCGTGAACGCCGCGACGCCCGAGGATAAAGTCAAGGGCAGCCGGGTCGCCATCATCGAAGCCATCAAGGCCGGCACGACCTGTCTGGGCGACTACAACATCGAAGTGGACAGCTGCGCGGAGTTCATCACGAAGATCGGCGCAAGAGGCAACCTGGCTCCCATGTTCCGCGCCGCGAAGAGAAGAGTTTATTATCCGGGCGAACTCTACGAGTTCGACGACGAGATGGGCGAGCGCGAGATGAACGAGAACATCGCCTGCTTCGACCGCTGGCACAACAAAGGCAACATCCGCATCCTGTTCGGCCCGCAGGGCGCCGACTTTATGAGCCCCGAGATGCTGCTGAAGGCCCAGAAGGCCGTCAAGGAAAGACACACGAAGATGCATCTGCACGTGCAGCAGGGCGACAGAGAGACCTACCAGATCGTCCAGAGATACGGCAAGCGGCCGACGCAGTTCCTGCAGGAACTGGGCATCCTGGATAAGGACCTGATCGCGGTCCACCTGACCGACTGCAACGACGACGAGACCCGGATCATCGCGAAGAGCGGCGCCGGCATGGTCGTCAACCCGGCTTCCATCGGCATCATCGACGGCATCGTCTGCCCGTCCGTCGTCTTCCAGGAAGCGGGAGGCAACTGCGGCCTCGGTTCCGACCAGGCGCCGGGCAACAACTGCCACAACATCATTCACGAGATGAAGAACGTCTGCCTGTTCAATAAGATCAAGTACCAGAATCCGGAAGTCATGCCGGCGTGGAGGGCGCTGCGCATGGCCACGATCGAAGGCGCGAAGGCTATCGGCGTGGACGACGTCTGCGGTTCTCTGGAAGAGGGCAAGAGCGCGGACTTCATCGCCGTCTCCCTGAACTTCCCCAGCATGCTGCCGGTCTACACCTATCCGATGCGCAACCTGGTGACGAACTTCGTCTACTCCGCGAGAGGCGAGGAAGTGACCCACTCCGTCGTCGCGGGCAAGGTCATCATGCGCGACCGCAAGATCTGCGCCATCGACGAGCAGGAGTATCTGGACGCGGTCAAGGATTGCCCGGCGGGCATCGGCGAGAGAGCGTCCGAGGAATTCAATTCCATCGACGGCATCAACAACAAGTACATGAGAGAAGGGAAGCTCTAAGGCATTTTTATGAAGCATTTTAAAGACGAAGAGCAACTGAAGCGCGTCTTCCGGCTGTTTCTGGCCTGCGTGTTCTGCTACGGCATCGTGGAAGGCTTCAGTTTAAATATCTTCTCGAATTTCTTTAAGGACGCGTATAACGTTTCCGATCAGGTGCGCGGCTGGATCGAGACCCCCAGAGAGTCTCCGGGCGTGTTCTGCATGTTCTACCTGCCGGCTCTGGCGGCGTTTGCCGACGTGCGCCTGGCCCGCTACGCGGTGCTGGTGGACGCGGTCGCCCTTTGCCTGATGGGTTTCCTTCCCACGCCGTTCTGGACCATGATGGTGTTCCTGCTGATGTTCTCGTTCGGCAGCCACACCTATTATCCGATGGAAGCTTCCATCGGCCTCGCGATCGCCGGCGAATCCGGCAACGTGGGACAGACGCTGGGACGGATCCGTTCTGTCGCCCAGGTCGCGTATTTCGTGGCGGCCACCTGCGTGTTTATCTTCTTCCGCAACGGATTCTTCGACTTTACCGCGCAGATCCGCCGTCCGTTCATCTTCGGCGCGGCAGGCTGCGTCGCAGGTTTCGTCCTGCTGGGTATGATCGAAAAGGACATGGCCTGGATGCCGCCCCGGGAAAAGGGCAAGCTGGTCGTGAAAAAGGAGTTCACGAACTATTATCTGCTGACGTTTGCGTTCGGCATTCAAAAACGCATCCGCATGGTGTTCGCCCTGTGGATGTTCACGCAGCTGCTTTCGAAAAAAGCGGACTTTACGGCTATCCTGCTGATCGCGTCCGCCGTCGTCGGCATCTTCGTGTCGCCGCAGATGGGCAAGCTCCTGGATCGCATGGGCCAGAAGAAAGCCGTGATGTTCGAAG
>JAEEGK010022180.1_pt1 | contig 13365 bp, 13 predicted proteins | sample 8958771 | NCBI WGS metagenome assembly JAEEGK01 (sample SAMN16246547, study PRJNA631951) | gut metagenome | biome: gut microbiome; feature: rumen; material: SC-attached | host: Bos | place: Iran: Karaj | collected 2018-10 | reverse complement strand
TTATTAATTATTTCTCCGGCATTTGCTGAACACATATCTTCAGATGGGCGAGGTGGTTTTTATACTGATAAAGGACATGTTTCTTCAGACGGCAGAGGTGGTTACTATATGGAAGATGGAGAACATGTTTCATCAGATGGGCGAGGTGGTTTTTATACAAATAAAGGTCATATATCTTCGGATGGTAGAGGTGGCTTCTATATGGAAGATGGCGGACATGTGTCATCTGATGGTCGGGGAGGGTATTATATGCCTGATGGAAACCATATGTCTTCAGATGGCAGAGGTGGTTTTTATAAATAAAGTTGTTGTATAATAGGAGCTATGTTGATTAGAGATAAATTGAAATTTGTTATAGAGAATCATCACGTTGAAAAATTTATTATGATTTTAATCATATTGAATTTGATGACCTATGTACTTGATACAATGCAGTCTTTTCATTCAATATTTGGAAATTGGGTGCAAAGATTTGAAATTTTATCAATAATGATATTTACAGTTGAATATATTTGCAGGGTTATAACATTAGACAAATTCAAAGATATTTTTAAACCTATGATGCTAATTGATTTGTTTGCAATATTGCCATATTATTTAGCATTTTGTTCTATTAATACAATTTTCTTAAGAATCTTTCGTTTATCACGTTTAGTAAGATTATTAAAACTTGGCAGATATTCAAATGCACTTGAAAATATAGTAAAAGCCTTTAAAGATAAAAAAGAAGAATTGATTATAACTTGCAGTATCTTTTTTACAGCAATTCTTGTCGCATCAATATTAATGTATATTGCAGAGAATCCTGTTCAACCTGAAGTATTTAGTTCAATACCAAAATGTTTTTATTTTAGTATTATTACATTCACAAGTGTAGGCTATGGTGATATAAGTCCGATTTCTGATTTTGGTAAAGCAGTTGCATCTGTTACTGCCATTTTAGGTGTTGGCTTACATGGTCTTTTTATAGGTATATTTAGTGTTGCTTTAATGAATGCTTTTACAATGAAAGATGATAAGGAATAGTGCATGGGATTCAGGTTTAGAAAATCAATTAATTTAGGTGGTGGTTTCCGTATAAACTTAAGCAAAAGTGGTATTGGTTATAGTTTCGGAACTAAAGGTATGAGATGGACTAAATTATGCAATGGCAGAAATCGTTCAACATATTCCATACCGGGAACAGGACTTGCTTATATTTCTGAATCAAGTGGTAAAAAACAGTCCTCATCAAAACAAGAAGTGCAAGATATTTCTGAAGAAAACTATAATTTGGAATACGAAGCAAATGCTGAATTAGAAGATACTCAAGCAAACTATGACGATTTTCTTAAAGAAATTACAAATGTAAAAAATCTCCATGCAATATGGAATTTTGCAATGTTTGCGGCTTGCATTGGAACAATTATTGCACCTCCTGTTATATTCTTGCCTATTATTTTATTAATTGGAAAATTGTGCTGTAAAAAATATTTTGTCGTTGAATTAAACTATAATCTTGATAATGATTTTGAAGATTATTTTTCTTGCTTAAATCTATTCTTGTCTGAATTAGCCGGCAATAGCAGATTATGGGGAATATTAAAAAGTTACCATGAGGAAAATACAAAATATTCAAGCGGTGCATCTTCTACTTTTGCGAGAACATTGTTAAAACTAAAAAAACAAAATGCAAAATATTTGAAAGCAAATGTGGAATATTTTTGTTTAGAATATATGAAAAATAAATTTTACTTTTTACCTGATAGATTGCTTATTGATAGTGGCTTAAAAGTAAATAGTTTAAGATATTCTGAACTTCAATGCACATTTGATACAATTAACTATGTTGAAGAAGATTGGGTTGCAGGTGATACAGAAGTCATAGAAAAAACTTGGAAATATACTAATAAAGATGGTTCGCCGGATAAAAGATTTAAAGATAATTTTCAAATCCCTATCTGTAAATATGGAACTATGCAAATGCAGTCAGGCAATGGCTTAGATATGTTATTTTTCTATTCAAACTGTACAAAAATGCCAATGCTTAAAGAATTATACGACAGTTTAGTTGTAAAAAGGTTAAATTTTACTTTTGAATTATAAAAGGAGTATTTTATGAGTGATGAAGAAAGAATGCAGGAAGAACACCAAGAGGAAGAATTTGAGGGATTAATTGATATAATCCCCAAAATGTTTAAGGGTGAATATAAACCGAATCATCAAAAGGATGACAGTAACTATTGTGGTGTTAAAGGTCTCATATTAGGACTAGGTGACGGAATGGTTAATGCTGCTGCTATTTTATCATTAATAGCATTAGTAATTGTGTCTTTAAGAACAATGTTTACTGTTGATTTTTTGCAGGGAATCGGTGTTTTATTAGTTGGTTTAGTCATATTAACTATATTATTTTACACTATTTATTGTATTATTGATGCCCGTTATAATTTGAAACGTGTGGCAGATAATACATCAAAATTAATTGAACTAAAGAAACAAGAACTTGATAAATAAAATAAGGATTTCGTATGGTTGGGAATTGGCTTTTTAAAATAGCATGTATATTAGGTATTTTCTTTTCTTCTATATGCTTGATTATGAGTATAGTTGAAGACTATCCGATAATATGCACATTTTTGTATTTTATAGTTTTATGTTTATGGATTCCAAAGTTTAATATTTCCATAATAAATAAAATTTTTAAAGAACATCAATTTTTATATTTTATAATTGCATTTATTGTATCTTTCTCACTTATGGCATTGTCTACGAATATGGGTGAAAAGAGTAAAGATTATTCAAGTGAAACGACAGAACAACAAACAAAAATTTCTCAAGATGATTTGCTTTGGTTTGCAAAATCCCAATGTGAAAAAGAAGTAAAAGCTAGAGTTGCTTACCCACCATCTGCAAAAATTAGTTTCCGAGAGGATAATTATATAAAAGATAATAGTTATACATTATATGGTACTGTAGATAGTCAGAATAAATATGGAGCTATGGAAAGAAAAAACTTTGGCTGCGAAATCATTATAGACAGAGAAAATGATAAATTTTGGATTAAGGATTTAATTATAGAATAGTAGAATATTTTTTATAAAAATAACAAGAAAGGATTTATATGAGCGAAGCTAGAATTACAATTAAAAATAAATTCGGTAGTATAGAGGTATTTGAGAACAATCTTTTAATTAATAAAAGTTTCATGAAACAAGAGATTGAATTAAATAACATCAAGGCAATTCATTTTCAAAAAGCTAACATGATGGGTGGTTATATAAGATTTGTAGTCGATGAAAATGTTAAATTTGACAAATATGGAGATAAAAACACTTTATTATATAGTAAAGAAAATGAAGACGAAGCAGATAGATTTACAAGTGAAGTTGCAAATTTATTAGGTAAAGAAAAAATTGTAATTGAAGCACCTCAAAATGATTTTAAAATAATTGGAACTATTTTCGGTTGGTTTATATCAATCGTATTAACAGTAATGGGTATTGCTTTAATGTCAGAAGAACTTGGAATGGGAATCTTTTTCTTATTAATAGGTGTATCCTTAATCCCTCCTGTAAAAAAGGTTCTTAATTCAAAAATTAATGCATTGCTTGAAAAAAAATGTAGCAAATCTTGGCAAATCAAATTAGGAACAGGAGCTATTAAATTTTGTGTATTCTTTGTTCTTTTTGTGATTCTTGCGGCATGTATTCCATCAACAACGAGTAATACTGCAAATAATGCACCGAACCATAAAGTAACAAAAAGCCAATATAGAAATAATAAAAATACGAAAATGATTGCTGAAGAACTTGGTTTAACCAAAGACCAAGCAGCAAAAATATATGAAACTCTTGTAAGTTGTGGTGTAGGTAACCTTTCCTCCTTTAAACTTTTTGTGGATAATCAAGGCGAAGCAAATTCATACGCTGTACAAGCCTATGGTATCCCTGAAAAGATTCTTGTATATGTTGATAAAGATGGCAATGTACCTGATATATATTATGATATGAAACCAATATTAGAAAATGGCAAAAGAGTTGCAAAAATACAAGATTATGTCCTAACATCTGATGAATGGTTAGATTTAAGAGTACAAGCTCAAGTTTATATAGAAAGATTCCTTATAGCACCAAAAACAGCTAAATTCCATAATTTTAAATATACAATTAATGAAAATAAAATAGTTACAGTTGCAGGTACTGTAGAGGCAAAAAATGCGTTTGGTGTACCATTTGAACATCCATTTCTTTTACAGTATAAAAAGGCTGATAATGGATTTGATTTGACGAATGGTATATTAGGTAATGAAACTATAAAATAAATTTATTTTTATAGCGTTTTAATTTATAATGAACGTGTGAAACGTATTTTAACTGCATTACTTATAACTTTCGTGTTTGTATGCTCGGCACAGGCTCAGAGCAGCCATAAGGTGCTAAAAATTATTGATTCAAACTCTTTTTATATCGATTTGAATGATAACAAACAAGCCGATAGCAATGAGTTAATGCATATAAAAGGCATTACAACTTTTGCCGATTATCCATCTGATGAAAGTAAGTTACAAGCGAAGTCGTTTAATTTAACAGAGAAGCAAATTTTAGGTCTTGGGTATTTATCACGATGGTTTACAAGAAGAGAACTGCAATACAATTCTGTTACAGTAACATTTGATGATTCAGGGGATTTGGTTTCAATATCATATTTTAAAAATGGTCAATATAAAAAATATGAACAAGCTATTTTACAAGAGGGACTTGCGACATCAGATAATCATAACCTGAAAAACTACTTTAACGAAGCAGCTTTTAAAAATAATATTGAATATGTAAACAAATTCAATCTTGTATTTGTTAATAAACGTACCGGCATGATTTATCCTCTTGAAAAAAGAGAAAAAGATAGTAAAAATATTGAATTAATTGATGAAAACTTCTTTAAGCAATTTTTTGCACCGGCAAATTTGTATGCTGATAAAAATACAAAATATGTCTCTCATATAGTTAAGTCAAAAGACGGAGAGATTAGTCTCTATTTTACGGATCCAACGGTTTTTCAAAGACCACAAAGAGGATGCCAAAATGATAACTGCAAAGTTTTGGTTGATATGATTAATAACTCTCAAACATACATAAAATTTGCAATATATGGTTTTTCAGGTCAGCCGGAAGTCCTTGAAGCACTAAAAAAGGCAGAAAAACGTGGAGTAAAAGTGTATGGAATTGTTGATATGGATATAAAAGGTTATAATGTATATCCTGAAACTCAAACTCTGCTCGCAAGCATTAAGAATATCCACACCGATTATGAAAATGACTTAAAAGCAAATGAAAAAAGAATTCAAAAAGTTAAACAGTTGCAGTTAGAGGATCCTACAAAAGACTTTGATATACGTTCCGCAATTATGCACAATAAGTTTTTTATAGTTGATGGCAAATATTTATGGACTGGTTCAACAAACGTAACGGAAAATTGCTTAAGTTATAATTCAAATGTAAGTGTTGTAATGAACGCACCTCAAATTGCTGAAATATACGAAAATGAATTTAATCAGATGTATTTTGATGGGAACTATCATAAATCTAAACAGGAAAATACATTACAAAAAAACAATATAAAGATAAATAAAGACACAACTGTTTCCGTTTATTTCTCGCCTCAAGATAAGGCAATTACAAATGCAATAATTCCTTTGATAAATAAAACAGAGCATTATATTTACACACCAATCTTTTATTTAACTCACAAAGGTGTAATTCAAAGCCTTTTAAATGCTAAACAAAGAGGTGTTGAGGTTAAAGTAATTATTGATGCAAATTCTGCCTCAAACAATTATTCAAAACACCACATGCTGCGAGAGAACGGCATTGAGGTTAAGACTGAAAATTGGGGAGGCAAAATGCACATGAAGTCATTAGTTGCCGATGATAAATATTTAGTCATAGCTTCAATGAATTGGACTAATTCAGCAGAAAATACCAATGATGAAAATACTATCGTCATTGAAAATAAAGAATTAGCCTTGCAGTTTAAAAATGAGTTTTTAAGACTGTGGAAGTCTATTCCTGATAAATGGTTACGCAACGATCCGAAAGCAGAATCATTTGACTCTGTCAATTCTTGCTTTGACGGAGTCGATAATAACCATAATGGTGTTTATGACTTTGATGAGTATGCTTGCGGTTCTGTTATGTATGACAAAATAAACAGCTATTATCAGAATCGCAGTCACTAAATATGTCGATTAACTTCTTGTCTGTCTCCTTTACTTTTGAAAGTTTTTCTTGATGTCGTTGTTTTATTTTTGCGACAGTTTCAGGCTTTTTTAATTCCTCAAGTGACATATCCTGACACCAAGTAAAATTCTTGCCGGCATTCTTTTCATATTGCAATGCTTTTTCAAATAATTCAGGGTGTCTTTCTAAAAGTCCAACCCATTCCATCTTCCTTTGGAAGAAACAGAAATAACAGCCGGAACGTGACCTCCAATCATAATATTTAGGATATCCAATGCCTGTGCTATCAAGTAAATTATAGACATCTTTTTGGCAAAAACCCTCTTCTGCAAGCAAATATCTTGTTTTTAGAGTTCCGTCTTCTGTTTCAAGATTTTTACTCTGATAATTTTCGATTCTTTCAGGCTCGTCTGCTCTTATACCAATATATAGATTTATTTTTGAATAACCCTCTTTTATTTTATTATTCATATATTTTCTAAATGTTTCGGTTTTCATGTGCATAGTACACCACCTGAAACGTATTGATGGCAAGAATTTATACATTGAATATAAATAGTCGAAACTTTTGTATGGTTTCATTCTTTTAATTGGTTTTTCAAGAAAAACCTCTAATTTATTTAAGTAATCGTAGGTTTCCTCTAATTCACATTCCGTATCAAAGAAAACATACTCGATTTGTTCGTGTATTTCAGGATATTTTTCTTTAATTAATAAAGCCAAAGCGGTACTGTCCTTACCACCTGACAAACTTAAAATATGACATTCTTTATTTTCCATAATAACCTCCTAATAATTAACAACTCTGCGGAGTAATTGATTCTGTTCCGGCTTTGATAACTGCAAAAAACTGTTTAAAAGGGAATGAACCCTCTCTGAAGAATCTGCTCTGCCAACTGTAGATTCAAGAACCGCAAACTTCAAAGCTAATTCTTTTATTCTTACTTTGTAATTGGCAACATCTTCATCTGTCCAATCTTTCGGAACTCTTGTTTTATTTGTGAATGTTGCTATACGTTCTATCCAAAATTTATCCGGCACATTATCATTTGTTATGTTTGAAAATAAAACCTTTAATTCACTATCCCCTATAAATTCTTCAACGGCTTTAAATCTGCGTGAAAGTTCTTCTCTTTTTTCTGAATGAAAAGCATTTAAGGTAAATTTATTAATGTCTTTTATCATATTTTCAGTAGCTTCGCTTAATTCTCTTAAGGCAGATTCAAAGTTTGAAACAAATTCTTTGTCACAGTCTTTTATTTGTTTGCCTTGCATTATTCTTGGAATATCAATCGATAAGAGATTTATGGGATCCTTTGCATTCATTACAGAATTCCGTAATTTAGTTGCTCTTGCTGACAGTTGTTCTGTGTGCAGGACATATTTATCAAGGCTGCGAATAAAACTGATTAATCCTTTTGTAATATCTAAAATATTATTTGATACTTTAGGCAATAAGAAACATGAAATATCTTCCAAGGCAGATGATTCTGCAATTGTGGTTTTTTTTAGCTCAAAATTATCAGGATAGAATACCATTTTATCAAATAGCAAATGATCCAATTTTAATTGAAATTGATTTTTTTCATAAATGGCAAAATTGCCTTTATTTTTAGCCAAAACATTTAGAATCAATACAGTTACAATAGATTTTGTAAGTCCGTAATCTATGAATTTTTTATATATATTTCCCATATTGATTTTATCTGTTTGTGTTAGTGATTTCTCAATATCTTCAGTTATTTGATTAAAAGCAGAAGTTTCTGAAAGCAGCTCCTCCTGAATAAAATCCTCCATTGAATTTTGTTTAAGTTCTTCTCCATCAAGCAAATGTCTTGCGAGATTACGCACAGCCTTTGTGACTGTTGCAGGCATTTTTTCAAGTTTCATATACTCAAGATTTAATTCAGGCCGCTTCGGAAATTCCTGACTACACCACGATTCAATTGGATGTGTTTCCAAATATTTTATTCCGGGATCCGTCAAAAAATATTCCTGTTTCTGCTGTGTAATTAAATTATTTGCAGTTGCAAACTTCTTTAAATCTTTAATTTGTGTGTTGGTTAAACCTAAAATAAAACCGATGCGTGGCTCTTTGAAGAGCTTGGGATTATCCTTAACCCCATTCAATAATTTGTTAAGAAAAAGCATTAAAAGTCCTTTCTGTGGCAAATTGCCACAACTTTATTGCCGTTAATAGTGCAGACAAACACTATCAGCGTATGCGGACACAAAAATCCCCTATACCTACCTCCGGCAATCCCTATTTAAACGTGTCTGATTGGAACAATCGCACGACCACGATTGAGGTAAATTAAACTATTCTTTGATATTTATGATAGATATTATTAAAAAATAACATTAGAGAAAAAATAAAAATATTCAATTGTCGGTGTGATATAAAATCACAATTTTAATATACACTATAATTTGAATAAAGAATTAAATGTTAATTATTTTTTAATTATTAAGAATTTAAACTTCGTAAGTTGTGCCAAAATTGAAAAAGCCGTTTTCTTTTGAATAACCTATTTTTATATCTAAATCCGGCATTGCGTTCCAACCCTTTTCGGCTACTTTGTCTAGCAAATCTTTTACATAGTTAAAAGCAGCACCTTTAAAATCTACACCAACTGAAGTTGCTTTATCAATTCCGTCAATTAGTAAATCTTTTACACTTTGTCCGTCAGCAGTATAATACTCTCCGTCTTTGAGTATTAATTCTGATAAATCAAGTCCTGTGTACTCTTTTAGAGAAGAATAAGCACGATATTTAGTCAGAGCATCACTATCTACATTTTGGTTTTGCATACCATAGTGCAAAAGATTTGTTGAATTGTTGTTTTTTTCTAATGCTTGCAGGAGAATAGACTTCATGTTTAAATCATCCATTCCCTCAATCATTACACCTTTAGAATAAGGGTTAATAGAAAATAACAAAGAATTATTACCAATATCAATTCCGTTATTTTCAAGTAAATGTGCCATATTGTTGCTTATTGAATCGTGCTTTGCTTTTTCTTCTGCTTTATCGTATTCATCTGCGGAAGTATATTGAGGATTATTAATTCGAGGATCTTTTAAGTCAAATTGATAAGCTCTGACTGTTCCATATAAAACCATGTTCAAATCGTTTTTATACATAGCATATTTTTCGGGTTCTTGGTCTTTCATTGTATAACCGATTCTCTCTTGCCCGAAATATTTTTTGCATAGGTATTTATCAACATCATCAGCATTTGAAAATTTTGTTCTCATACCCTCAGCCCAAGAAGCAAGTTTCTCATCAAGTGCGTGTGTACTTTTGTTTAAGTCAGAATAAGGGTTAAGCATTTCATCTTTTGTTCTAAGGTCATCTGATTCATATTGATTAACCATTTTCTGATACCAATCATCAGGTTTATCAACATTTCTACGACCTTGCACATTGTAATAATTATAATATCCGATTTCAGTCATAATTTATATTTACCCCTCCTCGTCAACAAAGTTTTCTGCAGACTCTGTTTCACTTTGTGCATAAGAGTTAATAGCTTTTTCTGTTTTTATTGTTTCTAAATCGCCATCAGATTCATTTACCTTTGTATCAGATTTTTGTTCTTGATGTTGTGAATGTTCTTTACAGTATTCTATGTATTCTTTGTAGCTTACTTTATCATCATTGTTTGTATCCATGGCCTCATCATATTTGCCATCACCACGTTTTGCATAAACAGCTTCCGATTCAACCTCTTTTATTTCAGGTCTATTTTCAGATTTACCCTGTTTTTCGATAGATTTTTCGGCTTTCTTTTGTGCTTGCATTGTCCTGTATGAATTTGCTATTTGCACCATTTTTTTCATTTCTCTTGGAGAAATATCGTTGGCTTGGCAATAATCTTTAAACTCATCAAAAGAAATAATTCCATCTTCATCAGCATCCATTTCTTTCATATACATTGGTTCGCCTTTTTTAGCATAATAAGCACTTTGATTATTGTTGGTTTTCATACCAAAATTTAAACCACCAGACTTTTTATTTAAAAAATTTGCTTGCAAACCAAAACTATTACTATTGTTTGCAGAGATGTTGTTTTGACTAAAATCCATTTTTACCACCTTTCATATCCGTATATAAATATTATATCGTTTTTTAAAACTTTCTCAATCCCATTCAAATAATAACACTTTTTGCAAATATTACTGCCATTTAAACAAATGATTTTTATTATAAGTTTTTGATTCCACTTTTTGAAAGATGCTCCGATATTTCGTGTAAAATCTCATCGTAGTCATCTTCTACAAGGTTAATATAAGGTCTTGCAGGAATTTTCACTTTTTTGTTTCTTCCGGCATCGCCTCCGAGTTGATGAATCGCAGCATAAGCCAAATTACTTCCGATTACTGCTGAATCATTATCGTAGTATGTGTTTACGGAGGTGGCGAGCTGTCCTGTAACTTGCAGTATTGGACCGGGATATTTGTTAATCTCTTTTCGCAGATTTTTTGTAACCTCAGATAAATCAACCCACTTGTCAGGTCTTCCCTCTTCAGCAAAATTATCCTCTGTCGAAGATGCGAAGATTCCGGCAATATTTTTCATAAGTGGTCGTAAATCTTCGCATTGTTTCGCTACTTCGAGGATTTTATCTAAAACCTCTTTGTTTTCAAATTTAATCTCTATCGGTTCGTTGCTCATGCAGTTCCTTAATCGGGTAATTAGCGATTAAAAGTTCCTTAAACATTTTGTTGCGTTTAGTTCCCTCTCGGTTATTGATTCCGTTTAATCTTTCAATCGCTATCATTTCGTAACCTTTATATAACTCACGAATTTTAGGTGTATCGTCATAAGAAAGCAAAAATCTGCCTTGTATATTGCCGAGAACGTTTCTTAATCGTTCGTGGTCAAAGTCTTTTGTTGATGTAACTGCGTAGCCGCATCCTTGTGAGTACGGAGGATCGCAATAGAAAAATGCTCCTTTGTGGTCGTATTGTTTGATTAATTTTTCAAAATCTCTGTTCTCAACAAGAACTTTATCAAGCCGTTCATGTATTGCAGTTATTTTAAGAGGCACATTCTTTTGTGATTTACTTGCTCCGCCGGAGGTTTTCTTTACTGTGCCGAAAGTATCTCCACGACCGCCAAATGAACGTGTAATTAAATAATAGAATTGGACAGCCTTTTGTATATCTGTAACAGGAGTAGCATTTAAAAACTCAAAAAACATCTCACGTGAGCCCAACAGGAGGCGATATTCTTCAATAAAAGCATTAGGGTGGTATTTTACAATGCGGAAGAGATTTACAAGCCTACTATCCAAGTCGTTGTATATTTCCAAATCTGCCCATTTATCTTTGTAAAACAGAACCCAACCTCCTCCACCGAAAGGTTCTATATATGACTGAATATCAGTAGGGATTAAAGGTGCTATTGTTTTGCGGAGTAATCTTTTCCCTCCAACCCAATTAATCAAACATTTTTTATCAATTGTCATTTTTAAACTCCTTTTAAATGCTATTTAAATACTGTTTAAACTCGGTTTAATCAACGAGACCGCTTGCAGGGTTATGTGACCATCCGACATCAGGTGCAATTCTTTTGCCTGTTAAAGGATCCGTATAAACTGTGACTGGTGCGTACTCTCCTGATTTTTTAGAAATAAGTGCCATATCTTCGGACAAAGTTCCCTCTGAAGAGTTTGCAGTTATATTTGTCTTTTTCATTTTGTAATCAGAGAGTGCGTTTACTCGGCATCGGCAATTCCAACCATTCGGTGGGTAGAAGCTCTTCCAAAAGGGATCGTCATATCTGAAAACAAGTCCGTTAAGCATTGCGTGTTCAGGTCGGGTTGAGGCATCCATAACTGCAACATATTCCCAATATGGTCGGTTGTCTGCGTTATCGATTTGCGTTTTATATCTTCCTGTTTGGTATGCAGTTTGCATATTTACTCGGTAGATGGTTTTTAAACGATACATTGAACCCATCTGAACCTTTTCGGCTGTACCTTTTGAATCAACGACTATTTGTTCTCCCCACCAACCTTTCTTTTGTAAGGTCGGTTTTAATTCTTTAGAAAACTCTCGGAAAGTTTTACCCTCCGAGAGTGCTTTTTCCAAGGAGGAACGAATATCATTTAAAATGCTTTCACGCATTACCTTTGCAACAGTAAACGATTTTTTATGTGCGTCTTGCCATACTTCAAACCAATCCCAAGATAGCTGATTCTTTTTGTTTTTGAAGTATTTAATAGCAAGTGCCGGAGCAAGTTTGAATAAAGTTTTAAGTTGAATCATTGACAGCCTCCGCAAGTTTTCGTGCGACAGCTTCAATGACATTAACAGTAACGGCATTTCCTGCCATTTTGTATAAATGACTGTCAGTAAGTTTTAGTTTTTTCCCGACATTGTACATCTCATCAGGAAAGCCTTGTAAACGGAAACATTCAAGCGGTGTTAATCTTCTGATTCTATAATTGTCTATCGTTCCCATGTTGCAGGATGTATCAAGAGTTTGCGAACAGCCTTTACCGACTCTGCCTCTGCGTAGCTTTGAGTATGGGTAAGCAAGGCTGATGCCGTCACCGGCACGAGCTTCGTCATATCCTTTTTTAGTTCCGTTTTTTACATAATAAAGTCCGGCTTTACCACCTTGACCTCCGCCATTTGCAGTTAAACACGAACCAATTCCTGACGGATCATAAATACGATGTGCTTGTCCTTTACCTTTGGTTTCATCAAGTTGCTTTAATAAAGGCTGACGGCATAAGTCACTCTGTGTGCGTAAAGTTCCGACTTCTGATTTTTGTTCATCAACCCATTTTTCTTTGCTGTTTTTCCAATAAACTATGCTTTCTTTTTGACCTGTGCTAGGATTTTTTGAGTCTGCTCCGGCGATAGGAAATATTTTTCCGATACATTCGTTTCCATAACATCCAACAATGTAGACACGTTCCCTGTTTTGAGGAACACCGAAGAACTTAGAATTAAGTAGCTGCCATTGAGTTTTATACCCAAGGTCGGAGAGAATTTTAAGTATTGTTTGGAAAGTTCTTCCTCCGTCATGATTAAGTAAGCCTTTAACGTTTTCGAGAATAAAATATTTGGGTTTTTTGTCTTTGAGAATCCGTGCGACTTCAAAAAAGATTGTGCCTCTTGTGTCTTCAAA
>JAEEGK010022179.1_pt1 | contig 13365 bp, 18 predicted proteins | sample 8958771 | NCBI WGS metagenome assembly JAEEGK01 (sample SAMN16246547, study PRJNA631951) | gut metagenome | biome: gut microbiome; feature: rumen; material: SC-attached | host: Bos | place: Iran: Karaj | collected 2018-10 | reverse complement strand
TCTCATCTGCCAGTAAGCGTTCAACTATCTTTACTTTTTCTGCTGAGTCAATCTTACTTTTTCTGGACATAAAAATACCCCCAAGTAGGTTTTATATTTCAGTGTCCTACTTGGGGGTAGCATATCAGAATATAAGGTAAGCGGTTTTATTTTTAATCTGTTTTCAGACGTCTGGCAAAACATACATCCAACTAGAAATATCGTCAGAATCGGTCTTAGGCGGTTCATCTTTATACAGATGACGGAATCCTTCTTTAAAATCTCCTTTTATTTTCCATATCTCTATTTGTTTAAATTGTCTCTGGACTACTTATAATATGGATGTAATAAAAAAGCTTCCTGATTACAGGAAGCTTTAATTAGGTTTGTTCTATATGAAATTGTAAGTTATGAACTAAGTTTTAGAGCGGACGCTTATTATCATATTTCTGGTATTCTGTAATAGGGCCGAGTCCATCGTCGTCATAACCAACTATTACCATTGCACCAATAGAAAATGCGCCATCCTTAGAAAGCTCATATTTCTCATATCCATCGAAAGCAGTGATAATACAAGATAAATCCTGGCGGCTAATATCCTTAACCATATTCGCTATATACTTTTCGAATTCTGGATTAAATAAGTTTGAGGCGTATACGGTAAAACCCATTCCACTCTTAAACATATCAAATCCATCTGGAGTATGATCTCTAATGTAATCCTTTACATATATCTTTCCATCTTCTGTGTCCGAAGTAAAAGAAAGGCTCATTCTTTTTGCCATTTGTTTTAATCCTTTTAAGTGTAGCTGTCCAGGCAAGTAGTCAGAATTTAGTTTCTAACATCCTCAAGGCAGTCATCAATCAAATATTTAATTTATTCTGATAATTTTTCTTTTCCTTGAGCGTTATCTCGAAAGCATTATCGGTTTCAGTCTGTATGACCTCCGCTATTCTTTTTTTGAAGCTTTACTAAATTTGGAATCACTTAATGTTTAAGTAGCTCGGGATTATCATAAATATTTCCGACAACCTCAAGTGCTAAGCAAGATGTGCCGTTGATACTGAATGTTACATGTTCTTTTCCGTCAAAACTTACGAACTGGAAGCCCCACCAGCCGTCAGCATATTTCACCTCGTAAAGGTGATTTGAATGCCGTACAATGTCACCTTCGTAAATGTACCTGGCGTTCTTGTCAGTAATACCGGTACACTGCCCGATGGTATCCGTATATACAGGAAATTTTTCGCCTGTATCAAGGCTGTAGATGATCGAGAGGTCTCCTGTATTTTTGTTACAAGCTCCATACACCCAGTTGGACGGTAAGGGCTCTCCGTTTAATTTTACTCTTTCTCCGTATTTCCGAGTCTGTGCTCGGAAGATAAATCTTGCATTTTTCATATTGTAACCTTTCATTTTATTTTCCATACCTGATATTTTATAATTTTACATTGGACAAGGGCTGCCTTTGACAAATCTTTATTACAGAGCTGCAAGCTCCTTCTCATAAGCATCGATCTGCTCCATTGTAAGCCATTCAGGTTTTTCATCGTCAGCAAATGAGTTCCATCTGTCACGCATCTCTTTGATCTGCGCATCAGGTGAACCCGCCCAAAAGAAATTGTGGGGCATACTGATCTTGTTGTTGATAACATACTCGCAGTCGCTCTTAAGTCTTGCGAGCATTGAATATCTAAATGACATATCCTTTGGAAGTGGCTCATAGTGCAGAGTATCGTCACCTACAGCAAAGAACTCATCATCGTGTGGATCGTAGAGCTTTTCACTCTTAATTCTCTTTCCATCCTTATATGTGTTCTTGTAGGCACATCTTTCTGTATTTGCTGCCTTTACTTTTGCCTGCTTATCTGTCATATCGGTCTTTTCTGTATTTAAGATAATATCTTCACTCATACCGCCGATAATTTCAAAATATGTTCCGTTCATAAGTGTTGCCATAATCTTCTCCAATCCGACACAGTCTCCCTAATGGGAGAACTGTCTGTAATGATTAACAGTTACTCCCCAATCTAGGGTGACTATGATTCAATAAGATTACTTTCCGAACCTTGTAATAAACTCATCCTCTGATATTATTTCGATTCCGAGCTCTTTAGCTTTTTTGTTTTTACCGGATGTGCTATTGACGTCATTATTGATAAGTGCTGTGGTCTGAGTACTTACAGATCCGGCAACTTTACCGCCGCGTTCTTCTACAGATGCTTTAAATTCATCGCGATTTTTGTATTGATATACAGAACCGGTGATTACAAAAGTAAAGCCTTCAAGGCTATTGTCGGATGACATAGGAGCCGCTTTGGAAAATCTAAGCTCAGAAATCAGTGCGTTAAAATTTGCATATTTATCGCTCTCCATGGTTAGAATCTCTATCCAATTGATGATGTTTGTTGCCTTTTCCGGTCCTATACCGTCAATTTTAGCTAACTCCCGCCAAGAATATAGCTCTACTCCTTCAGCATAGGCTTTATCGTCATAAGTGCAGTCTTCTGGATACAGGTCTACAAATTGGCGAACAAAAGCTTGAAATTCGCTGATATCATAGTTCCAGTGCTTTGCAAGTTTTTTGGATAAATCGTTTCCAAGCAGCGGAATGTTCAGACTGTACAGGAATTTCTGAAGGGTCGTATCTCTTGATGCATCAATAGCTTTTATAAGATTTGCATACTTCTTCTGACCCCAGCCATTTTTTGCGAGAAGTTTAGGAAGTCTGATATTCTTCCATTCTGCATCGTAATAACATCTTTTCTGTAGAGAATAAAATGAAAGCGGTGTTGCATCTACAAGCCCGGTTTCCATAAGATCTGTTATCTGGCTCTCACCAAGACCTTTTATGAATAATCCGTCCTTTGAAAAGGTATTCATAAGATTGCCGACCTGTCTTGCAGAGCATTCAGTATTATCGCAGCGCAGGACTTCAATGCCATTGTTATATTCAATCCTTGTCGGTTGTCCGCAAACAGGACACACTGAGGGAATATCAAAATCAGCATCTCCATCTTCACACGATGCACACTGGGGGATTATCTGGTTTGCAAGATATACTTCTGCTTTTGCATTCCTTTTTATGCCGAGGCGTTTCATGATACTCAGGTTATGGAGCGATGCTCTTGTTACGTTGCTACCGAGTCCCAATCTCACCTTGTCAAAAATCGCAACAGGCATGATCACGCCCGTCTTGCCGACTGACCACTCTATATCTCTGATAGTCGTGGGCTGTGTTTTGTCTGTCCATTTAAGGGCTATTGAATGTCTGAAATGATGCTCTGTTGCTCCAAGCTCCATGCCATATTCCATGTCATTATAGGAAATGACAAGACCGTCTGTAGGATAATCAAGGTTACTTAACCTGTCTTTGAACTTTTCTACTTCTGAAAGGATGTTTTCCTTTGTACAGGTACGGTGCTCTACAACGTTAAAGCCAAGGGAGCTTAGAAAATCAAATCGGTCTTCCTGGAAACGCATATCAAGGACTTTCCCATCTCCTCGACCGAACATGATCTTTTTAGGTTCCGGTGTAACCAATTCAAAGGCAATGAAGGTGATTTCTCTTTCCTTTGATTCATTGGCGTCAAGCATCTGAATCGTAGCAGAGGCTAGGTTCCTCGAATTTTCATATATGCCGCCTGCAAGAGCATTAACACGCTCAAACTCTGCGGTTTTCATCACTGCCTCGCCCCTGACTACAAGATGTCCTGCGCAAGCTATTTTCTGAGGAAGTCCTTTAAAATATCTTGCATTGTGGGTTATGTCGAAGCCAATTTTTCCATTGCCTCTTGTAGCTGCCTGAATGAGCTTTCCATCATCATAAGTTGCCACGACGGTATTTCTATCGCACTTCCATGAGATAATGGCGCTGTCTCTGCCATTTTTTAGCCACTGAATAAGATCTTCTCTGTCCTTGTACTTTACTTTGTTGAGGGAAAGTGCAGGGCTTTCGTGAGTAACTTGCTTAAGCTGCGATATGACTGCTGCTCCAACCTTATCCGTTGGGCTGATGTCATATTTGAAGCCACTTTCTTCTTCTATGGCTTTTAGCTCATCAAGCTTTTGTCATATTCAAGGTCACTCATGAGCGTGATACCCGAATTATGATAAGCGTCATTAGCATCCGAGAGTGCTTTGGATAATATAGCTTGACGCTCATTTTGCCCGTTAAATACTTTTGTCTGCATAAGTCTCCTTTCTTAACTATCAATAATAAATAATCCAGTTAATAATGGAGTTCGATAAATAAAATAACAGCGACATTGCTGTCGCCGTGTAGTAGACTATTATATCAATAAGTATTATAAGGATGTGAGTTGGGCATTTTGAAGAAACAAATAATGTAATTCACCTTCCTGATATGAGGATAGGATTCCGGTAACTATAATATCCTGCCCATCGTATAAGGTAGGGGTATTTTGGTTTGCTAAAACAAACTCTAGGCCCTGTGTACAGCATCCCGGAGCGTCCGGGATAACACAGTTGTAATACTGCTTTTGGGTATCCGGATCTGTATAAATACTGCAAATCCCATGCATTTTGATAACTTTACCGAAGTAATCAGTGGGATCTTCGATAATATGAGTGATCTCAGCATATGCCATTGTATTACTCATACAGGAAAGATCAACATCGATGGGTTGTATCGTTACATCTGCATTGTAATCTTGATGTGCATCCTGTGCAGACGAACTATGCGATAATATCGCGTCAGAGTCTTGCAACTCAACAGGAACTGCATAATTGTCTAGTGTAGAGGCTCCTGAATTTTTAGAACATCCACATACAATAAATATCGCATACAGCAGAGCTATCGTTGTAAATGTTTTGTGTTTTAACATTGTCCTTTGTTTTGCTAAATTATTTTACTCTTGGGGGTTCCCACCCAAAATTCTGGCAGCCCTGGGGGATTGTGACGTTATGCTCGTTACGAACGGTGCATTCGGCGCATCTGCAGGACGCGCAACTGAACTGACGCCTGTACGCATATCGTCTTTTACATGCAATACTACAGAAAGGATGTTTTGATTCTTTTGCGTTAAAGGTCCGCCCGCAGCTTATACAGATTTTTGGTACGTTATGTGCCATAAACTTCTCCTTATTCGAAACATAAAACGCACCCCCGTCAGCTTTATCGACGGCATGATACAATCATGTGTTAATCGACCGGTAATCCGGTATTTCTTAAGGCGTCTTGCACCCACTTTGTAACAGAATCGTTAGTCTTGTTATGTGTATCTGCTATTTCTTTAGACATCTGGTCGTTGACTTCTATCCAGTTATCTTTTGTCGTATCAATACCGGCTTTAGCCAAAGTTGGAAGCATACCGCATATCAGAAAGAAATCAATAGCAAGGATAATAAAAGCCCATCCGGCCAAAAGTTTTGAATGCATAAAAACATATCCGACAATCCATAAGATGCCGAATGCGATAGCAATGATACTTATGGCTGCAAGAGGATATACTCTGCAGTATAAATAAAACTGTTCAACTAATGTCATAAGCGTGGCCGGTATATTTTAATAACAGTGGCATTTATCATTATGGTATTAAACGAATATGTGATTCAGATTTCTGCATAACATCGTTCAAAAAAATAAACGCGCCGGAGAACCGACGCGTTAAATTATTCAATTTACAGGATTCCATTTAAGATATTCCTGAAGATCATAATAGCAGATAATAAGTTCGAGATCCGGATACGGGATCCAGAGCTTATAAAGCATATCTCTAACGATGTTCCAATCTCCGCCCGCAAGCCCACAACCCATGAGCCCGGGAACTCCTGTTGAAAGATTATATTTTCGTGCATAATTTCTTGTCTGAGTAAGGGCGTGCATTAAAGCCTGATAATCAGTATCCAGCCCGGTGCCGGTTGGAATGTTTTCTCCAAAACAGTTAGATACAACCTTACCGTTTGGAAGGAATAAAACCTGTGCCTGTCCGAGAAGCCTTGCACCTTTAAGGTTACAAGCATCTACGTATCTTTGATACTGATCTTGCGGAAGGAGCTGCTCTTTGATCTGTTTGGCAATGCCCGCACCCATTACGCCTTTACAATTTGTCTGATGGGCGATAATATCAACAGGTTGCTGTAACAAGTTGCCTTGAATTTCGCGTATCATAATAGTTTTCCTTTCTACTGAATGCTCAAAAGCATAACATCTTTGGCATAACCAAGCAGGCACTCGATACCGTAAGCAATACTTTGCAGAGAATGGTCGTATAAGTCGGTAACTAATAAAGTGTAGCCATTAGGGCTACTTACTAAGCTAAGCCTGAGGATACTGTGCTCTAAATTACACTGCACGGTAATAGAGACTCCGGCATCTGTCATCTGAGGAGATGTAAGTTTATGCCAAGTATCAGTCTTACTATTTACAGCTTTCTTCCAGTAGTCGTCAATTTTGTTTGCGAATGCTACTGTTTCTGCAAATCTATATTCTCTCATTCCTATCTCCTTAATAGTCGCGCCAATTATCGTGACGATCTTTATCTTTACGCTTTTTGCTTGCTATAGTCTCAGGCCTGTGATTTGATTTTCTCGGGCGGTATTTAGCGCAGTTCTTACACTTAGCAAGAGTTACGTCTTTTTTACCTTTTTGGCATTCTCCGCCCGCACAGGTATAATAAATGCATGGTGCTAATCTATCTTTCATGTTATTGCCCTCAATCTGGAGACCGGTACTTTTTTATGCCATCCCTGGTAATCTGAAAAGGTAATATATGCAGTATTGCCGATTATGCAATTGACATATACCAATTTATCGCCAAGCATGCAAAAACATCCGACATCTATACCTTTCTGTTTCATAAAAACCTCCATTAGTCTTCGTCGACCGTATTATAATTTTTGATCTGTCCCAAGAATGACTCAAAAGATCCTTCTTCGAGGTTTAAAAAATCATTTACGGAAACCGCTGTTGCTGCAGAAGCAAAATGGTGATCATCAGGATCCTGCCAAGCCATATAGACAAGTACATCGTCGCCTTCACGTTTTACTTCACATTTAAGCATGTCATCGGATTCAGGCGGGAATACACAGATGTTTTTAAAAACATCAATCTTCATCTGGCCGAGATCTATCTTACCGGCAGCGCATTCGCGTCTTGATTCCAAGAGCCACGAAAGAATTTTTGCCGAATCATTATCATCTACGCTGTGGCAGAATTCCATAACTTCAGAAATCGTATCGTCTGAAAAATCATCTGTATAGCGTGTGATCTTATTGCAGAGACTTTTTGAATCAGCCGAGATAAAAGAACCGTCGATACAACGTACAACTTTTTTAGGTAACAAATGAGTATTTTTCATGATATTATCCTCCATTTGAAACTGACATGTTAATAGATAAAGAAAATATGAAGAATAATAAATAAAATAAAACAGACTGACGCGTAGCCAGCCTGTAATATTAGTGATATTTTATGATTCCTTATCGTAGAATACGGCGTGAATCAGCGCATCAAATGCGGCGTTGATCTTAGCACGTTCATCTCCGACAGGATAAGCTCTGTAAATAATATCGTCTTCTTTCCAAGAAAAACTGTCTGCGCCTCTTGAAAGATAAGTATCGATGATCTGATATTCTTTTAGTTTGTCTGCAATATAGCAGTCAAAAGCTCTGGCAAACATTTCGCAGGTACTTGACCAATACCCGTGTCCGGATTTAGAAAACAATTCGTCAAATTTCTTTGAGCCTTTCTGGAAATCTGAAGCCTGTTTAATGGCTGTAAGAACATTCCAGAATACATCAGGGCATTGATCGCGGTGCGCATTATAATACCCTGACATCACGCGATAACTCAGATTTGACTCTGTGGCAAGTTCATTAGGTATATTGTACTTTTTAGCTATATAAGCATCAAGAGCGTGCCCCCATTCATGGGCAAGGCAGCCCGCGCCTTTTAGTTTGGTAAGATTGATCACATTGTTTCCGGGTTCATAATGAGCTGATGCACTGCTGTGACCTCTGGATCCAAATGCTATCGAAAGACCATGAAGCGAAATCCGTTTTTGATCTATCTGTAGGACAGTAGCGAGGTTTTTAAATGCATTAAAGCTCATGCAGAGGTTGTTTATACGCTCGGATTCATTTAACCAATTACCCCACTCGCCTCCGGGGAATCCAAATTCTGATAAATATGCTTCCGGCGAAACAGTTAAAATGTTACAGGAATTACCGCTTTGTCTGACATCTGCGAGGCTTTCCGGCACAAATTTGGTCTTTCGTTTTGCCGAAGTTTTTGATGTCGAGTTTTGTACAGATGCTTTATATATATCCTTGATTTCCTGTAACGAACTGTTTAAATGCTCAATATCTACAACACTGATAACAGAATGTTTTATTGTATCAATGATCATAGCTTTACCGGGGCCGATTTCAGAATCCTTCTGAGCCGAGAGATAATAAAATGAGCGACAGCCGTGACAGCCCACGACATAAGAGCACCGATTAGTGTTATCGTGCCAATCCTCGTCATCTTTATAGATCGTATCAGGATCCATCTGATGGCGATCCTTAGGGCACAAACCTCCGTATTTTAAACCCTGTATTCGGTCATTGAGATCGGCATCCAAGGCTTCCTCGGGGGTGTATCCGAAACGCTCGCGCACAACCCTGTTACGAATACGTTCGGGTGTCCAATCAATAAAAAGCGCGCTGGTGATTGCAACAAGTGCAAATGTTACTTTTGGTGAGCGCTGGTCATATTGTTCCTGCGCCCAAAGACTATATGATATCAAGCTTCCGTCAATTTCAATCTTGCCAGGCACAGTTGATGACATCACAAGGTCACGGGATTTAGAGATGATATCGACATAAGCACGTTTTGCGTCCGGATCCCTGTAATATGGCATAAATTTGGGTCTGAAAGATTTTCGGATCTCATTCTGCCACCATACAAGGCTCATATCGGCATTTTCTTTCTTCAGTTTTTTGATATTAGGGGCTTTCCAGATAAAATCTCTTTTTAAACATTTTTCTTGTTCCGTTTCAGAGAGATTATCATATTGTCCAAGACCTATTGTTCCTGCAGCAATATCCGCACGGCTCATGGGGATTGCTTCGCCAAATCTGTATTTATTAGCTATTCCCATTTATATTCTCCTTTCTTATCTGACATGTGTTAGTAATATAAAAGAATATGTATGAGCGTAATGATTATAAAATATACAGATTTCATAATTGCCGACATATTGTATCTTACAATCAAAAACGGAGAACAATGACTGTTCTCCGTTCATTTTAATTACATAGAGTCTGACAGATTTCCGATTTTGGTTATTCTGTTCCCGCGGCGGTCCAGTTTATACCCATTAGCCAGGTCATTATAAATCTCAACTATTCGAGTTTTCCCAGCTGTGATATATACTATACCATCTTCTTCGCCGTGTTTATGATACACTTCTCTTACTTGTTGTCCTAAGTCATTAAAAGCCTTTGCATTAGAAGCTGCGACCGTGTGATTTGATACACGGTATGACACTCCATTGGTCACAATGTAGTAGCTGTCGCTTGATCTGCTCCGAGATATACCATGCTCATAGCAGAACTCGTCAATTTTGTTCATCTTCTTAGCAAATTCTCTCGTTTTTGTTTTACTAGGCTTAAATTTATATCTATGTCCCATGCTGATCTCCGATCATAAAATATAAGTGGCCTGTGATTTAAAGGCAGCTGTAAGCTGTTCTTTAAGCTCAGCTGTGAGTTTGATGGTATTTGGCTGGATACTATCCAGTTCATAATGAATATCTGGTTGTTTTTTCAGGACTCCGTTATCCATATCAACAACATACAGTGCGCAGCCTGTAGACCCAATTCTTAATGTGGAGCTGTTTGGGTTATGTGTATAATACGGCATGGACACGCCCGATGGATGAACGAGTTTAAATTCTTTCTTACCGTCGATATCATAAATTCTGCCAATCACATATGTATATAAGTCTTTCATTTTTTACACTCCTTTTTTGAGTATCTGACTTTTAGGTTTCATACGTCATAGCTGACACGATGCAGGATGATAGTGCGGTCATCACAGGTAAAGAACCTGAGCCAACTTGTAAACGGGGCGCCGGTACAACCCCTGCCATCACAATATGGATCGTGAAACTCGATCCATAACGCGTCTTCAAGTTCTTTTTGTTCTTTTTTAGTTAATCTGTGATTGACTATTGCTTTCCAAGTAGTCATATCATAACTGCACCACTCTTCTTTGTCCGGGCGATACAGACGGAAATCAAGACCGGCATTATCAAACGGATATGATTTTTTCGTATCATTATGATGTATATAGTGATGCCTATTTTTTAGTCCTGCTTTTGCGTTTTCAAGTGCCGTTATTATATCTATATCCCGTACTTTTAAGCCTTTTTGTTTCATTTCCAGCTTTGCCCAGTATAAGAAAAAGATCTCAGCTGTCAGCGCGGGTCCGCCATTGTAATAATCGCGAAGAGTAAGCGCTGCCGTGGCACTTGCGATACGATCATGGCTGCGTTTCTGTTTGATGTAATCGCGGTAAATGTTACCTTTAAATGCGTATACAGATCTCATTTTTGCTCCTTTCTTTTGTCTGACATAAATTTCATATGGATAAAAATGGAGGAATTTAGGCAAAATAAAAGGCCCCAAAAGGAGGCCTTTTACAGGATTAGATATGGAAAAATTCCAACTCAGTATTTAAACCTTTAGCAATAGTCTTAAGCTCTTCTGCAGAGCCTGTCAATGTAGTTACGGTTGCAGAAAGCTGTTGCATTGCAGCACCGGTCTGTTCGGCAGAAGCTGCGTTTTCTTCAGATATGGCGGATAAAGTATCTATTATATCGATAACGGACGTTTTAGCTGCGTCGCATTTTTGGATCTCGTTTGAGATTTCCTGTATGCCGGCAATAGTGCGTTCTATATCGGATAACACCTGATTGATTGAATCGACCGTATTATTAAGCGCGATCTGTTGTTCATTATTGCCTTCTTGAACTTCTGTAGCAGCAAGGACGGCCGTTTTGGCTTCGCTAAGTAATGTGCTCATCTCAACTTTTATCTTATCGGCCATCTGTTTTGAACTGTCAGCAAGTTTTCCAATCTCTTCAGCTACAACATTGAATCCTTTGCCGGCTTCGCCCGCTCTTGCAGCTTCTATGCTTGCATTTAATGACAACAGATGGGTCTGAGTAGCGATAGCTGTAATACCTTCGACTTGTCCAGAAATCACATCTATCGCATCCTGGGTCCTGTTGATCGCATTTGAGATCTTGTCTATCTTTTGAGTAGTATCAACGGAAGAGTTGTATAAGGCTGACAAGGAACGCTTTGATATTTCTGAAGCTTTTTTCATAGTCTGTGAGAAGTCTTCAAGGCGTATGGAAGATTGTTTGATGCTATCTATACTCTGCCCCATAGCGCTTATATCTGAAGATGCATTTTGGACTTCTTCGGCCTGCTGTACTGCGCCTTGGGCAATCTCCTGTACAGAGTTAGAGACGTCTTCTGCTGTCTGAGAGATCTGCCCGGATGTCGATGCAAGCTCATCAGATGAAAACAGTGTTTTATCTGCAGATGAACGCGCCTGGGTAATGATGGTTTTCAGTTTTGAGATAACAGTATCAGTACTGTCGAGCGCGACTCCGATTTCGTCGTTTCTGGTGATCTTACTGTCCGTTTCTTTAAAAGTGCCTCGTGAAAGCTCTTTTAGTCTGTCACTGATCAAGATAATAGCTTTGGATAAGTTTGTGGCGATCAAGATAGTGATAACAGATGCGATAAAAGGCAGGATTATGCTGATAAGCAGCATAGTCTGCGTTGTTTTTGCGATCTGGGCAGAAACGGTCTGTCTTGAAACACCGGCAAAGGACATGGCAATAGTTTTTCCCGTATCATCTTTAACGGGTACATACGCTACAAAATAGGGCGTTCCGGCTACCTGTGTATTTGTGGATGTGTAAGTATTTCCGCTTTGTATGACTTCTTTAATAACGTTATCAGCTGCCTGCGTACCGATAACTGATGCCCCAAGCGAAGAATTTTTACGGGTGTCACCATCGAACCATGTAAAATCGTATCCTGTGCTGTCTTTTAAATCTGATTCCAGAGTATTATCTCCTGCTACTCTGTCTGTCGCGGTTATGGCGATATCTTTATAGGTATATGCTGAGGCAAGCAGGCCTTTTAATATCTCGCTCTCCATGCCGGATCTGACAAATGAGATTCCCGTTACGAGCATTGCACTTGCAATGACCAATGACGGCAGTAAGGATATCAATAAAATCTTTGTTCTTATCATATATTTTTGTCTCATAAGCACCTCCGTTTCTTTCATATGCTTATATGTGTGTTTAATATTATGGTAAAAAAAATAAGAGCTATCTCTATCCCTGTTTAGGAAAGATAGCTCTTGTGCGTAAATATTATATATTTTAGCGCTACTTAGAACCACTACTTCCATAGCCAAAGTTTTTACAGGAGAGCTCGATGTTCGGGCGTTCTCTCCTGAAGGAAGTGGTGTTATCTACTTATCTGACGAACGTAGCTTCTTAAAGATCCGTGCGTACATTTGTCTCGTGCAATCTTTTTTTTCAACACACGCCGGTTCGCCTATTATTACTATTTCGCCGTTATTTTTAATATCGACCGAACCAAGTGGTTCTTCCGGGTGAAGATCAAAGTATTCTACAAGCGTCATACAATTCTCCTTTATGATTTGATCAGACTTACCGCTATGTTAATGCATCTAATGTATATAACAAGGGTAAGGCTGATGGTACAGCAAAACTCCATATACCTGATATGTACGCGCAGGGTACAGGTGGAGGCAACGGAAGCAGCAAAGCAGAGCTCTGGCTATATTGGCCACAAGGTACATATAAGACGCTGTCAATTGCCGGCTATTTTGCATCATCTTTTTATGCAGCTGACGAGTATGCTTGTGTACAAATTTTGCAAAACGGTACCTGGGTAACACTGTGGTCAAACTCGACACATTATACAACACAATCTTGCGGTTCTTGGAACATTACAAATGCAAGTGGCATTTATCTAAATGTAGGAGTGTACGGGCAGGGACAATGGGCTAAACTCAGTGAAATTTATTTAAACCCTTAATGATATGCAACTCGTATCTATAATTTTGATGTTTTTTATAACTTCTGGATATTAAATTGTGTTTCAGACTTTGCTTAACGGGTGCTAATTCTCCATTTTTGCAGCACCCGTGCTAATTTAACTGACACCATCCAAATCCGTGCCATATATTATCTGCACCCCCCGGAGAAGTAATATAGATTGAATTCGATGTTGCCTGCAATATCAATAATCTTGAAACTACAATGGTATCTCCGCCGTCTATATGTCTGCAAAAGTCAACATATCTGTTCAACATTATC
>JAEEGK010022177.1_pt1 | contig 13365 bp, 9 predicted proteins | sample 8958771 | NCBI WGS metagenome assembly JAEEGK01 (sample SAMN16246547, study PRJNA631951) | gut metagenome | biome: gut microbiome; feature: rumen; material: SC-attached | host: Bos | place: Iran: Karaj | collected 2018-10 | reverse complement strand
GGCTCGATTCGCCTTATTATGATGCAGAAACCAAAGCGGAAATCTCCGCTATGATGAAGAACGAGGACAAGACGGCTCTGGTGGATGCTTTCTATCAGAACCTGGAGTTCGGAACAGGCGGTCTGCGCGGCATTATGGGCGCTGGCACAAACCGCATGAACAAGTACATCGTCGGCATGGCCACTCAGGGCTTTGCAAATTACATTAACAAGGCTTTCCCCGGACAGAAGGGACTGTCGGTGGTGGTCGGTCACGACTGCCGCAACAATGGCCGTCTCTTCGCTGAAACGGTTGCCAACATCTTCTCGGCCAATGGCATCAAGGTCTATCTCTTCGAGAGCCTCCGCCCGACGCCCGAGGTCAGCTTCGCCATCCGTCAGCTTGGCGCAAAGGCAGGCGTGAACGTGACTGCCAGCCATAACCCCAAGGAATATAACGGCTACAAGGCTTATTGGGAAGACGGCGCTCAGGTGATTGCTCCCCATGATACCGGCATCATCGACGAGGTGAACAAGGTCCGCATCGAGGACGTTAAGTTCGAGGGCAATCCCGACCTCATCGAAATCATCGGCGGCGAGATGGACTTCGACTACATGACTGCCGTCAAGGAAGCCATGATAGACCAGGACGTCATCCTGCGCCAGAAAGACCTCAACATCGTCTATAGCGCCATGCACGGCACAGGTCGCGTCATCGTGCCGCTTTGCCTGCGCAGCTGGGGCTTCCAGAATATCCATGTCGTGCCCGAACAGATGGTTGTGGACGGCAACTTCCCGACCGTGGTCAGCCCCAATCCCGAGAATGCCGAGGCCATGACCCTTGGCATGAAGCTTGGCACCAAACTCAATGCCGACCTCGTTGTAGCCACCGACCCCGACGCCGACCGCCTCGCCATCGTCTGCCGCGACAACAAAGGCGAATGGATCATCATCAACGGCAACCAGACCTGCATGATGTTCTGCTACTACATCATCAAGAACAAGATAGCCCTCGGTCAATTGAAGCCGACGGACTTCCTCGTCAAAACCATCGTTACGACGGAGGTCATCACCAAGATGGCACAGAAGAACAACATCGAGCTGCGCGACTGCTACACGGGCTTCAAGTGGATTGCACGCGAGATTGCCATCAGCGAAGGCAAACAGAAATACATCGGCGGCGGCGAGGAAAGCTTCGGCTTCCTGCCCTTCGACAAGGTGCGCGACAAGGACGCTCCAGCCAGCATCTGCCTCATTTGCGAGATTGCAGCCTGGGCACGCGACAATGGCATGACGCTCTACGACCTCTTGATGCAGATTTACCTCGAGTACGGCTTTAGCTACGAGCACACCATCAATGTGGTTAAGCCCGGTAAGAGCGGTGCCGACGAGATAAAGGCCATGATGGAAGACTTCCGCAACAATCCCATCACCGAGATTGCAGGCAGCAAGGTTGTGCTCGCCAAGGACTTCAAGACGCTCAAGGCACGCGACGGCGAAGGCAAGGAAACGGCTCTCGACATGCCAGCCACAAGCAACGTGCTGCAGTACTTCTGCGAAGACGGCACGAAGGTAAGCGTCCGTCCCAGCGGCACAGAGCCCAAGATTAAGTTCTACCTCGAAATCAAGGACACGATGGGCTGCCCGAACTGCTATGCTTCTTGCGTAGAGAAGGCAAAGGCCAAGGTCGAGGAGATAAAGAAGTCGATGAGATTGTAATGTGCAGCCCCCTCCCTGCTCCCCCTTTGGGGGAGTGCCTCAATGCCGCCTCGCCGCTCCAAAGTACTCCCCCAAAGGGGGAGCGGAGAGGGGGCAGGTACTTCCTCTTCTGCCAAGGCGACATCCTTCTCACCAAAGAAGGAACAATACCCTGTGGCGACACGCCTCCCATCGAGTTGAAACCTTGGGAAGAAGTAACCGTATTAAAGCACTCCCCCAAAGGGGGAGCGGGGAGGGGACTGCTTGTCGGCTTGTTATCCCATCCCGTTACGGATAGGCCCGACCTGCAAATGATGCCGCTCCGAAAGACGTTCCACATCCTTTCTGCCGAGGACTATCAGCTCGCAGGAAAGTGTGCCGAGCTGGTCTATTTCCATCAGAACTCGAAGTTCTGCGGCGTTTGCGGTGGCGAGATGCGCTGGCAAACGGAAATCAGCAAGCAATGTAAGGAATGCGGCAAGGAGCTTTGGCCGAGTTTGGCGACTGCCATTATCGTTCGTGTGACGCGTGGCGACGAGATTCTCATGGTGCATGCCCATAACTTTAGGGACCGTCACTACGGCCTCGTGGCGGGCTTTGTCGAAACGGGCGAAACGCTGGAAGAATGCGTACAAAGGGAAGTCTGGGAAGAGACGCAGCTTCGCATCACAAACATTCGTTACTTTGCCTCGCAGCCTTGGCCTTATCCGAGCGGCCTGATGGTTGGCTTTACGGCTGACTATCTCTCGGGAGAAATCGTACTCCAAAAGGCTGAGTTAAGCGACGGCGGGTGGTACAAACGCGACAATCTTCCTTTCCTCCCCGACCCGTCTTCAATAGCGTATCGGCTCATCATGGACTGGGCGTCGCATGATTAGTGGCTTCTGCATTCGTCTTTGCCTTTGCCTGCCTCTCTTTTTCCTTTTCTTTCTTTCGTTCAATCTTGTGGAGCTCGTCGAGATAGCTTGCCGTGATGATGCCGGAAGGTAGGGCGATGACGGCTATGCCGAATATAGCCGAGAACATGCTTATCAGTCGTCCCAGGTCTGTTGCCGGGGTGAGGTCGCCATAACCTACCGTCGTCAGCGTTACCGTGGACCAATATAGCGCATCGAGAAACGAGCGAAATGTCTCCTCTCCGGTATACGGATTGACGCGAGGCTCGAAGTTGAACATCACGAGTGCCGTCACAAAAATGTAGGTCATTGCAAAGAACAAGACCGACGCAAGTACCTTCCTTTCTTTCTTCAGCACATCGAAGAAGATGAAGACCTGTTCGGAATAGCGCAAGGCCTTCAGCAGCCGTAAGGTCTTGAGCATGCGAAGGGTACGCAGAATCTTGAACTTGTTGCCCAGAATGTGGAAGCTCGGCAGGATGGAAAGCAAGTCGATAATCGCCCAGAAGCTGTAGGGATAGCTCACGAACGAGTGCTTCCCTTGCTTCAAGCGGTAGTCGGCCGTTATCCATCGAAGTATGTAGTCGATGATAAAGACTGTTGTCGTGAAGGCCTCAAGATAAGTGAAATAGAGATGATGTTCCCAGAACATGAGGGGCACCACGCTCAAAATGATGGTAAGAAACATGAAGACATCGTAGAGATGGCTCCACACATTCGTACCTTCATCGATTTCGATAATCTCGTATAGCTGTTTGCGTGTCATGACTTGAAACTTTTGCTGCAAAAGTACGAAATATTGCGATAACTGCCAAATAATAAGAGGAGAAATCGCGCTTGCAGTCGTCGAGGCAGACTTGGCAAGGAATGTTTTCAAAGATAACGTGCTTAGTTTGCAAACTTAACGTGCTTAGTTTGGCATTTTAGCGTGTTATCTTTTCTCTTTACCCTTGCTTCCTTTGGCAGCTTGATGTGGCTGGTGGCTTATCTTGATGAACTCCCTTAGGTCTTCAATCTTATAGAATCCGCCAACGTGAATGATGATGTATCTGCATCCGTCGAATTCAATTACCGCATCCTTGTAGCCGTCTTCGTACTCCCAAAGTCGTATGGCGATGGCTTTGTTCAGTGCCATCTTCATGAAGAAGTTGCTGGAAATGTCGAGAACCTTGCTCGGCTTCAGTTTCTTGTAACCCTTTATCTGCTGGTATTCTTCGATGAAATGCCTGACGAGATAGACCGAATCGTTGAAGTCGAAGTTCTCCGAGACCTTCAAACTCGGGCTTTTGTGGAAGGAGCCCAACAGGTCCTCGTACACTATCGCTGGATTGTTCCTGTACCTTTTCAGCAGATTCTCCAGGTCTTGATTCTGAGCCCTACACGATATGACCGCAAAAAGTGCTAATATAAATAATGTGTATCGGCTCATTTTGTGTGTTCTTCTTTTGGAATACCGCAGTAGAGAATCTCTCCGCCCCTGCGTCCGCCGCCAGGTCCCATCTCGATAATCCAGTCGGCAGAGCGGATAATGTCGGGGTTGTGCTCAATCACTATAATGGTGTTGCCCTTATCTACGAGTTTGCCAAGCACTTCGAGCAAGACGCGTATGTCCTCGAAATGCAGTCCCGTGGTGGGTTCGTCGAGGATATAGAGCGTGCGGCCCGTATCTCTTCGGGCAAGTTCGGCAGCCAGCTTGACGCGCTGACTCTCGCCTCCGGAAAGGGTGTTGCTGGGCTGACCGAGTTTGATGTAACCCAAGCCCACTTCCTGCAATACCTTTATCTTATTGAGAATTGCGGGCTGATTCTGAAAGAACTCGACTGCCTGATTGATGGTCATGTCCAGGACATCCGCGATGCTCTTGCCTCGGAAACGCACCTCGAGCGTCTCTCTGTTGTAGCGTTTCCCCCTGCATTCCTCGCAAGGCACGAAGACATCGGGCAGGAAGTTCATCTCGATGGTGCGGTAACCGTTGCCGCCACATGTTTCGCAACGGCCGCCTTTCACATTGAAAGAGAATCGGCCGGGCTTGTAACCTCGAATCCTTGCCTCGGGAAGTTCCACGAACAGCTTGCGTATGTCGGTAAAGACATCTGTATAAGTTGCCGGATTAGAGCGTGGAGTACGTCCCAAGGGACTTTGGTCGACATTGATTACTTTGTCGATATTCTCCAATCCTTCAATGGAGGAATAGGGCAGAGGCTCTGTAAGGGAACGGTAGAAATGCTTGCTGAGGATGGGGTAGAGCGTTTCGCTGATGAGCGAACTCTTGCCGCTTCCACTCACACCCGTTATGCAAATGAGTTTGCCAAGCGGTATCTCCACATCTATATTCTTAAGGTTGTGACCGCTCGCGCCCTTTATCGTCAAGGAAAGGCCGTTGCCTTTTCTGTATTCAGAAGGTGGGTCGATGGTCAATTCGTTCTTCAGGTATTTGCTGGTCAGCGTGTCTTTTGTGAGCATTTCCTTGTAGGTTCCTTGGAAGACGACCTCTCCTCCCCGACGACCTGCAAGGGGACCTATATCGACGATGTAGTCGGCATTTTCCATCATCTCTCGGTCGTGCTCCACGACAAGCACGGTGTTGCCTGCATCTCGAAGTGCCTTGAGCGAACGGATGAGCTTGATATTGTCGCGCTGATGAAGGCCGATGCTTGGTTCGTCGAGAATGTAGAGGACACCTACCAGCTGGCTTCCGATCTGTGTTGCAAGGCGAATGCGCTGGCTCTCGCCGCCGGAAAGACTCATCGAGGGACGGGAAAGTGAAAGATAGTCGAGCCCCACATCAAGCAGGAACTTCAATCTTGTCTTGATTTCCTTTGTGATTTCTGCCGCAATAGCCTGCTGGCGTTTGCTGATCCTGGCATCCAAACCGTCGAGCCATTCGTAGAGCTGACTGAGTTCAAGGGCAGAGATTTCGGCGATGTTCTTGCCGTCGAGAAGGAAATGAAGCGACTCTTTCCGCAATCGCTGGCCCTTGCATTCCGGACATTCGCAGATGCCGCTGAATTGCTCTGCCCATTTCTGAGCCGCAGTTCCCAAGTCAGAATCTTTCATCTGCTCAATGTACTTGACCAATCCTCCGAATTCCGTAAAGACATCATTTGTGGTCTTTGCTTTGCTTGCGGGAATGCGGAGACGCTCAGGACTGCCTTCCAAAATCTCGTCAACCGCTTCATCGGGAACCTCGCCAAGCGGTGTGTCTATCGTGCAGCCATATTCTTCGAGTACGGCTTCCACTTGCCAGAAGATCATTGCCTGTCGTGCTTTCCCGAGAGGAGCAAAGCCGCCGTCCTTGAGCGAAAGGGCAGGGTCGGGGATGACCTTGTTGCGGTCGATAATATGCACGAATCCCAATCCCTTGCAACGCGGGCAAGCGCCTTGAGGACTGTTGAACGAGAAGTCGTGAGGAGCAGGGTCGTGATATGAAATGCCGCTTGTCGGGCACATCAGATGCTTGCTGTAATGCCGCACATCATTGGTGTCGATATCGCAGACGAGCATCTCGCCTTCGCCTTGCTTCATGGCAATTGCTACGCTTTGGACAAGACGTTTGTCGTCCTTGTCTTGAACTTTCAGTCGGTCGATGACGACCTCGATGCTATGGTTGCGGTAGCGGTCGAGCTTCATGTCCGGCACCACCTCCTGCATCTCGCCATCTATCCGAGCATAAAGATAGCCTTTGCGTCGGATGGTTTCAAAGAGTTCCTTGTAGTGTCCTTTGCGGTTCTTGACGAGCGGAGCAAGCAGGATGATGCGTTTGCCAAGGTATTCGCTCAGGAGCAAGCCAAGGATTTGTTCTTCGGTATAGCGCACCATCTTTTCGCCGCTAACATAAGAATATGCTTCGGCGGTTCGTGCATAAAGGAGACGCAGGAAGTCGTAGATTTCGGTTGTTGTGCCGACCGTGCTTCGAGGGTTCTTGTTGGTGGTCTTCTGCTCGATGCTTATGACGGGGCTCAAGCCTGTAATCTTATCGACATCGGGCCTTTCCATTCCGCCAAGAAAGTTGCGTGCATAGGCGCTGAAGGTTTCGATATAGCGACGTTGCCCCTCTGCATAAATGGTATCGAAAGCCAAAGATGACTTGCCGCTGCCGCTCAAACCGGTAATGACGGTAAGGCTGCCTCGCGGAATCTCTACATCTATATTTTTTAGATTATGGACGCGGGCGCCTTCGATGGAAAGGTAGGAATGTGAAGAGGTTAAAGAGCGATGTTCGTTTTCGCTTTTTAATCTTTTCACCTTTTCACCTTTTAGGTCATTCTTCTGTGGTGCCGCCTTCGTTCTCGCCATTATTGTAGCCGGAGATGACGTTGATGGCTTTCTTGATGTTGTAGTCGATGCCGTCGCTTCCCTTTGCAGAGACGTTAAGGAAATAAACGCCATCAGGCACGACTTTGCCATCTACCTTGCCGTCCCAACAACCATGTACCTCGTCCCAAGAATAAAGTTTCTGTCCCCAACGGTTGAAAATGGCTGCATGGAACTTTATGATGCCTTTGTAGCCCTCTTTGGGTCTGAGCTCATCGTTTCGGTCGTCGCCGTTCGGCGAGATGCCGTTGGGGAAATCCAACTGGCTGTTGCTCAGAGTAAAGGTGATGAACTTTGCATCTTCTCCCTCTTGCGGGAATTCGTAATCCTCCACGCCATCTTCGCCATAGAAGATGGCTTTGAGCTGTACGGTGTAGCTGCCGGCTTCGGTGAAATCGAATTCAAAGCTGTCGTCGTTACGACGTACCAGAATGTTGCTTGGCTCGTCTGTTTTCCACATTGTCCATTCGTACCAGACCTGGCTCTTGAAGCCATCGGGGACGGTTGGGTTTGCTGTGAACACCACGCGGAAAGGATTGTTCAGGGTCTGTCCGTTTACGTCGCCTGTTATCTCTTCGCCTTTTTCGTCAACAGAATAATAAGTGCCGAGAGGGTCGACTGTTGGTATCTGCGCCCATGCCAAGAGAGGCAAAAGAGCAAGGAAAAAGAATAAAATGCGCTTCATTCGATACATATTTTGGGCAAAAATACAAAAAAACCTTGAAATATGAGTCATGTTTTATGAATTATTTTATACCTTTGCATAAATGAAACGAATTTTAATACTCCTTTATTGCCTTTTGCCGCTGCTTTTATGCGCTCAAGGCATACTTTCGACGCTCGATGACATGCATAAGGTCGTCAAGGGCGAGACATGGGAGAGCATTGCAGCCGGTCACGGCATATCTGTTCCCGACCTTCGGGCTGCCAATCCTGATGTCGCCAAGAAGAAAAAGCTAAAGAAAGGCACCTTGCTGATTCTCCCCCGCAAGCCCCAGCTTCCCGAATATGCGCCGGTGGCTGAAGAGCCTGCAGAGCCTGCTCCCGTCATCCGCACATCCATTCCCGACCTGAAGGTTGGTGTCTTGCTTCCGCTCAGCGACAAGAATATGGTGGAGTTTTACCGAGGCATGCTGATGGCTGCCGATAGTGTTCGGAAGAGTGGCGTCAATCTTGATATTCATGCCTGGGATTGCGGTTCTACGGCAGCTCAGGTGGAGGCGCTGCTGCCCAATCTCAGCGAACTGGACATTATCTTCGGCCCCAAGGATGTCACCCAGATCTTGCCGGTTGCAGAGCGTTGCAGAGAGCATGGCATCCGGCTCGTCCTGCCGTTCTATAGCGGGCAAGCGCTACAGGACTATCCGCTCGTTTATAATGCCACAGCCTCGAGCACAGTCCTTTTTGGCGCTGCGGTCGAGAAGTTGATGAAGTTCTATCCCGACAAGAATTATGTTATCGTTCAGAGCGGAAAGGAGGACAAGAAAGGGAAAATCCTTCGCGAGACGCTTGTCGATGCCCTCGGGCAGCACTCTGTTTCCCCAAGGACGCTTGCCCTCGAAAGTGACGATTTTGCCTACGAATCTGCCTTCAACCAGTTTCGCGACAATATGATTGTCATCGACGACACCGGCATTCCCTCTCTCAACATCCTTCTTGCCCACCTCAAGACTTTCCGCCAGAAGCATCCCCAGTACCGCCTCTCGCTGCTGGGCTATGCCGAATGGCTGGACGATGCGGACAGGCTCATGGAAGACCTCTTCGCTTCCGATACCTACATCATCAGTCCTTATTATTATAATGTTTTGGACAACAGGATTAAGCGTTTCGAACGTATTTATGCCCGAAATTTCCGAGCGTATATCGGGAAGGACAATCCCCGTTATGCCGCTTTGGGATTCGACCTCGCTCTCTATTTCCTGTCGGGCGTCAGCAGCATGGGCGACACTTTCGAGCAGATGCAGGGCAGCCTCAGGCAAGAGCCCTATCAGAATTGGTTCCGCTTCGAGCCCGGAACAGGGCTGAGCCTTTCCAACAAATTCGTACAGTTCATCCACCATACAACCGACAACAAGATAGAGCTCATCCGATGAAACGCTTCGCCCTCATTTCTCTTTTCATTTTTCTGATTCTTAATGTCTCCAAAGCCCAGGTGGGCGAACCGCGCACAGATTTTGCAATAGGAGGCAATGGAGGTGTTGTCATGAACACGGTCTCGTTCAAGCCGTCCGTCAAGCAAGCCATGAAGATAGGCCCCTGCGTAGGCCTTACAGCCCGCTATACCTGCGAGAAGTATTTTAGCCTGATTTGCGCTTTTCAAGGCGAGGTCAACTATTCTCAGGCAGGCTGGAAGGAAAGTCCTGGCTCTTCCGTTTCGGGAGAGACGGAAGGAGGCGGCTATCAGCGCACCTTGCATTATGTCCAGGTGCCTCTGCTGGCCAACCTCGGATATGGGCGCGAGAGGGGAGGCGTGAAAGGCTTTCTTGTGCTTGGGCCGCAACTGGGCTTCTGTATCGGGGAGACCACAAAGGAGGGGGCGCGCTACAATGTGCCTCAGGAACTTGTGGGAGGCAAAGACCAGCACGAGCTCTCGGTGAAGAAGAAGTTCGAATACGGCATCACGGGCGGTCTGGGGATGGACGTCAGCACCAGGAGCGGGCACCATTTCATCATCGAGGGTCGCTATTTCTATGCCTTGAGCGACATTTTTGGCAACTCAAAACAAGACGCTTTCAGCCGCAGTGCCAACGGAACCATCATCGCCAAAGTGGCCTATCTCTTCGATATCAAGAGAACAAAGAAGATTGAGAATTGAAAATAGAACCTCCGAACTTTTTAGCATAGAGAACCCCCTCTGAAACGGCTTGCCTTTTTGGCTTTTCATTTTTCAATTTTCCCTTTGTTCGGATGGATTTGCAATCCGGACGGATTTAGTATAGGGATTTATAATCCCGCCAATCTTTCTTTCCGCATTTCAAATGCTTAGATTAACTCCTCTCGGATTAAAATCCGCCAGAACAAGTGAACAAGGGCCTTTAATTTACAATTTTCATTTTTTTCCCATTTTCTCGGGAGGAGAATGCGTGACGTGCTTCGTGACCGACTTAAGCGTACTTAATTGCGCACTTAAGCGTGCTTCGCTGGCATTTCAGCTGTGCCCCCGTCGCCCTCGTCTGCAGCCAAAGTAAGCAAGTCAGCCTTTTCTGTACGGATAGGCAAATGTTTATAATAGCCACAAAAGAGTACTCTTATTCAGGAAAAGACAGTAAAAATAAAATAGGATTTATTTTGTGATATGCCGACTAATTTGTACCTTTGCAATGACATATTGATAAATAGAGCATATATGGAGCGAATTTGGAATACGTTTTGCGAAGATATCAGCAGGAACAAAGGTGTTAAGGAAATGACCTTCGAGAAAGAAATAGTAAAGAGTTTCCTGCAAGCACTTGGGTGGTCGCGCTATGACGGCAATCTTGAAGAGCAGTATGGCTTGTATAGTCGGAAATGGATTCCTGATTTCGTGTTCTATCTGAACAATGACAAAAACGCCAAGGAGATTATTCTGGAGTTGAAGAAACCTGACCACAAGCAGCGCAAAGTGGATATTGAGCAGATAGAGGCCTACATGAAACTGACGGATTGCCGCTTTGGACTCTACTTTGGCGAGAAGCTTGAAGTGTTCTATTTGGAAGAGAAGGACGGCAAGCGTTCTGCTACATCTGTCACCACCATTGACTGGACTCTTGATAATGAGGCAGGTATAAGTCTCATAGAATTGTTATCCTTCAAGAATTATGATAGGAAGAAGCTGGAGCAATTCTGTTTTGATAATGTTTATTTGAACACCTTTCTCCGCCATTGTAAACACCAAGGAGGCCAACGACAGCTCTATGATTGTATCATGGAGCACTTCATGTTACCAAAAGAAATGCTTGGCAGCCTGCAATCCCGCTTGAAGTTTACCATTGTGGACAATCCTGAGGCAGAAGAAAAGCCGGCATCGCCAGCTGCTGTTACTCCTACTAATTCACGAGTACAAAATGGCAAGAGGAATGTCTGGCTGATTTGCTACGATTCCAATTTTTTCAGAGTTGAAGATTGCTTTAAGAAATATGGCCAGATATATTGGACTCATAAAGCGGGAGTACAGAATGTGCAGAAGGGTGATATTGCCTATCTCTATGCAGCTCGCCCTGAAAGTGCTATTCGTTTCAAGGTTGAAGTCGTGGCGAGCCAACTGCCATATTCGCCAGAAATGGATGTCGAAGACGAGTTTGCCGGGTCTGGCAACAGCAATAGTGAAGGTAGCGACAAGACATACTTCCTTGTGCGCCCTATTGCAGAGACTCATAGCTCAGCACTCAAACATGAAGCAATGATAAGCAAGGGGCTGATGGGTAAGCGCCCGTCAACTACAAAACTTTCCAAAGAGGAATTCAAGTCTCTAAGGCAATACATCGAGCAGCATTTTGATGATGCACATTAGAAAAGAGAAAAAAAAGAGATAATGTTCTATGAACTATCAGGAATTACAGGAAGCAAAGCAGACGTTTAGAATTCACGCTTTGGAGAAAGAGTATAAGGCCCTTTTCAGGATTAGAGATGAGTTTGTCCGCAAATACAATCCCGCAAAGATTGCTGCAATGACAATTGATGAGTACGTAGAGGGGAAACAGAGCAAAACAAGTTTCTGTTATATTCTTGAGCGTTCTTTAAAAGGGCTAGGCAATTTTACAGGACAGTACTCAACAAAATTCGGAGTTTGGTATTCTAAAGAAAAGGGTGACTATAGTTTTGAGCCAAGGCTGGGGGCTACTTATAAAGAAGTGTTCAAGAAAGTCAAATTGTCTATTCTGAATCTGCTGGAATCAGGAAAGACTCACGACTATGAGGGAATTATCAGCAACCCTCTAAATTCCCTTGTTAAGGGTAAAATACTTTCTAGTTATTATCCTGATGATTATTTAAATATATTTTCAAAAAATCATTTGGATTACTACCTGAAATCATTTGACCTTGATACGGCAGAACTGATGAAACAGAATGTCGTATATAAAAGAGATGCGCTGCTTGCATTCAAGAATAGCGACAAGGACATGAAGAAATGGAGTAACGATATGTTCTCCGTCTTTTTATGGTCTCATTACCCCAAATCGCCAGCTAAAGCTGAAGAGATGGCTGTAAAGTCAAAGGAAGAAGAGTTGGAGTTTCCTACTTTAGAAGATGTCTCATTTGTTAATTTGCGATTAGCAAGTGGTAAGGCCCCAACAACTGGCAAAACTCATCCTGTCACACCTTCGCCAGACTATGAGAAGGAAGCCAGGAAATACAAGAAACTTGGTGACAGAGGTGAGTACATTGTCATTCAGGCAGAAACGAAAAGGTTGATGAAAGAAATGTCGATCACAGAAGCAAAAGCCAAGAAACTTATTAAATGGGTTTCTCGCGAAAGCGATGCTTTTGGCTTTGACATACAGTCTGTAAACAAAGACAAGACTCTACGATACATAGAAGTAAAAGCCACCCAAAGAAAAGTGGGCGACATGGACTTTTATTATACAGAGAATGAATATGAGACTGCGAAGAAATATGGCAAGGACTATTACATCTACGTAGTTTATGAAATCCTAACGCCGTTCCCCAAAGTGTGGGTTGTCAAGAATCCATTTGAGGGGGGAGAAGGTGTCAAGATGAAACCTGTGAAATATAAGGTACAATTGATTACGACGGAAAAATAAAAGCTTTAATACGATGAATATAAGCAAGATAAATAAGTTTATAAATAAGTGGAAAGATAAAGGGCGTGAGAAACAAGATACCCATAAATATTGGGAAGAACTTATTGAGATTCTTCTTGATGTAAAGTATGGACGTGACTATGTTGATTGGGAGAAAGAGGTTCCAGTACCTGTTATCACGACAGAAGACGGGAAAAGTACAAAATACATTGACTGTTATTTAAAGGAATCTAAGTGCCTTATTGAACAAAAGAGTCACAATATATCACTTGATAAGAAGCTAAAGCAAAGCGATGGTAATGAACTAAATGCTCTTGAACAGGCACAAATGTATTATAACCGTCTGAAACTCTCTGATAAAGGGCGTTATACGATAGCCTGTAATTTTTCGGAGTTCAGAATTTTTGACAATGAACTCAACAGCCAACAGCCTGTGGTTATAATGCTTCCAGATTTATCTAGGCGCAGGAATTGGAAATACCTCCGAAAAGTATTATTAGGTCTTGAGAATCACAATGATGATGATCGAAAAGACGCAGCAGCAAAAACAGCAAGTGGTGTCGTTAAGCGACTTTACGAATTACTTAAAACTCAATATAAAAAAGAAGAACTTACCCGTGATGTGCTACATCAGATGAACGTTTTTTGCGTACGTGTGGTGTTTTGTCTATATGCAGATGATTCTGGCTTATTCCCTAACGAGGAATTTCAGTCCTTTCTTCAAGCATTCCCTGCAAA
>JAEEGK010022176.1_pt1 | contig 13366 bp, 10 predicted proteins | sample 8958771 | NCBI WGS metagenome assembly JAEEGK01 (sample SAMN16246547, study PRJNA631951) | gut metagenome | biome: gut microbiome; feature: rumen; material: SC-attached | host: Bos | place: Iran: Karaj | collected 2018-10 | reverse complement strand
ACGGCCGGCTGGACGCCACGGACGCCGAGGTGCGGGAAGCCGCGAGGCGGGTGCGGGCGGACGAGTTCATCCGGAAGCTGCCGGACGGATACAAAACCGAGATCCGCGAGCGCGGCGGCAACCTGAGCCAGGGCGAAAAGCAGCTGGTGGCGTTTGCCCGGACGCTGCTGAGCGACCCGGCGATCCTGATCCTGGACGAGGCAACCTCTTCCATTGATACGCAGACGGAAAAGCTGCTGCAGGAGGGCATCCAGGAAATGCTGAAGGGACGGACGAGCATCATCGTGGCGCACCGGCTGTCCACCATCAAGAACTGCGACCGGATCCTGTACATCAGCGACAAGGGAATTGCCGAAATGGGCAGCCACGACGAGCTGATGGCGAAGCACGGGCTGTATTACCAGCTGTACACCGCGCAGGTGCGCGAGGACGTGGCCTGAACCGAATGAAAAGCCCGGGGGAAATGTAAAGGAAGCTTGACAATTCTCCCGGGTTGTTTTATACTTGAAAATGTAAAGGAACCTTTACAAACCGAAAGGAGATGAGCCGGTGAAAAACAGGGTGGAGGAGCTGCGCCGGGAGCGCGGCCTGAACCAGGGGGAGTTTGCCCGGGCGATCCATGTTTCCCGGCAGACGGTGAGCGCCATCGAGACGGGGAAGTACAACCCGGCACTGGACCTGGCGTTTGTGATCGCAGGGTATTTCGGAAAAACCATTGAGGATGTGTTTGAATACAGGGGAGGGAAAACCATGTACTGCGAAAAGTGCAGCCGTGTGTTTGACGGCGAGCGCTGCCCCGTATGCGGCAGCCGGCGGGTGCGGCAGCCCGCGGAGGGGGACCTGTGCTTCCTGGCGGAGCAGGATTACCTGACCACCTCCATGCTGGAGGACGTGCTGAAACAGGAAAACATCCCCTTCCTGACCAAAGGCGTGATGGGTGCGGGGCTGGCCATCAAGGCCGGGCCCACGCTGGAGAGGACCCGTTTCTATGTGCCCTTTGAACGCCTGCAGGAAGCGGAAGAGGTGCTGGACGAACTGACGGGCGGCGGGGAAGAAACAGAAGAATGACACAGCGGACCGCGGAAACGCGGTCCGTTTCTGTCTATTCTGAGCAATATGAAAAAATCAGTCATTCTATATTGACAAGACCCGGGGGCGTTTGATATGATACGCATCCACACGCTTGCGACGCCGAAGGGCCGTAAGCCTCTGCGAAAATTGAAGATGCGGGACCGGGAGGGGTTCCGCGGAGGTGTGAAATGAGCTACATTTCAGTACAGGGGCTCTGCAAGCATTTTGACGTCCGCCAGAAACGGGAGAAAGGCTCCCTGCTGCGGAAGAAGGAACGGGTGCAGGCCCTGCAGGACGTCTCGTTTGACGTGGAGCAGGGGGAACTGGTCGGGTACATCGGACCCAACGGCGCGGGCAAGTCCACCACGGTGAAAATCCTGAGCGGCATCATGGTGCCGGATTCGGGAATTGTATCGGTGGGCGGGCTGACCCCGTGGGAGAACCGGAAGGAGCATGTGCGCCGGATCGGCGTGGTGTTCGGGCAGCGGATGCAGCTGTGGTGGGACGTGCCGATTGCCGACAGCTATGACCTGCTGAAGGACATCTACCGGATTCCGGACAGCGAATACCGGCAGCGGCTGGATGAGCTGACGGAGGCGCTGGACCTGGGCGGGATCATCCGCACGCCGCTGCGGCAGCTGAGCCTGGGACAGCGGATGCGCGCGGAACTGTGCGGATCGCTGCTGCACCGGCCGGAACTGCTGTTCCTGGATGAGCCGACCATCGGCCTGGACGCGGTGAGCAAGCTGGCGCTGCGGGATTTCCTGAAGTGGGAAAACCGCGAGCACGGGACCACGATTATGCTGACCACCCACGATATGGAGGACATCGCCGCGCTGTGCAGCCGGGTGATGGTGCTGGGGCACGGCCGGAAGCTGTATGATGGGGACCTTTCCGAACTGCTGGGCCGGTTTGACCGGCTGCGCACGCTGAGCGCGACCTACGACCGGGCACCGGAAGTCCCGGAGCTGCCGGGGGCGGAACGGGTGGACCTGGAAGGGGAAACGCTGAAGATTACCTACTCAACCGACAAAATGGAAATCGGGACGCTGCTTCCGCTGCTGCAGAAGGCCGGGGGAATCCGGGAGATGACCGTGCAGCCGCAGAACATCGACCACCTGATTGCCGCCATGTACCAGGAGATGGGATTATGAACGCATATTACGCCATATTCCGCCTGAGACGGCGGCTGGAAACCCAGTACCGCGGCGCGGCGCTGGGAGGACTGATCTGCCAGGTATTCTTCGGGCTGATCCTGATTGCGCTGTACCGGGCGCTGTATGCCGGAAGGCCGCAGGACATGCCGCTGGAACACGTGGTGACCTATGTATGGATCAACCAGGCGTTTTTCCGGATGGTCCTTTCATCCGACCCGGAACTGCTGGACAAGATCCGCACGGGCGGAATCGCCTATGACATGTGCCGGCCGGTCAGCCTGTACGGATTCTACTACGCCCGGCTCATGGCCCAGAAGATCATGGGCACCTTCCTGCGGGGAGCGCCGATGATCGTGATCGCGGCGCTGCTGCCGGAGGGCTGGGGAATCAGCCTGCCGGCATCCCTGCCCGGATTCCTGTGGGCGGCTGCCGCAATGCTCCTCGGCCTGCTGTGCGTGTGCGCGATGGAGAACATTACGATGGGCTTTACCATGCGGACGCTGGACAGCCGGGGAATGCAGGCGATGCTGAACCTGCTGATGATGCTCCTGACCGGCAACGTGCTGCCGCTGACGCTGTATCCCGACAGCTGGCAGCCGGTGATTACCGCACTGCCGTACGCGCAGATGCTGGACGCGCCGATCCGCCTGTACACGGGAATATATGCGCCGGAGACCGCATGGCTGATCCTGCTGCGGCAAGCGGCGTGGGTGGCGGTGCTGGTATGCGCGGGCAGCCTGATGTGGCGGGCCAACCAGCGGCGGCTGGTAATCCAGGGAGGCTGATGAAGATGAATACGCTGCGGTTATACCGAAAATCCATGGCCATGCTGATCCGGAGCCATATGCAGTACCCGGCGTCCTTCCTGATGCAGACGCTGGCACAGCTGGTGATGGAGGGCGGCGAAATGCTGGCCGTGATCCTGCTGGTGGACCGGTTTGACCACCTGAACCAGTGGACGCCCGGAAACCTGTACTTCTTTTTCGGGCTGATGTCGGTTTCCTTCTATATTACGGAATGCTTCGGCCGGGGAATTACCGGCACGTTCCCGTCCATGGTGCGGAGCGGGCAGCTGGACACGGTGATGCTCCGCCCGCGGGGCATACTGACCCAGGTGCTGTGCGCCGACGCAGATCCAAGGCGGATCGCCTGCATCGCCGTGGGCACGGTGAGCCTGGTGATCGGCAGCCGGATGAGCGGAATTGTATGGACGGTGCCGAAGGCGCTGATGCTGCTGGAAAGCATCTGCTGCGCATTCTGGCTGATCCTGGGCCTGTTCATGATCGAAGCCATCCTGTGCGTGTACAGCGTGAAGTCCGTGGAACTGGCCAACGCGCTGACCTACGGCGGGCGGAGTGCCTGTCAGTATCCGGTGGATACGTATCCCCGGCCGCTGCGCGTGCTGTTTACCGTGGTGGCGCCGTTCGCGCTGGTGATGCATGTGCCGGCGTCGCACATCCTGGGCAAGCCGCTGTTCGGCTGGCCGGGATGGACCGGATACGTGACGCCGCTGGCGGGACTGGCACTGTTCGGCGTGATGTACACGCTTTTCCGCATGGCGATGCGGCACTACCGCTCCACCGGCAGCTGAGCCGGAGGGCGGCGCGGGCTTGCGCGGGGCTGAAAAGCGTGATATGATTAAATTTGCGACAGTGAAAGAACCATATATTCCGGACACTGTTCCGAACCTGACGCGGACTCAGACGATTGAGACGGGAGAGGACGGACCATGAAACAGAAATCCCTGCGGATGCTGATTATCTGCCTGCTCTGCATGTGCGTGGCAGCGGTATGCCTGGCCGAAGGCGCCGGCTCCGCGGCTTCCTCCAGCGAGGCGGAAAGCACCTCCAGCGAGCACAGCGAGACGAAGGTCTCCGTGGAAGTGACGAGCACGAGCGACCAGAGCTCCAGCTCTTCCTCCGACAGCACCGCTTCAGCCTCCGGGGCCGGCGGTGAAGGCGGAGCCGGGGCGGGAGCGGCGGGCGCCTCCGCGGGCGCGGGAAGCGGCGGCGGAAGCACGACCAGCACCTCGGTGACCATCACCACCACGACCACGACCGGCGGCGGAAGCAGCTCCGGCGCGGCCGGATCCGCGGCGGCAGCCGGCGGGGACGGAGCGGGAGCCGCGAGCAGCGCGGCGGCGGCCGGAAGCGGTTCCTGGATTCCGCCGTACCCGGTATCCACGCCGAAGCCGGTGTACCACCGGGTGGACTCCCTGGTGAGCAGCGTTCCGGTGAAGGGAAGCGGATATACCGTGATCGGCCAGGTGAACGTGCGGACGCTGCCGAGCGTATACGCGCCCCGGGCAACCACGATCCGGAGATCCGGCACGACGGTGAAGGTGCTGGAAGAGGCGCTGAACAGCGCCGGCCAGACCTGGTACGCGGTGAAGCTGCAGAGCGGCGTGCTGGGATACATCCGCGGCGACCTGCTGCGCGTGGACATCGTCTACGTGAATGAGGAAGAAACCGCGCCGGCGCCCGTGATCACGCCCGCGCCGACCCCCGTGGCGGCCGTCACCCCGGAAGTGATCTACATGCTGGCGACCCCGGCGCCGACACCTACGCCGATTATCATCTATGTTCTGCCGGAAATGCTGACCACGCCGGAACCGGAAGTGACGCCGGAAGTGATTTACATCACCCCGGAACCGACCCCGGTACCGCCGGTTTCCGCCCCCGCGGTGACGAGGCAGCCGACCTCCGGAGCCAGTTTCTGACAACCGATACCATGGCACGCCGCAGTGAAAGCGGCGTGCTTTTTTGCGCCGGAAAACGATAGCCAAAGCGGCGGGCCTGTGGTATGATGGGCATGAAATCTTTGGCAAAATAAAAAACCACCGAAACGGGGAGGAATTGCGATGAAGGCACTGTTAATCGGCGGCACGGGCCAGATCAGCATGGCAATCACGAAGAAACTGGTGAAGGACGGCTGGGAGGTATACCTGCTGAACCGGGGCAGCCGGTCGGCGGAGCTGCCGGAAGGCGTACATTCCATCGTGGCGGACATCAATGACGAGGACGCCGTGCTGGAAAAGACAAAGGGCATCATGTTCGACTCCGTATGCGAGTTCATCGGCTTTGTGCCCTCCCAGGTGGAGCGCGACTGGCGGCTGTTCCGCGGGAAGACGCGGCAGTATATCTACATCAGCTCGGCATCGGCCTACCACAAGCCGGTGGGCGATTATATGATCACCGAGGGGACGGCGCTGGCGAACCCGTACTGGGAGTATTCCCGGAACAAGATCGCCTGCGAGGATTTCCTGATGGGCAAATTCCGGGAGGAAGGCTTCCCGGTGACGATTGTGCGGCCGAGCCACACCTATGACGAGCGGAACCTCCCGCTGGGCGTGCATGGCGCGAAGGGTCCCTGGCAGGTGCTGAAGCGGATGCTGGAGGGAAAGCCCGTGATCATCCAGGGCGACGGCACCAGCCTGTGGACGGTGACGTTCAACAAGGACTTCGCCGTGGGCTTCACCGGCCTGATGGGCAATGTGCACGCGATCGGCGAGGCGTTCCAGATCACCTCGGACGAGACGCTGACGTGGAACCAGATTTACCAGACGGTGGCGGACGCGCTGGGCGTGAAGCTGAACGCGTACCACGTGGCCTCCGACTTCCTGGCGGAAACAGGGAAGCAGTATGATTTCAACGGCGCCCTGCTGGGGGATAAATCCAACTGCGTGGTGTTTGACAACACGAAGCTCAAGCGCCTGGTGCCGCAGATGACAACGACGATTCCGTTCCACGAGGGCGCGCGGATTTCGATCAGTCATATCCTGAACCATCCGGAGCTGCAGGTGGAGGATCCGGAATTCGACGCGTGGAGCGACCGGGTGATTGCGGCCCTGGAGGAAGCGAAAACCCGGATCTGACAGCGCGGAAGGGCCGCGGGGCGAAATAATGTACAAACGTTGGATTTCCATTGACACCAAACGGGCGGAAGGGTAAAATACGATAGCAAAGGCAGGACGTCTTTGCCGGAACCGGTGAAGGCGTCTTTCTTTATGGAAATCGGGAGGAGTAGAAAGCAAATGGCTTGTACCGCGATTGTCGGAATCAACTGGGGTGACGAAGGCAAAGGCCGCATGGTGGACCTGCTGACGGAGGAGTATGACATCGTTGTGCGCTTCCAGGGCGGCGGAAACGCCGGGCATACCGTAATCAACGAGTTCGGAAAGTTCGCGCTGCACCTGCTGCCGTCCGGCGTTTTCCGCAAGGGCGTCATGAACATCCTGGGCAACGGCGTGGCCGTGGACCCCGAAAACCTGCTGGCCGAGATCGGCACGCTGGCGGAAAAGGGCGTGAAGGTGACACCGGAAAACCTGATGATCAGTGACCGCGCGTCGCTGCTGCTGCCGTGGCACCGGAAGCTGGACGAGCTGGAAGAGCTGCGCCTGAAGGACAAGAAGTTCGGCTCCACCAAGCAGGGAATCGCGCCGTTCTACTCCGATAAATACCAGAAAAAGACCGTGCTGGCGGGCGAGCTGTTCTATCCGGAAAAGCTGAAGGCCCACCTGCGCGACCTGCTGGAGTGGAAGAACCTGACGCTGACCGGCGTATACGGCGCCGAGCCGGTGACCGAGGAAGAGATCGGGGCCTGGGTGGACAGCTGCTGCAAGCCCCTGGTTCCCTATATTGCCGACACGCAGGAATACCTGTGGGACGCGCAGCAGGACGGGAAACGCATCCTGTTCGAGGCGCAGCTGGGCTCCCTGCGTGACCTGGACTACGGCATCCATCCCTACACGACGTCCTCCAACACCCTGGCGAGCTACGCGCCGGTCGGATCCGGCCTGCCTGCGGCGAAGCTGGAAAAGGTGGTCGGCGTGGTGAAAGCCTATTCCACCTGCGTGGGCGAAGGCCCGTTCGTTTGCGAGATGTTCGGTGAGGAAGCCGAGGCGCTGCGCCAGGCAGGCAATGAATACGGCGCCAAGACCGGCCGTCCGCGCCGGGTAGGCCCGATCGACCTGGTGGCCACGCGCTACGGCGTGCGGGTGCAGGGCGCAACGGAGCTGGCGCTGACCAAGCTGGATGTGCTGAGCGGCATGGACGAGATTCCCGTGTGCGTCCGGTACGAGCTGGACGGCAAAGAGACTGACAAGTTCCCCTTCCCGGCGGTGCTGGGCGACTGCAAGCCCGTGATCACCAAGGTGAAGGGCTGGAAGCAGGACATCAGCGGCTGCCGGACCTGGGACGAGCTGCCGGAAGAAACCAAGGCCTATGTGAACATGGTGGAGAAGGCGATCGGCCGGCCGTTTGTGTACATTTCCGTCGGCCCGGAACGCGACAGCATTATCCGCAGAACCGGAAGCGAGGTATAAGAGATGACAGACCGTTACGAAACACCGCTGGGATCCCGCTATGCATCCAATGAGATGCTGGCGCTGTTCTCCCAGGATACCCGGTACCAGACCTGGCGGAAGCTGTGGGTCGCGCTGGCCCGCGCCGAGATGGAGCTGGGCCTGCCGGTGACGGCGGAGCAGGTGGCTGAGCTGGAAGCGCACATCACGGACATCGACTACGAGGTGGTCCGCGTGCGCGAAAAGGAAGTCCGCCACGACGTGATGGCGCACGTGTATGCCTACGGCAAGGTGGCGCCGGGCGCGGCGGGAATTATCCACCTGGGCGCGACGAGCTGCTATGTGACGGACAACGCCGACCTGGTGATCTACCGCGACGCGCTGAAGCTGATCCGCAAGGGCCTGCTGGGCGTGATGAAGAACCTGTGCGACTTCGCCGAGAAGACGAAGGCGATTCCGACCCTGGGCTACACCCACTACCAGCCGGCGCAGCCGGTGACCGTGGGCAAGCGGGCGTCCCTGTGGCTGCAGGATTTCATGACCGACCTCGAGGAAATCGACTTCGTGATTGAGCACCTGCCGTTCCTCGGCTGCCGCGGAACCACCGGCACCGAAGCCAGCTTTATGGAGCTGTTTGAGGGCGACACCGCGAAGATTGACGAGATGAACCGCAAAATCGCGGCGGCCTTCGGATTTGACAAGCGGTTTGACGTTTCCGGGCAGACCTATCCCCGGAAGGCGGACAGCCGCATCCTGAACGTGCTGAGCGCGATCGGCCAGAGCTGCTACCGCATGGCGAACGACATGCGCCTGCTGCAGCATGACCGGCAGCTGGAAGAACCCTTCGAGAGCACCCAGATCGGGTCCTCCGCGATGGCGTACAAGCGAAATCCCATGCGCAGCGAGCGCGTGTGCTCCCTGAGCCGCTACCTGATGACCCTGCCGCAGAACGCGGCGATGACGGCCTCCACCCAGTGGATGGAGCGCACGCTGGACGACTCCGCCAACCGGCGGATCTCCCTGCCGGAAGGCTTCCTGTGCGCGGACGCTGTGCTGCGCCTGGTGCGGAACATCTCCGACGGCATCCGGGTGAACGAGAAGATCATCGAGGCGACGCTGCGGGAGTATATGCCCTTTATCGCCACGGAAAACCTGCTGATGGAAGCGGTGAAGCGCGGCGGAAACCGGCAGGAGCTGCATGAGGTGATCCGCGAGAGCTCCATGGCCGCGACCGACCGGATGAAGAACGGCGAGAGCTGCGACCTGCTGGAGCGGCTGGCGGCGGTGCCGGCCTTCGGCATGACGGCGGACGAGATGCGCGAGGTGCTGGATCCGAAGAAGTACACCGGCCGCTGCGCGGAACAGACCGAAGCGCTGGTACAAAAAATCCGCCCGATGCTGGAAGAAGCACCGGCGGATGAAGTGAGCATTGACGTTTAACCGGAAGAATCAGACGATGCGCATGCGCTTGTCCTTCAGGGCGCCCTCTTTGCCGAGGGCAATGAGGCGGGTGTAGCGCTCCACGGCATTCTCCAGGATTTTTTCCCAGGGCACGGGGATGGTTTCCCGTGCCTTTTCTCCTGCCTTTTCGAGGAGGTCCGGCCGGGACAGGGCGCCGGTGAGCACGCGGGCGAGGTCCTTCGGGTCGTTTTCGCAGAGGAAGCCGTTTTCCCCGTCCCGGATGTATTCCGCCGCGGTGCTGCCGCGGACCATGACCGACGGCGTGCCCATGACGGCGGCTTCCCGCACCACCATGGAGGTGGTGTCGTACAGGGAGGGGAAGGCGAAGACGGAAGCCCGGGCGTACAGCGCGTCGAGCAGGGAAGTATCGGAAATGTGGCCCAGCATCTGGGAGCGGTCCTGGATGTTAAGCTCGTGGATCTTGCGGTCGATATTGTTCATGTCTACCCCCTGGCCGGCCAGCAGCAGGCGGAAGTTTGTGCCGGCTTTTTTCATTTCGGCGCAGGCCTCCAGGATCGTGAGGATATTCTTTTTCCAGTCCATCTGGCCGACGAAGAGGATGACGGGATCATCGCCGAGGTTCCAGCGGTGGGAGACCTCTTCCACATCCGAGGGGGAGACGGTGCGCATGGTGGCGCCGTTGGGCATGACAATTACTTCGCCCTCGTAGCCGTAATCCCTCAGCACGTCCGCCGCGTTTTTCCCGACGGCCCAGACCTCATCACAGCGGTTATAGAAATTGACGACGAACTTGGTGCCCATCCGGGCGATGGACTCCGACTTGGTCGCCTTGAGGAAATCATCGTAATACTTGGAGTGGAAGGTGGCCACGAGGGGCAGCTTCCGCAGGGTGGCGATGCGCAGCGCCTCGGACCCGGCGGTGAAGGGGCTGTGGGCGTGGATCAGGTCCAGCTGGATCATGCGCATGCGGCGGCGGTAATGCGGATCCCAGACGGCCTCGCCGATCTGGTACTGCTTCATGCCGGGAATGCCGGTGCCCATGAAATCCACCAGCTCAAAGGGAAAACCGCCCTGGAAACCGGTATCGTACATCGGGGCGACGACGGTGACCTGGTGCCCCATTTTGCACAGCGTATCCGCATAGGCATACACAACACGGCCCACCCCGTCGACAATGGGGAGGAACGTATCTGTAAAGTGCCCGAGTCTCAGCATTTCAGTTTCACCTTCCGAAGGTCATTATCTCATAATTGCAGATAAAATGCAAACACGTACGCAACAATAGACGAAATGATTGAAATCAACAGTAAAAAGTGATATGCTGACGGTACGAAGGGAGAGAAGAATATGATGAAGCGGATGCTGTCTTTGCTGACCGCCCTGCTGATGCTGCTGGCGGTAATTCCCGTTTCCGCGGGCGCGGAAGAGTATACCCTCCCGATGGAGGAAGGAAAAAACCAGATTATTTTCTACTGGGACGCGGACGGCGCGAACCTGGACAACTGCGACATGTGGATCTGGTTCCCGAACGCTGACGGGCGCGGGTACCTGTTCCAGCCGTGTGAGTACGGCGCGAAGGTCGCGCTGAACATTCCGGCGGATGTGGAGAAGGTCGGGTTCATCGTGCGCCGCGACTGCTCCGAACCCGGCGGAACCAGCTGGGGATCCGCCACGAAGGACTTCGACGGCGACCGGTTTGCCAACATCACCGGGGAGGTGACGGAGGTTTACCTGAAGTCGGCGGACGGCCACCAGTACCTGAGCCGCGACGGCGGGAAGACCCTGTACGAGGAGCTGACGTTTACGCTGGCCGCCATTTCGGGGATGAACGAGATCCAGTACTTCATCAACCCGGCGGCGCGCATTGAGTCCCTGGACCAGATCCGGGTGACCGAGGGCGAAAGGAAGCTGGAGGTGACCGGTTTGTCCAGCCTGAACAACAGCGTGGTGACCGGCAAGATCACCCTGGGCGAGGAACTGGACCTTTCGAAGATCTACACGGTAGAGATCGAGGGCTACGGCGCGAAGGACGCCGTGCCGACGAAGGTGTTTGATTCCCCGGCTTTCAAAGAGCGTTACACCTATGAGGGCGACGACCTGGGCGCGGTGCTGACGGAGACGGGCACGCGGTTCAAGGTATGGGCGCCGACCGCGAACCGGGTGCAGCTGAAGCTGTACGAAGCCGGAAACGGCGGGGACGCGTTTGAGACGATTGATATGGAACGCGGCGAGCAGGGTGTGTGGAGCGCGGAGACCGCCACCGGCGCCGGCACCTACTACACCTACCTGGTGAACACCTCCGCGGGCGAACAGGAAGCGGTGGACCCCTATGCCCGGGCCGTGGGCGTGAACGGCGACCGCGGCATGGTGGCCGACCTGGACGCGACCGATCCGGAAGGCTTCGCGGGGGACCGGTACTATGACGGGATCAATGCCTACAACGAAGCGGTGATCTGGGAAGTGCACGTACGCGACTTCTCCAACAAACTGGCTTCCTCGCAGTATCCCGGCAAGTACCTGGCGTTTACCGAGAAGGGGCTGAAGAACAGCAGCGGCGAAGCGGCCGGAATCGACTACCTGGCGGACCTGGGCGTAACCCACGTGCACCTGCAGCCGGTTTACGACTTCGCGACGGTGGACGAATCCAAAGAAGGCACCGGGTTCAACTGGGGCTATGACCCGAAGAACTACAACGCGCCGGAAGGCAGCTATTCCACCGACCCGTTCCACGGCGAGGTGCGGATCAAAGAGTTCAAGCAGATGGTGCAGGCCCTGCATGAAAACGGAATGGGCGTCGTGATGGACGTGGTGTACAACCACACCTATTCCGCCGATTCCTGCCTGAACCGGATCGTGCCGTACTACTATTACCGGTACGACGGAATGGGCAAGCTTTCCAACGGCTCCGGATGCGGCAACGAGACGGCGTCCGAACGGCCGATGATGCGCAAGTATATCGTGGACTCCGTACGCTACTGGGCGGAGGAGTACCACGTGGACGGCTTCCGGTTTGACCTGATGGCGCTGCATGACACCGACACGATGCAGGCGGTGGAACAGGCGGTGCACGCGGTGAACCCGAAGGCGATCATCTATGGCGAAGGCTGGACCGGCGGCACCACGCCCCTGATGGAGCCCCTGCGCGCGAGCCAGGCGAACATCCGGAAGGTGACGGCGTCCGAGGGCGCGATCGGCGCGGTGTCGGTGTTCAACGACAGCATCCGCGACGGCCTGAAGGGCAGCGTGTTTGACGCGAAGGAAAAGGGCTATGTGAGCGGCAAGGTGTCCAAGGGCAACGCCGAGAACGTGATCTTCGGCCTGACCGGCGGCATCAAAAGCAAAGCGGTTTCCTGGTACGTGAAGAACAACGGCGTGATCAACTACATGTCCTGCCATGACAACCACACGCTGTTTGACCGGCTGCTCTCCTCCAACCCGGACGACAGCCTGGAAGCCCGGCTGCGGATGAACCGCTTCGGCATCTCGATCATCATGATCGGCAGGGGCACCCCGTTCTTCCTGGCCGGCGAGGAGCTGCTGCGCACCAAGAACGGCGACTCGAACAGCTACAACTCCGGCGATGAGGTGAACAACATCCGCTGGGACGAGCTGGCGGCGGGCACCGACACGATGGCAATGCGCGACTTCTACCGCAGCCTGATTGCGATGCGGAAGGCGAACCCGTTCCTGACGAAGGCGGAGCTCACCTGCACCGTGGGACGCGAGAACGCCATCGAAGTGCTGTACACCGAAGATGAAAAGACCGTGGCCTACGCGCTGGTCAATCCGTCCGGATCGACATTCACGCAGGCCCTGCCGGAAGGAAACTGGACCGTGCTGATGCAAAATGAAACGGTTTCCCCGGAAGGCGGGGAAACCGTGAGCGGCAGCGTCCAGGTGGAAGGCCGCAGCGTCCTGCTGGTGAAGGCCGAGTAATCAGTTGGCGTCGTAAATGGTAATCCGGGTTCCGTCCGGGCCGGTGAAGAAGAACCCCCGCCGGCGGGAGCACGGATCCTCAAAATCAGGAGAACATTCAATCCCGTTCGTCTGCAGCCTTTCGCGGACGGACGGGATTTTTGCCGCGTAGAAGGCAAGCTCCTGGCCTTCCGGCACCGGGCGGCCGGGATCATACCGGAACTCCGCCTGGCAGCGGCCGAGCTGCAGGAGGATGACCTGCGTGCCGGCTTCCCTGTCCCGCAGGCGGGCCACCATGCGGAAGCCCAGGTGCGAGGTGTAGAACTCCATCACCCGGTCCGGCTCGGCGGGGTACAGCACGGTGCGGCATACGGCAATTCCCCGGCGGAAGGAATAGAGCGTTTTCCGGAGGGCCTCGCGGCGCCAGGCATGGTAGCCGTGCAGGGAGTCCTTCCAGGCGGGATGGGTGAGCATATACGCGAAGGAGATATACAGGAAT
>JAEEGK010022173.1_pt1 | contig 13367 bp, 10 predicted proteins | sample 8958771 | NCBI WGS metagenome assembly JAEEGK01 (sample SAMN16246547, study PRJNA631951) | gut metagenome | biome: gut microbiome; feature: rumen; material: SC-attached | host: Bos | place: Iran: Karaj | collected 2018-10 | reverse complement strand
TTTCTTGTCCAACAATAACTCTTTGACAAATCTTATTTAATCTATTCATTCTATCTTCATTATAATGAGATAAATTATTTAATAAAGTTTCAGATATTGTTTTTTTATTTATTAAATATTCAATTAAACTACTATGATTAACATCTATTTTAGTTTTTTTTCCTTTTTCAATTTCCTCAAAAACTTTATATGATTCATCTTTTTTTCTTAAATCTTTTTCATTAATTATTTTATCATGTTGATTAATAAATTGATCTTTTTTTATTCTTTTATTTAATTTATCAAAACATTTCTCATTTATAATTTCTCCTAAATTATAAGTTTGTTTTAAAGGAAAACTTAAACTATTATTTGTTAAATCGTTTCTATTAGATAAATTAGATAAAATATCATTAGATTGTTTAACGATAAAAGATAAATTATATTTATCACTATCATATAAATCAGTCTGTTCTTGAGGAATTTGAAGTTTTGATTGTTTAATTTTTATAAATAGAGGATTTATTTGTGATAAATTAAAAGATGATATATATTTAGATTTAATGTTTTTTTCTTTTGATAGGCATTTTGAATTTTTTATTTTGGGAAATATTTGTCCTGAAAAAATAAGAGATGTTGAATTAGATTTTGTTAAATCTTTACTTTTATTTTCATTGTTGTATAAAGGATTATATTTAGATGTTAATGATTTCATACTTGAATTTTTTGATAATGAGGAAATTTCTTTTGCTCCTTCATTTGTTATTATTATTCTCATTTTTATTATAATTATACTTTTTCCATTAAAAATAATATTATAAATATTTAAAATATAAAAGTAAAAATTTACATTTTATAAATAATTAAATTCTAAAATTATGAATCCTAAATCAAATTTTATATTTAGTTGAATTATCAATGTATATTTTCTTAACTCTTCCAACTCTATGACAAGCAGAAGTCATATATTTTTTTTTAACGGATAATAATTGTGTGGACTCTAAATTTTCAAGAAGAAAAGAAATATCTCCATAGCATTGTCTATAAGCCATTGCATTATTTCTATAATTAATAATAAAATCATTTGCGCCTTCTTCTAATAAAGGAATATCATTATTATTTCTATATCTAAAAATTATATAACATACTGTATTAGCAATTTCACTTGGTTTATATTTTAAACTTCTATAATCTAAAAGAAAGAGTTCAAGTAGATATTTTCCTAAATAAAATTCCTGAGTATTAAAATTTAAAAGAGATGATATAATTTCATAAAAATTATTCGATGTTGGAATAGTAACATTAAATTCTAGCATTTTAAGTATTTCAAATTCTAAATTTATAATATCTTTTTTTTCATAAGAATTTTCAGTGATATAAACAAAATCAAATACTTCAGGTGAATAAATTTCTTCGTATTTACAAGAAATAAGCATTGATGTTACTCCTAATAATTGTAGTCTTCCTCTTTTCATTTGTTTTTCTGATAAATATCTATCAATTAACCATACTGTCAAAAATAATGTATCTGATTTTAATTTAAATTTAAAGTGAACATCTATTATCCAATCTATTAACATTGCTCTCATTTTTTCATTTATATCTGCTTGATTTTCCATATAACCAAATAAATTTTTTAAATCTTTTTCTTCATTTATTAAATTTTGATACATTTCTAAAAGATATTCACTATTAATTTGGGGATCATTTTGCTTAAATAAAGACATTTATTTATTGAATGTAAAATAATTTTTAATAATTTTTATTCAAATTATTATTTTCTATTTATAAAAAAAATAACAAAATGATTCATATAGAAGAAGATGAAGAAGAAGGAGATTATTGGGGTATTAAAGATATATTATTTTCAAGTTCAAATGAGAATAAGAATTTATATGATTTTAATCCATATTATAATGCTAGAAGTCCATTTATATTAACAATAGAAATGACTCAAAAAGGAATGTTTATATTATTAAGAAATGGATTGATAATAAAATTATCAAACGAACAAAGAAAAATAGAATCAATATATTCAAATTCAAAACTGAATAATATGATATCAATAGGAACAAAAATAGTAGATATTTCATGTGGAATACAACATATATTAGCAAGAGGAAGAGATTGTAGAATCTATTCATGGGGGATTAATTCTTATGGACAATTAGGTTTAGAAAAATTAGGTTTAAATGCTGAAATTGTTAAACCAACTGAAGTTGAACTTTTAAGTGATAAAAAAATTAATCAAATTTATGCTTTTGAATATACTTCTTTTTGTGTTGATTCTATGAATGATGTTTATGGTTTTGGAAAAGTAAAATAGATTATTTTTATTTTTTTAGAATGATAAAGGACAAATTGATCCTATGATACAAGAACAAAAAGTTTTTATTCCTAAAAAAATAGAGATTTTTGATAAAGGGAAAAATTGTAAACTTCAATTTTTTAAAGGAGATAATTGTAAATATATTACAGAAATGTTTTTACCAGAAAAAACTTTCGAGCAATCAACTTCTTATGGAGTATCTCATGAAATACATGAAGATAAGAAATTAAGAATTGAAATAGCAAATTTAAAAAGAAAATTAGATGGTTTGAAAAAAATAAGAACAACAGTAGAAGATTATAATGATTTAATAAAGGATATAAGAGAATTAGAAAAAAAAATAGGAGAAGATTCAAATAATTTAGAAATAAGTGCTCCAATTAATAATAATGAACAAATGAAAAACTTTGAAAAAGACATAGAATATATTCAAAAAAAGAAAAATATATCAAATTTAGATTATATTAATGATTATTTAGAAGATTTAGATGGTAGAATAAAAAATTCAAAAGAAGATAATAATTATAATTCTAATTCAGTTCAATTATTTACTAAAAATATTCCTCAAATAATAACTTTATTTGAGAAAGTAAGTTCTGAACTTGAAGTTAGAAAATCAAATTATTCTGAAATAAAAAGAAAAAATGATGAAGAAATAAAAAAAAAAAATGAAAATCAAAAAAAAAATTCAGAATATGTACAATTATTTAATGAAGTTATTGAAGATATTGAAAAAAAAATAAAACATTTAGTTGATGTTGAAACTTTAAATGAAGCAAAAAATATTCAAGAAAAGTGTTTTAATGAATTTCAGAATTTTAATAAAAATACTTTAGATGAAATTACTGTTTCTAATCTTGATATTCAGAAAGCAGTTAATATTTCTTTAGAAGATTTTGTTCAAATTTCTTCTGGAAATTTAATTAAATTAACTGAAAAAATTAAAAATTTAGAAATTCATTCTTCTGCTAATTCACTTGGAAGAAATGTTTTAGATATTTTAAATAAAGATATTATTTTAGCTCATCAAAATAATCATCTTCTCTATTTTATTCTTGAAAAATTAGCAAATCCTGTTTATTTTAAAACATTAGAAAAAGCTATTATAATTCCTAATTTTGAAAACTTTAATGATAAGAAAAAAGAATTTGATAAATATAAAAATATTGAAGATGAATAATTTTTTTTTTTTTAAGATTTAAAATAATTAAATTTAATAAATAAAAAAAGTAATTTAAATAATCATTTTTTTAAATATTCTTTTTAAAGGAAAATTTCACTATTATATTTTAATTTTTATGATTAGCAAATCAATTTTATCATTGAAAAATGTAAATATATATAATTGATTAAAATTAGTATTAATAGTATAAATTCATTAATTTTTGGTTTTGTATTTTTAACTTTTTTCTATTAAAACTTTGTTTAATTATATTTTCAAAATTTTGATTAATTTCACATTTAAAATATATACTTCTGTGAATTCTAATTTAAAGATATTATAATCAGAAAATTTTTAATCCTTTTAAAGGTTGTTTCTTTTATTATTTTACTTAATTATTTTCAAAAAAATAAATAATTTTTTTTCATCTTAGATACCAAAAATCCAAAGTTAAAAACAAAGATTAAGATTATTATTAGTTGAGTAACTATCGATGTAAAACATCTCCTCAAACTAATAAAAAAAAATTTAAAAAAAAAAGTTAAATTATATGTAAGTTTTATTTGATTATATACTTGATTAAAAATGAGTAGACCAAGAAAAAATAACTTTTAAAAAATCTTCACAGGTTTTCCCATAGTAGTTCTAATATTTAAACTTTTAATATTATTCCATCCTTTCTTCAATAAAGAAACAAGATAATTAATAGCAAGAGTTAAATTTTGTCTAATTTGATCTTCAGTCATATCAACATTAGCAACAGCACAACCTAAACACAAAACTTTTTTTAATTGAAATTTAACAGAAGCTAAATTTTCATCGATTTTTCCTTTAACATCATCATCTCCTTTAATAACAATGGGAAATTTTCCCCATCTAGTAAGTAAAGGACCTCCTAATTTAGGTAATTGTCTAACTAAACTTTCAGAAACAAATAAAATTTTATATTTTCCAGCCCATTTTTTTAATTCTTTTCCTTTTTTATCATTAGGATCAATCCTTTTTTTTAAAGTATCAGCATCAATGTAATCAATATTTAATTTTTTACATTTGTCAATGTGAGCAGCATCTGCTATTACACATACTTTCAAATGAGGACGAGCTATATTTGGTAATTTTACTGTTCCTGCGAAACGCTTGTCTTTATTTGGGTCATAGTCTTTTAATCCTATTTGAAGATCTATTGTTTCTGTGAATTTACGCTTTTTTCTATTTTCTAAACATTCTTTTATGAATCCTTTTAGTTTCTCTGCTCCGATTTTACTCATTTTTTTATTTTTTTAAATAGTTTTTTTTAAGATATTTTGAATTAATATTTTTTTTATTTATTTTTTTAAAAAAATCATTTTTATATCAAATAATTATTAATGTTATTTTTAACAGTAAGATTAAATATAACTTGATTAACAATTATAATAATTAATTTTTATATTCAGAAATAAAAACTAAAATGATAATATTAAAATTATATGAATAAAATATTTGTTAATTATTAATCATATATTAATAAATTAAATTAAGAATTTTTTATTTTGTTAAATAATATCCAAATAATAGTGCTATAAAAGCTAAACAATAAGTTAAATAAGGAGAAATTTTTTTTTCTTGTATTTCAGGAAGATTAAAATATAAATTATTTGTTCCGATTTTTTTTTCTTTATCAATAATATTTTTTAAATTATTATATTCTTCTTCTAAACTTTCATATTGTTTTTTTAAATTTTTAAATTCTTCTTTTTCATTAATTTCAATATTTGAATTTCTAAGCTCTAAATTAATATTATAGTCTTCAATAAATTCACTTTTAATTTTAATAGAACTTCCTCTAACTTTAATATGATTATTTACAACTTCTTCAAATAATTTTTCTGGTTTTAATTCATTATTATAATTCTCAATTTCAAAACCTTCAATTAAAAACTTATGTTGAGAAGCATCTAATTCAGAAAATTCAGTTCTTAAATTAAAAATAAAATGTATTAAACTACTTGAATTAGGATTAATGATTACACATGAAGGATTAATTTTATAACATTGTTTTTGTTTTGTTCTTATTCTTAAAGCAATTGGATTTAATAATAAATTCTTAATATTTAAGTAACTTTCACTATTTTGAGGAATTATTATATTATTTTTATTATTATTAGGATTAATAAGAAATTGTATTGTTGATTTATCCAATGAAAAAATTTGTTCTGAATCATTTGATATTAAAATTGACATTAAAGTTATATTTTGTATATGAATATTTATTATTTTTATAATTTAAATATATTATATTTTTAATCAAATGAATTCTCATCATAAATTATATTTGGCTTTTCTGATTCTTCAGGTTTTTTTTCAAAAGGTGGTTTTAATTCATCTTTAAAAACATCTATATCTATTATTTCTTCATTTTCTTCTTTTAATTCATTTTCAATATTTAAATCTTTAATAAAAATAGATTTACTACTAGAACATCCCATTAAAAAAATAATTAATTTTATATTTCTTGATTTAAAATATTTAATATTATTATAAAAATATAATGTCATTTGAACTTGATTTATGGGATGGATTTTCAATTTTAAATAATAATTTTATAAAATCACAAGATATGTTAAAACATATGTATAATATTTTAGCAACTTTTGTTTCAATTGAAAGGGAATATTCAATTAATTTAAAAAATTTATATGAAGATAATAAAAATAATTTTTTAGATAATGGAACTGTAGGAAAAGCAATGAATGTTTTTTTTAAGTTTTTAAATGATGAATATGAATTAAGAAAAGAACAATATTCTTATATTGAAGATAAATTATTAGCTCCTTTTCATAGTAATATTATTATGCATAGAAAGGGCTTTAGAGATAATTTAAATAAATATGAAGAATCTGAAAAAAAATTCAATTTAATAATTCAAGAATTATTATTTTCTCAAGAAAATTTTTTAAATAAATGTAAAGATTTAAGTTCAAGTATTGCAGATATAGAATTTTTTAAAAATAATGAAAATATAAATTCTAATAAAAAATTATTAAATTCTTTAGAAGAAAGAAAAAAACAAAATTTAAAAGATGTTGAAAGAGCAAAAAATGAATATGTAAATATTTTAAATACAGCAAATAAAGAATTAGAAGAATACAATAAAAAAACAAAAAAATTATTAAAAGATTTTGAAGGAATTTTTCAAACAACAATTATAAGTATGAGATATGCTCTTATAAATTTTACAACAAATAAATTAAAAATGGAACAAAATATTTATGAAAATTTACAAAACAATTGTATTAAAATTTTTGAAGATATTAATTTTAATATTGATATGAAAGAATTTATTAAAGAAAATGCAACAAAAAAATTTCCATATCAAAAATTTGAATTTGTAAATTATAAAACAAGTTCTTTAAATATTAAAGATTTACTTAAAAATCATAATAATGATTTATTTACAGTTGATGAAAAATATTTAAACAAAAATAAAATAATGCAAAATGTGAAAAGTTATTTAACAAATTGCAATGAAATAAAATATAAACCAAATGAAATAATGGATGATGCTGTTTTAAAAAATTTTGAGATAATAAAAAATTTAGTTGACAATATTTGGAAAAATAAAGTCTTAGAAGAAAAAGAAAAAATTCAACTTCAAAACTTTATAAAAAGCAATGATAGATTATATCCTTTACATTTTATAAAAAGTTTAAATACTTATAGAGCAAGAGGTAGTTTTTTAATTGGAGAAGAAGCTTATAAAAATTTGGTAAATTTTTTTAATTTTATAATTGATCAAAAAAATTTAAGTGAAGATGGAGAAATAATGAAAAATATTTTCATGCTTGCTTTAACCTTTTATAAAATTTCAAATAAAAATCAAAAAGATATTAAAGTTCATATTCAAAAAGGAATTGAATCAAATCCTAAAATTAATAAGAATGAAATTTGGGATTTAGTTATTAAATATACTTTAAGTATACAAGATAAAAAAAAAATAGATGAAAATGAAAAGGAAAAAAAAATAAGAGAAAATAATATGAGTGTTTATGCTTTAAATACTCTTGTTTCTTATTTATGTAATATGAAATTATTTAATGTTAAAGAAGAAATTTTAAATGAAACAAAAAATTATTTTATTTCTGTTTATAATTTAGATGAAAAAATTGTTAATGAAAATGTTAATGTTTTTATGAAAGAATATGATATAGAAAATAAAGAAAATAAAATTAATCCAATTGGAGGAGTCGATGATTCTAAATTAGAAAGAATGAATAGAGATGAATTGGAAAAAGAAATTAAAAATGATAACACCGAAGAAAATAAAAATAATAATATTGAAGAAAATAAAAACAATAATATTGAAGAAAATAAAATCAATAATATTGAAGAAAATAAAAACAATAATAATATAAATGAGGAAAAAAATAATGAAATGAATCCTAATGAAAATAAGGAATTAAATGAATAAAGCAATCAAATAAAAGTAGGAAAAAAAATAACATTAAAATAAAGAATATAAATATTATATTTAATAAATAAAAATTAAATTATTTAATAAAAAAATAAAAAAAAAAAAAAGATAATTTAAAAATAAAAACAAGAAAATAATTTAGTATTGTTTGTTATTTCCAAATATAATAAATGATATATTTCTATGTTCAATTCATTGAAGTTTAATTGATTTAATTTCATATATGAAAAATTTATCAAAAGATGATGGATTAAAATAATTTTCAATTAATTCAATGAATATTTCAGGCGATGAAGATTAAATAATTAAATCATATTATTAAAGATACAAAAAAAAATCTTTTATTATGGAAAAAATTGTTTAAACTAAAAAAATTTTTTTCAAATTTTATAAAAGAATTTAATAAATTTAAAGGATTTTAAAGGGAATATTTTATATTTAATTTCCATTAATAAGATTATTTCCTGCTTGTCTCAAAGAATTATTATTATCATAATAATAATTATTCATATTATTATTATTATTATTATTAACATTAATATTAACGTAATTATTAACATCTTGTCCAAAATATTTATTAGAATAATTAGGAAAGGGATTTAAAATTGGATTATTTGATAAAAATGATTTTCCTAATTCACTTAAAGAACTTCCCTTATTAAAAGGATTAACTAATAATTGTTTTTTTCTATTTAACATCATATTATAATTAAAATCTAAATAACGTTTTTGTTCTTCTTTAAACTTCAAATAATTTTGATTTTCATTTTGGAAAAATTTTTCAGGATTAGTAATTTCAGTAGTTCTTCCTTTCATAACATAATTATTTTTTAAGGAACTAGGAGAAAAACTTTGAGATTTAGAAAGACTATTATTATTATTTAGATAATTATCATTATTACCTAAATTAAGACTTAAATGATTTTGATTAAAAGGAGTATTAATTTTATTATCACTTTTTTTCATATAATCAACATATAATTGAGAATATCTATCAATTGTTTTAGATTGATTTTCAATATAATTTTTATATAATTTAATATTTCTATCATTTTCAAAAGTAAAAGTTGGTTGTTCTTCAATGCACTTTTCAGGATTATATTCATATGATGGTTTTCTTCTATGAAAAATTAATGATGGTCCATCTTTATATATATTATATTTTCTTGCATTGTTTCCTAATTTATCAAACATTGAATTTTCGGTTTCATTTATTTTTTGAAGACGAGTTATTTGGTCTTGGGTTATTTTATTTGGATCAATGGGAAAGTAATCTACCTATAATTATTAAATTAATTATTATTTTATTTTTACTCTTTTTTTGTTTAGTTCGGTTGGTTCTGTTAAAACGATATTTTTATTATAATCTTTGTTATTTTCCATTTTTTTTTATTATTATTTTTTTCTTAAATTATAATTAAATGAAATATAAATTAAAGAAAAAGTTTTTTATGAATATTACATAAATTTATTTTATTTTTATTATTTAAATAAAAAATATATTTTTAGATTATCAATTATTTTTTTCAAGGACAAAATTTTCTTTAATATTATTTTGAAAAGAATTAATTAAATCTTCATATTTAACTTGGTTAATTTTAGTAGGAAAATTATAATCTCTAAATTTATTAGCAAATTTATAATTAATTAAATCATTAATATGATCTTCTTTATTTTTTAATTCAATTTTATTAACATATCTCATTCTTGGAGATGACTGTGGTCTTCTATAATTATTATTAGGAATATTATTATTATAATTATTAAGCATTGGATTATAATTATATCCAAAAATTCTATTTGAAGTTTCTTTATATGAATCTCTATTATTTCTTATATTATTTGTAAAATAATTTGTTGATCTTGCTCTTTCAATATTCTCACTTGGAAGTAATTTTATTCTATTATTCATTTTAATATAAGATTCACTTGGTTTATAATTATATTTTTTAATTTCATTCTTTTGTTCTTTTTTAATATAATTTTTATTATTACTTCTATCAAAAATTCCTTCCATTGATTTTGTATTATATTGATTTGGATAAACTTTAATATGACTTTTAATTTCTTTATTTTTATTTGATATTATTTTATTTGGATCTATTCTTTTTTTTCCTTTTCTTTCAGTATCAAATGTACTATAACTTTGAATATATAAATTAAAAGAATTATTATTTGATTTTTTCTTTTGAATTTCAGATTCTTTTTCTTTCATTCTTTGAAAATAATTTTTTGAACATTGTTGAACAGCTTTTTCTTTTGGAATATATTGTTCTCCTCTTTGTAATATAGGATCTCCTACTCTTGTCCAATTTAATTTATTTTGATTTGCATAATTTCTATTATTTCTATATGATTTTGAAATATATTCATTTAACTCCTTTTCCGAATTAAATTTTGACATCTTTGATTTATAAATTTAAAAAAATTTTTAAAATTTTAATTATATGTTAAAAATTTTTTAAATATTATTTTTAATTAATTGAAAATATTATTTTTTTTCATCCTTAATATCCAATTCTTTTATCATTTAATTTTTTAAATTTTCCCAAAATAAAATATAAATAATTTTTTAATTTAATATAATATTATATTTTACTTTGTTAAATATTCTAAATCTTCCAATAATTCATTGGCCTTAATTCTTTTTGGTCTATTTTTAAAATAATTAATAATATAATATAATAAACCAATAATTACTAATCCTAAAACAAATATAGCAACAATAGTCCAATTAATAAATCCTTCTTTTCCTAAATAAATACCAATTAATCTTCTATCATGGTCAAAAACCATTTGAAATTTTTTCATAAAAGGTCTTCCTAAAGTCCATTTAAAGACATTTTGACTTTGGAAAACAATTAAAAAATAATATTTATCATTTTTTTTAACAAATAAATCATTATAATTTAATTCAAAATCAGTTCCAAAATCTTTATTATAAAATTTAATAGATGGAAATTTATCAATATCTATATTAGTATCACAAGTATAATAATAATAATTATTAATTTGAGTTCTTTGATAAGAGCATTTTTCTTTATCAATATAATTTTTAAAAAATTTTTCATCAATTTCACTTCTAAAACTAGTAATTCCAACAATAACACCAAATTCAACGTCTAAAGTTCCTTGAACTTCATTTTCATAAATTTTATTATCAAAAGTAAATTTATCAAATATAATATTCCAATTTAATTCAACACCATCTTTCCCACATCTTGTGCTTTTATAATATTTTTCATGATAATTTCTACTATCATATTCATGAGGATATTCTCCTAAAATAATTTCTCCTTCTTTATTATTGTCATTTAACTTTATTGTCCAACCATATGAATCTGAAATTCCATTTGCTTTTAATTGATATAAAAAATAACCATTTTTTTCATAAGTAAATGTATCTATTTTTAATCCTAATACTCCTGTGTTTATTTCTTTACTTTTTGATTCTTGAGTTGCTAAAATAAATTTTAAATTTATTTCTTCATTTTTTTTATTTTTTGTTTCAAATTTAAAAATGTCACTTGAAGGAATTCCTAAAGTAAAAGGAGTTTGACCATAATATGATTTCTCTTCTTCATCTTTTTTATATGTATTTGATTTCTTTTCATCATATAAATGATTTGATATTTTTGTTCCTGATATATATGATATTTTTTCATCGAATTTTATGTAAACTGGAATTTTTTGAATTGGAGTTCCTATTAACATTATTATTCTTATTTGATTTTTTATTATGTTTTCTATATATGATTGTGATGATGTTTCTTCTTCTATTTGTAAGTCGAATTTTATATACGTATTTATAAAGCATAAAAGAGAAAGAAAGATTATTTGAATATTCATTTTTTATGAAATTTTTTAATTTTTATTTTTTAAATATTGTTTTTAAATGATTAATTATTTCTTTCTTTTCCATAATCAAATTTAATTATTTTTATTATATCTTTTATTCATTCGTTTATTAAAAATTCACTTCTTCATTTGATTATTAGATTAATATTTTTTCAACACAGATTAAATTAATAATTATCATGAAAAACAAATAAAAAATAAAAAACTTCATAATAAAATTGAATTAACCTAAATAAATTAAATAAAAAATAAAAAAAACATTATAATAATTCTATCTACATTTATTGAAATCATAATAATAAATTTTAAAAAAAACCAAGAATTATAAATGATATAATAAATAATTAAATAAAAATAAAAACAAGAAAAAATTTTATATGAAATACTCAAATAAAAAAATTAAAAATAATTCCAAAAAATTAAATGGATAATTCAGAATTTGAAAAAAAACCATCTTTAAAATATCCTCGTGTAAACAGTTATGAATTACAAATCAAAAAAAAGCAAAATAATTATAATAAAAAATCAACAATAAATTCAGATATTCAAATATTAGAAAAATTTCATAAAAATTTTCCTTTTTCTCCAAAAGCAAAAAAAAAAAGTGAAGATTCAAATAAATCAAAATCACCAAAAAAAAGTTTAAAAGGTTCTATTTTTCAATCATCAATAGAAATAAAGAATCACCCATCATCTTCTTATACAAATTTAAATTTATGGAGATCACCAAAAAAAATGCCAAAACATCCTCCTTTAATGCAAAGATATAGTAAAAATCAAGTTAAATTAAACACAAATTCAAATGATATATCTCGTCGTCGAAGTGCTAATATAATTCAAAATAAAACTAGTTTTTATATGGAAAATGAAACCCTTAAAAAAAAAAGAACTCAGAATTTACTTGAATCAAAAAAAACTAATATTTTTAATTTTTTTGAAAAACCAGAATTGTTCGAAGAAGTTCAAATAAAAAAAATATCTACAATGAATTTGGGAAAAAATATTGGATTGAAGAAAACTAATAATAATAATAATAATAATAATAATAATAATGATGATAATACATCAGTAGTAAGTATATTAAATCGTCGTAGTTTAATAAAATTAAATGATATACAGAAAGAATTAAGAAAAAGCGTAATTGGATTTATAAATCCAAATTTAGAGAGTAGAATATCTAAATTTTCTAAAAGCTTTTTAGCTGATGAAGATGAAAATGAAGATGAAGATGAATATGAACCTGATAAAGAAGCAAAAAATGGGAAAAATGATGAGAAAGAAGAAGAAAAAGAAGAAGAAGAAGAAGAAGAAAAAAGTGAAAAAGATAGATTAAGAGTTTTTCAAAGAATGGGAAATGTTTATGATTCTTTAGATGAAGAAGATATTACTATTTCTACTACTTATATTCATCCAGATTCATCATTTTTGAAAGTTATTGATTTTTTAGTTTTTATTTTTTCTATTTTTAATCTAATTTATGTTCCTTTTTTCTTAGGAATTAATGATATTCATTGTAGTAATGTTAATTTTCTTAATTTTTTAAATATAATTGAAGTAATAATGGATATTGTATATATTATTGATAG
>JAEEGK010022172.1_pt1 | contig 13367 bp, 9 predicted proteins | sample 8958771 | NCBI WGS metagenome assembly JAEEGK01 (sample SAMN16246547, study PRJNA631951) | gut metagenome | biome: gut microbiome; feature: rumen; material: SC-attached | host: Bos | place: Iran: Karaj | collected 2018-10 | reverse complement strand
ACCTGTATATTTCTTATCTTCATCGAGTCTGATATCGCGTCTTTGCTTAACTACATCGCCGTCAATCTCTGCGGCGTATATTCCTGCTGCGGCTACATCTGTCTCTTCACTCATAAGTAAGAAGAGGCCTTCGATGTAATTCTCATCAATGTAATCATCGGGATCGACAAATGTTATATACTTGCCGGTTGAATTCCTTACTCCTGCCGATAAAGCATCGATAAGGCCGCCGTTTTCTTTGGTTACTACTGCGATTCTATCGTCGGCTTTTTTCCACTTATCTATTATTTCTGTACTGCTGTCGGTAGATCCGTCATTTACGGCGACAAGCTCTATATTGCGATAGGTCTGATTCAGGATAGAGGAAATAGATTTATCCAGATACTTTTCCTGATTATATATTGGTACAACTATCGATATTTTCTCTTCAGTCATTCTCTGTGCCTACTCTCTGAAAATAGAAATAAGATCCCCAACCCAAGCTTTAGATCTCGGATAATACTCAATATACTTGCGCAATGCGAGCACCTTAAAAGGGTTCTTGCTCATAAGAGCATTTATTCTCTTATCGTATACTTCTGCTGCCGTTTCTATTGTATTCCTACTGCCATCATCAATTTCCAATCTATCGAAATTGTCTTTAATCATTTCGGCAATGAATAAATCTTTCTGTATTATTGATATTCTCTTTGCTCTTCGCTTCTCATTTGAAGGTGTATTGGTTCCTTCATGGCGCCTAAATCTCACAAGAGGTTCATTGTATGAATGCATGGTTCCTCTTGCCATCGTGATACACCAAAAGAACTGATCATGAGGCCACTCTTCCTGCCACAAATCTATATATTTAATTATTTTGTTGGATAATGCATAGGTACAGCCCGGTCTTCTACACTCGGTAAACGCACCGTACAATGGCACCTTAGAGATCAGTCCCTCCCCAAGATCGGGCTGATATATATTAACCCTGTTGCCTGTCGCATCGTCAAAAGGATCATGTTTAGATACTAGGAGCTCTATCTTGTCATCTTTTTCCATTATCTCAGACATTGTCTCAATCTTTTTTTCATCCCATATATCATCCTGATCTGATAAGAAGATTATGTCTGAGGTTGCTTTTGAGAGAGCATCCATGAAATTTTTCTTCCATCCAAGATTGGTCGGATTCTCATATAGAGTCCATGAATCCTGAAGGGAATTATCGGATATAAATTTCCTGATGATACCTGCTGTATTATCTATCGAACAATCATCCTGTATGATGACTTCATCAGGTTTTCTTGTCTGATTATTGATAGTCTTAAGTTGGAAATATATATGGCTTGCGCCATTATATGTACACATTACGACTGATGTTTTCATTTGAACTGTTCCATATATTCTTGAGCAACTTTTGTGATGCTGTATCTTTCGATCAGCTCTTTTATCTTTTCGTTATAGTCTCGTTGGCGACTATTGTCTGTTTGTTGTACTATCTGCGCCCATTCGGTAGCATCAAACGGATCGTCGACATATTCGCAGATGTTATCGGTTATCTCGGGAATGCTTGCGCATTTGGTCGTGATAACTCTTGCTCCCAATATGAGTGCCTCTATAGGTGGCATTCCAAAGCCTTCGAAAGTACTTGGAAATAGAAATGCGCTACAATTCCTGTAAAGCATATTCCTGTCTTCGTCTCTGACAAAGCCTGTAAATTTAATGCATTCTGCAACATTAAATTTATTAGCAAGCTGTAACAGCTCATCTCCTTTGCTTCCGCCAACTCCAGATATTACAAGCGGCTTTAACTGCGTACTATTCTTCTCTTTGAGCTCAGCGAGCATCTTAATAAGTGTTCCTAGATTCTTGTGCGGAAGGAGTGATGAAACCGTGTAGTAATAGTTTCCCTTCTCCACGTCAAAGCGCTCTAGAAGTATATCATCGGATATATTATTTTCTTTTATCTCTATAGCATCATATATTCTAACTATCTTACCTTGGGATTTGGGATAGTTCTTTTCTATATCTTCTTTGACATAATCTGAGATTGCGATTATCTTGTGCGCTCTCCTTGCAGTATTTCGCCAGTTTATCTTCATCCAGTGAACTCTTGCTCTTTTAAAATAATGCGGATAATGAAGCGCCTGAAGATCATGTATTATTGTATAGAACTTTATCCCGCGAAGGTTGGTAAAAGGCATACTGTATATTGGTTCAAGGCAGTCTTCGATATTATTGTCCTTGAGAAGTTTACACAGTTTTGTGTTCTGCCACAGGACTCTTTTCCACTGAACCGCCGACATGACATCAGCCTCTATAAATTGATAATCACCTGTCTTCAATCTGTCATATATTTCCGCATGATTATCTCTTGCTGTAATGATATAAAACTCAATTCCCGCATGCCCCGCCAAGTTTATCCCACGAAGCAAATTCATTATACTGGATTCTGTTCCGCCCACTTTACGAATTCTGAGCCATGTCAAATCAATCGCAATTTTTTTCATAGTTTTATCATTGTTCAATAATGTCTTCTATTTATCAACCTCAAACATTCTACCATAGTTCCCAAGATTGTAAAACAGCCATATCGGATAGTCTTGTCAGAACGTCTTTTTTGACAACCGCGTCCCTTAGAATTATCATAGGGATAGGAGAATCAATAGGGTCATCCTTGAACTACGGTTATTCAGGTTTTTGGTGCATCACATGCCCTTCCCTGCTGATATAAATTACATTAAAGAGGACTATAAATGGGAAGGAAAGATATTGTCGGTTCTGACCGGAGATAATAGATTTGAAGCTCTTAAAGGAGAGTTTGTGGAAGGAGGCTCTACTATGTGTGATGTTTTAGATAAAGTTGAGAATAAAGGAAGACAAAAGGGTGAAATCGAAGCATATAGAAAGACTGCAAAGAGTCTTTTCGAAAATGGCGCTTCTTTTGAACTTGTTATTGCTTCTATCCCGGATCTTCCCAAGGATGAAATTCAAAAGATATTTGATGAGATTTTCAAAAAATAATATTGCACAGTAACCAAAAAGGCAGCAAATTGCTGCCTTTTTGAATATATTCTACCGTTCTTCCGATTTCGACTCTGCCACCTTCGCTTCTGCTGCGGCTCTTGCCGCTTCCGCCTCTACGCACTTTGCTTCCGCCTGTGCGATCTTTGCCTCAGCTTCAGCCTTCTGCGTAGCCATCTCACCACCGATAGCCCTGATTTCTTCAGCAATCTCTCTGCTGATTCCGACGTCAATATATCTGAGCGCTACCGTAAGCACTCCGCTCTGCTCGCCCGGAAGATTGATGTTATTTATTATCATCTGCGGATCGTTATTATCAAACAGTACTCTTTGGCCAAGTCTGTATCCGTTCGAATCAAGTGAATCATAGTTCCAACTATATTTCTTGTCACCGAGGTCAAGTTCTATGGACAGATCCGCAATGATGCAACTACAGTCAAGAGGATCGATCCTGATTGCCCGAAGGCTCTCAACATCATCCAGATTTATGCTGAACTTCTGATATCCCTTGGCAGGTGTTGATATCTTTGCGCTGTTTTCTTCGCAATATTCATTGCCCCTGTCCGTAAATATCTGGAAGAAGTATCCGGGTGCGGTCTGCTTTATCTTGTACTGCGTTGTGCCGCCAAAATTTTTGATCTGATAGGTCTTCTGCAAGGTGAAATAGAACTGATAAACATTGCCGTATTTGCGGTTTCTGAGTTCTTTCTGAAGTCCATCACTTACGTCTGTGTAATTGTTAGGAATCTCGGTATCGCCCACATCTACATATATTGCATCCTCAATAACAGGGGTATAGCCTGCAAAAGCGCACATTTCCTTGAGCGAATAGTACGAAAACAGATGAATGTGCGTATCATCCAAAAGTCCGACCTTTGTATAGCTGAATATATTTCTGTGTAAGTTAATAAGGACTGAGTTATGCGCCACATTCGGCACAGACAAAAGGACTTTTCCTTCGTCCTTAAGGAGACATTTAGTCTGTTTCAGAACCTCCATGGGATTTCTTAGATGTTCAAGTACATCCGCAAATATGATGTAATCAAACTCAATGTTTTCCCAGCGGTCAAGCCACTCAAACTTCTCAATATCCCCCACAAGTATGTCTTCCGTATATTTAGAAGCATCTTTTGCCGCCTCTTCATCGATCTCGACGGCGTATACTTTACAGTTCTTATGTTCTTTTAAATAGTGCGTAAGCCTTCCGTTGGCAGGTCCAAACTCCAAAACAACAGAGTCTTTTTCAACCTGCTTTGCTATAAGTGTCAATGAATTTCTATCATCAAGCTGAAGATCAAAATTGTACTTCATACGAGCCCCTCCTTCCTTGTGATGTCTCACTAATCTCGTAATAAATAATCATTCTGTAATATAATCAAGGAACATGCTTCGAAGTCCTTCGTCATCAAGGAGCAGTTCCTCAGGCTTATCTATGCCAAGTTTTTTCTGCGACTGAATAAATAAAAGTATCATCCAGAAAACTTTATCATTCCCCTGAAGGTTGAGCGATTCGGCAAGTCTCACCACATCTCCGTAGTCTCCGGGATTCTTGAACAATACATTCCCGCAAAATCTCTCGATATTCGCAGCCCACATCCAGGCTACTTCAAAGAGCATCCACTTTCTGTTGGATGATATGGTATTACTGTTATGAACCCTGTATCTCATAAGTGGTTTCTCAATAAGAGCGCAGTCCGTGATCTCCGCAGCTCTGAGCGCAAAGTCCCAATCGTGCGCAAATCTGAGATTCCTCATTCCGCCTATTTTCTCATAGACGTCTCTCCTAAAAAGGAAATTGCTGGTCGTTGATGTAAAGTTGGTCATTATAAGATTCTCTGTAAAATCATCATTTGCCTTCAATGACTTCTCCGGATGTTCAACAAGCCATGGTTCCATGTTTCTCCATCCTTTTTTTTCACCGAGGTCTTTTCCCTTGCTGTCAATTACCCGTATGTAAGAGCAGGCAAATCCTACATTCTTATGCTGCTCCATATACTCTGCCATTACGGAGAATCTGTCTTTTTCAAACACATCATCTGAATTGATGACTGCCAGATATTCTCCCTTAGCCATGCCAAGTCCCCTGTTGATGGCATTGTGCGCTCCCGCATTCTCCTGCTTTATTGCAGTAACTCTGCTATCCGAAGTATATTTACTTACTATCTCAAATGACTTATCTTTAGAGCCATCGTCGATAATAATAAGCTCTATATCTTTGTAATGCTGGTTAAGCACGCTCTCTATCGCCTCAGCAACATACAGCTCATGGTTATAAACAGGCATGATCACAGACAACAGCGGTCCGTTCTCGATTCCTTCCATCTTTTTTCCTTTAAAAAACTCAAACATCTCTAATCCTCTACAGGTACTAATTTTATACCTTCCGGCACTACTTTGCCTCGTCCTTCTTGATATAATCTATCATCTGTAACCTTTACAATAATCGCATCAGTCACGAAATGCATCTGCTCGTGAACGGCGTAAGTTCCGTTTGCAAGCGCCATATCCACGGGATAGTCGCCCATATGAAGATACGGAAACTTTAACTTCCACTGGTAGTGATATGACTTATTCGCTTCAAAAGGCGGAAGTTCCACCTTTTCAAATATGTTATTCGATACAACAAGCTCATTTCCGAGCGTGTCTTTGATATTAAAGCCAATTATCGGATCCTCGATCTTCTTTTTGGTAGAGATCATCAGATCAAAAATAATATCCTGTCCCGGTCTTATCTGTGAAACGGTCTTGCCCGCCGCATCCTTAAGACTTATCTTAGTAAAAAATGCATCGTTCGTACCAAAGCCTGACTTAAAGGTATTGTCTTCATTCTCTGTTACTTCGGCTTCTTCTGCCTCTTTTTCTTCCGGCTCATCTTTTTTTATCTCATATCTCATAAAAGAAAGATATTCTTCAATTATCGGTCCGGGCTCGCCCTCTTTATAGATTGTTCCGCCATCAAGCCAGATAACCCTGTCGCAAAAACTTGATATCGCTCCCGTATCGTGACTTACAAAAAGTACCGTTCCGTTCTTCTTAAATTCCCTGATCTTGCGATAACACTTTTGCTGGAATCTCACATCTCCGACACTGAGTGCTTCATCAACGATAAGAATCTCTGGATTAACATTGACGGCAGCCGCAAAAGCAAGTCTTACGAGCATTCCGCTTGAGTACGTCTTAATCGGCTGATGCACAAAGTCTCCGATATCGGCAAACTCGAGGACTTTATCGAGCGAATCGTCAATTTCTTTTTTGGACATTCCGTTGATTCTTCCGTTTAGATAAATATTCTCGATTCCGTTTCTCTCCGCGTCAAATCCGGCGCCCAATTCCAAAAGTGCCGCTACATTTCCGCTAAGTTTTATCTCACCGCTTGAGGGCTTAAGAACTCCCGTTATCATCTTAAGGAGTGTCGACTTTCCGGCACCGTTTCGTCCGATTATGCCCACGGTCTCACCCTTTTTTACCGAAAAGGATATATCATTTACCGCAAGGAAATCCTTATGATAACAAGAACCTTTTCGAAGTGCTTCCTTCAGACGATCGGAAGGTTTTTCGTAGAGCTTATATGATTTAACTAAATTTTTTACTTCAATAGTATTTTCCATATAATTTTTTCAATCTTTCTTAGATCATTTATAAGACGTCAGCGAACTGGTCTTTTAATTTATGCATGAGCCTCATTCCCACAAAGAGTATTGTCAATGAAACCACCCAGAAATATATCATCTGCTTCCAATTGTGATAGAAGAAATATCCCTGTATCAGGCTCTCTCTGTACCCATTGATAATGTAGTGCAGAGGGTTAAATCTGTATATCCATGACAAACGATCGGGAATCATGGTATATTGCCACATCATCGGTGTCAGCCACATAAGGATCTGAAGTGCGATTCCCATAAACTGTCCGACATCTTTGATAAATACATTCAATGTAGCCGTGATAAACGACAGTCCCAAAGACAAAACAAATATGCAAACACTGTAATACAGCATGTCGACAATATGCACACCCATGAAGTGTCCGTAGATCGAATAGATGCACACAAGGATAACATTGAAGATCATATTGAGGATTGTGCTGGATAACACCTTTACAAGCGGCAAGTACTCAATCTTAAACACAACTTTTTTTACAATATATCCGTAATTTGTAAAAGCTCCCGTTCCACCAAACCACGCATCATAGAAGTAGTTCCAGGGGATCATTCCTGCAGACAGCCACAAAATAAACGGATATCCCGTTATGGCGCCCGATCTGAATCCAACCTGAAATACGAACCAGAAAAGTAGTATCGTCGAAAGCGGTTGTATGATTCCCCATACTATTCCAAGATACGATCCTGAGAAACGCGCTTTGAAATCACTTAGTGCAAGTGAAAAGACCTGATCGCATTCGTTGTACACTGCCGCTCTTTTCTCGCTGCGATTTATCCAATCTCTTACTCTCCGGCGACCGAAATACAAAGCACACGCGATGGTAAACAAAACTTCCGTCAACGCTGTGAAGATATAGAACTTTGCCCTTACTGTCTTTGCGACATTTATCTTTATCATCGAAGGAACAAAGTAGTCGTTTACCTTTTCTCCAAAGTCAAATCTAAGATATGCGATCTTAGACGGTGAATCCACCTTCACGGAAGTCTCACCTTTTTTTACATCAAACTCCCACCACTGATCAGGGACCATCTCCTCGTTATCAATCGAATAGTAGATTTTTGAAGTATGTTCTTCGGAACAATCGTCAAGTTTAATATCGATGCTACCTATCTGAAATGCATGCGGGAGCTTAATAACAAAGAATGCACCTTCGCTGCTTAAAACTCCTTTTCCATTCTCAAACTTTATACCGGTGTTGACGGCTGTTGCTTTCTGCAGATCTTCAAAAGAATATTCCAGGACTTTATCTTCGTTTAAATATCTGAAATCTGTAGTCTTAAACGTAGATACATACATAAGCATGAATATACCTGCAATTCCCAGAAGCCAGACTATGAATTTTAAAATTTTTTTGCTCAAACTACTTACGTCCTTTCATAGCTTTTTCGAAAGATTCATAGTACAGGCTGCTTACATTTGCCACAGAAAAGAAATCGAGTATTTCACCCGAATACTGCTTTGCTTTTGCCTTGTATTCGTCAAGGTTCTCTCTGTATTTCTCAAAGTTTTCCAAGTCAGTCTTTGTATCGTCTATTATCTTTCCGCATCCGTATTTCTCTATAAAGCGCCTTGTGTCGCCGCTGTCTGTCGAAAAGACGGGAACTCCCATGCTCATGGATTCGATGCTGACAATTGGCATTCCTTCAAAATCGGATGTGATCACCAGCGAATCAAGCGCCTGAACAAACTCGGGAACATTGTCCATGTACGGAATTCGTATCAGCTTATCTTCAAGTCCGTGTTCTTTGACAAAAGCATCAACATCGGCTCTGAGAACACCGTCTCCGACCATTATGAACTGCAATTTATCTCCGAATTTGGCGGTTGCATCTTCAACGAGCTGCAGATAACGAAGCGGTCTCTTCTGCTCCGCAAGTCTTGCAACAAATGAATAATGCTCTTTTTTAGGATCAAGTCCGTATTTCTCGCACACCGCCTCATAACTTAAGTTTTCTGCCTTAACTTTCTTGATGTGTTTGTCATTAACGGCAGGATATATAACATCTATTTTCTCTTTGGCAATTGAATATTTGGTCTCAAATGTTTCTCTGATAAGTTCTGTTATCGCTATATATCTGTCAAAGTCCTGAACGGGCTTTTTGTCATAATATTCGATCCAGCCAACCTTCGTATCGTACACATCCTGCATCACGAAAGGCACATCGTGGAATATTTTCTGAACCTGTCTCGTATGGTCCTCAAACCAGGGGAAGTTATTGCACATCCATACAAGGCTTGGATGAAATATTTCTTTTAACTCATACAATGTACCAAGGAAATTGTCAGGTTCCGTGATCTCTCTGATATCAAATACATAGTCACAGAGGCCTTTGAGCTGATAATGAAGCGATCCCTGCTGCTCAGCATGTTTCTCCATGGTTATCATGCAGAAATCATATTTATCCTTGAGCTTGCGCATTATTTCTATCGTATTGCGCTCTATTCCTCCTACTGCAAGGAATACAGGAACCACAAATACCATAGGCTTATCGCCCTTTCGTGTTCCGAACTGCCTTGCGCTGAATCTGTGAACCGGACTGTTCCCCTTAACAAGTGCTTCTTTAATGCTTAAGCCGGGATATATGTCGCAGATGTTTAATCTGTTATCCTCCACTTCCATGCCGGGGAATCTCATGATCCTGCCCTGTGCAACATTGGTATTTATCGAAGTCTCTATGTTCTCTATCTCAGTTCTGTATACGAGAAGATCGGCTATATCCTTGCCTGCAATATTCGGAAGATCCAAAAATGCCTTTGAAACAATGACATAATCAAGCACTTCGTCCATCAGCGCATAAGCTACCTGCAACATTTGAGTCTCATCCAAAGGCTCTTTCTTTGGAGCATACACATAGTTGCTGTAGCCCATCTTCATATCGTTTATGTCTGAAATGGCTACATTATCGCCCAGAACAGCAACCTGCTCCCGATATCTGTCTATTAATTCATTCTTATTGGGGAGATCCCCGCCTATTCCGATCTGGATCATACGCTTTTGTCCGTAGCTGTATTCCATATTCCAGTGACCGCTGTTTCCGATGTTGAATCGCGCCTGTCTCCATAACTTTCTAAGTATTGTCTTCATACTCCGCAAGCATTTTCCTTTTTTATTTATCTTCTCGATCCTGAGCTCACAGCAAAATTCCGTCGCTCCTTTCGGAATCTTTTCAATAAATATTCCGGGATCGTTTGTATTTGAAAAGTCGTAGCACTCGCCTTCCATGCGACATGAATTTGCCCAGTTTACTTTAGCATCAACTGTTTTTCCGTCGTCTGTAACAAAATGCATGTACTTGATGTACGCTCTGCAATAATTCTTGAGCGGTGCCAGTCTGATCTGTGTCATCTTATCCGTAATATCAAGTGTCAGTTTATGATATTCGTCTCCGTAGCAGATCCATTTTTTGGCATCTTCTTCATTGAAGCCTCTGCCGATATCAAAGTAGATCTCGTGATAAGGTGACTTTAGGTATTCATACAAAAAGCTGTATATCTGAGCATCCGAAGCTCCCATTTTATTTTCTTCGGAAATTCTTTTTATCACTCCGTAGCGTATTGCCACCTGGAAGATAACAAAATAGCAATATGAGCACACCTTCTGTTTGAAGGAAGAATCCTTTCTCTCCATGCTCTTTTCGGTCTTCTTACCGATCCATTTAAGAAGATTAAGCGTAGCTACTATAAGGTGGCCTCTTAAGTCTTTCATGGCATGGGACTTACTCATATACCCGGTAAATGCCTTCCTGCTCTCTTTGACATTTATTATGCATTTACCTTCGAGATCATCATGCAGGTGGTCAAAAACAACCAGCTCCTCACCCGCAGAAACCTGCCTGTTTATAAACTTATCGACGCTGTCATATATATGATGGTGCGTTGCGAAAATATCGGGGTCGTAGTACACCCTCATTCCGCTCTTCTGCAATCTGTACGCAAGCTCGATATCTTCAAAGCCGTATTTGTCAAAATCCAAAGAAAAATATTCTTTCTGCGTATCAAGCAGTTTCCTCGAAACACTTATATTCGAAGTGTAAAAGTGTCTGAAATCTATAAACTGATATCCGGGAAGTGCGATAAATCCAAACTGCTCGCAGCCTATCTCGGTAATATGCTTCATCAAATGATTTATTTTTATATCCGGGTGCCAATCAAGTCTTCCAAGTGAAGCCACTTCCGGACCGTACTTCAAATAGTTTTCATAATGTCTGTTTATAAAATCCGGAGCGGGAAAAATATCATCTCCGGTAAAAATTATAACTTCACCCCTTGCCACTTTGAGTGCGGCATTTCTTGCACGGCTTGCCCCGCCTTTTTTATTCTTAAGAACTTTTATCGGTAAATCTTTGATTGATTCAAGAACTTCAACTGTCTTATCATCCGACTCATCATCGGAACATATTATTTCGTAAGAATATTCGGTTACTTTATCAACTTCCCTCCACGCATCAAAAACAGCCGGTAAAATATCTGCCCTGTTGTGGGTGGCAAATATTACGCTAACTTTTATCAATAGTCATTATCTCCTTTAACGATTATTTCAAACTAATCCCCATTTTTGGTCCTTCTGCTTATCTTTCTTCTTTGCATAGGAATATACTTTATCTTTTGACTCAAATCTTTTCTTAAGTTCTTTTACTATCTCATTTACGCCCTTTTCTATAACACAACTGTCAGGTCTTGAGATTGTTTCCTTGCAGCCCCCTGTGTCATAGCATATGACAGGTGTGCCGCATCTCTCAGCCTCAAGATTGACCGTCGGATAATTGTCCTCATAAGTAGGGTTCACAAAAACATCCGCCTCAGCATACAGCCTTGCCAGTTCCTCTACGTTTTCAGTCCTCTCTATAGAAATTATGTTGGTTGTCTTGTCCAATAATTTCTTTTGCTTTCTGCTTACGCCGACAATTACTATCTGGTACTTTGCGTGGCTTAGAATAACGGACAATCTGATAAAGTCCTGCAGGCCTTTTCTTCGTTCCCAGACATTGGCGACGCCCAAGATCATAATCTTATTCTGCAATCCATATTTAGTTTTAAAAGAATTAGTTTTAGGAATTAGGGTGGGTTTAAAGACCTCTTCATTGATAGTGTTATTTACAACTTCGATGTTGTACCCAAGAAGGAAGCTATCTTCCGCTGTTTCTTTCAGCCATTTTGAAGGTGTTATCAGTGTCATATCAGAGACACCGGTAAATGCCGCTCTCTTCCTCATGTAGTTCATGGCACTGTTATCTACCAGACTCATGGGATATTGATCTATCTGAGGGCAGTTGCCGCATCCGCCTCTCTTCCACTTATCGCACTTGGCGAATGTAAAGAAAGCACAGTGCCCGGTAAACGCCCAACAATCATGTAAAGTCCACTTGACCTCCATAAAAGGTCTTTGCTTTATCCATTCAAACAACAATTCATAATTTATATAATAACCATGTATATTATGTAACCAGAGGATGTCGGGATTATAATCCTCCGCCCATTTCAAAAACTTAACCGTAGCTTTTTTGCTCCCAAGACCATGGTTGTCTGTAAGTCTCGTATAGAGCGCATGTAAATAAAAATCCGGATTGTTGCCTATTCTCACACCGTATTTTTCGACTAATTCTTTGTTGCAGGAATCTCTTCCGTACGCAATCTTTACCTCATACCCTTTGGCCTCGTGCTCTTCTGCGATATTCGCAACAATTTTCCCCGTTGAGCATTCACCAATAACGGTATTGATGATCAATAGTCTTTTTTTCATTTATAATATTACTTTTTATAAACACTATATTAACATATTTTTATCTATATTATCACGTTTGCCTGGGAATGTCCAATTTATCACATTTCGTCATTTATCATTTGTAATATTATCATTAACTATCAAATAAAAAAGCCTTGCGGAATAACTTCCGCAAGACTTAATAATCTTATTCTTCTCTGCTTGATGTTTCCATCTCTTGCTGTTTCTCTTTCGTAAACCCTTCCGTGCTCTCTTTCTGCACAAGAATCTTCGCCGTCTCAAATATTATCTGCAGATCAAGAAGCAGTGAATAATTGGTAATATAATAAAGGTCCATCTTGAGCTTACTAAGCGGGCTGGTATTATATTTACCAAATACCTGCGCAACTCCTGTAAGTCCGCCCTTTACCTTGAGTCTGAACACGAACTCAGGTATATCTGCGGTATATTTCTCAACATGCTCCACTCGCTCAGGTCTGGGGCCAACAACGGACATATCTCCCACGAGAATATTTATCATCTGCGGAAGTTCATCAAGTCTTGTAGCCCTTATAAAACGACCGACCTTAGTTATACGCTCATCATCTTCTCCGGCAGGAAGCGGGACTCCGTCCTTCTCTGCGTCGACGATCATCGATCTGAACTTAAGGATACTAAACACTTTGCCGCCTATGGTCACTCTGTCCTGTCTGTACAAAACAGGGCCTCCGTCCTCAGCCTTAATAAGTATCGCTATTATCGCAAATACAGGGCTGAACACTATGAGTACGATCAGTGACACCAAAATATCAAATACCCTCTTTATAACTAACTGGTGAAATGCCAGGCCGTTATTTCTGCACAGAAAAAGCGGTGTATCAAACAAGTTGATATCCTCGGAATTTTTCCCGATGATATCAGAGATCTTCGGTGTGAAATATACTCTTTTGCCTATTCTAAAGCATTCTTTAAGTATATCATTCTTATCCTCCGAAGGAATATCATTAAG
>JAEEGK010022171.1_pt1 | contig 13368 bp, 14 predicted proteins | sample 8958771 | NCBI WGS metagenome assembly JAEEGK01 (sample SAMN16246547, study PRJNA631951) | gut metagenome | biome: gut microbiome; feature: rumen; material: SC-attached | host: Bos | place: Iran: Karaj | collected 2018-10 | reverse complement strand
TTATTTGTGTATCTTTTTGTTAACAAGTTGTGAAATTTTCTTAACGATTTTGCAAAAATCGATTCGTTGCAAATAGGTGTACGCGCGGTACGCGCCTTGTGTGCGCGAGGAACGGCGAAAAAGTCGCTTGCATATATCAAAAATAGTTCCGAACTTTGCACCGTCGAAACTGATGTACTTGGCACTAACTCCGAGAGAACGGCGCGCAAACTTGAAGAGAACAGGCAGGTAGCTCCGAGCCACCATGCCGCCAGCACTAAGAATTAGACCAAAATTAACTTTATGTCAAACTAATTGTAAAATTCATTATGGCAAAAAATCAAATTCAAATCCGTCTGGGTATGCGCCAGAACAAGAACACCAAGAGCGCTGCCTATGGTAAGTATTATCCCGAGGTGATTCACCCCGAAGCCTTGTCGACCCGCGGTCTGCTGGAGCACATCATGAGCCACGGTCTGGGTTATCCCCGTGCTATCGTGCAGGGTGTGTTGACGCAGCTCTCTGAGTGTCTGGTTGAGCTGATGATTCAGGGTCAGCCCGTGAAGTTGGACGGCTTCGGCACGTTCAAGCTGAACGCCATCAGTGATGGCGGTCAGGTCCCCGAAGACCTTGCAGGAATGCATCAGCCGCTCGATGCGCGCTCGATGATTCAGGGTCTGAAGCTGGTTGTCATTCCTGACAACAGCGAGCTGGACAAGCTGACCTCTACGGCCAACCTCGACAAGGCCTCTCTCACCATCGACTCTGTGCTGGAGTCTAAGACTCGTACGAACAGCAAGGGTAAAACCGAGACGTACACGTCAGTCACCGACCTGGAGACTTGGCGTCAGGCACATCCCGTAACCAATCCCTAATGGTTAATGAGTTATGAAGAAGCGCATGATTGAGATAGCGGTGAAGGTTTTAGTAGCCGCACTCACGGCCTTCCTCACGGCCATCACGACCACCAGCTGCATGGGACGGGGTCCTATCGACGCTCTGGCGTTGATGTAAAGAGATTGTTTTCAAATCGTTGTTTTCTGCTAAAAACGCTGACCTGCTGGCCAGCGTTTTTTTGATATGTGAATAGTAACGAGTAACGAATAACGAATAACGTTAAGCGACTTTTCTTATATCTTTAAACTTAACTTTTAATCTCTACGTTTTACATCGAAACCACTGCCTCTGAGAAATAGTTGTCGCGCATCTGGAAGTGACCGCCATCTATTGTATTTCCTGGGCATTGATGGAGGAAATCTCTGTCGTGGCAGACGATGGGCTGTCTCCCTGCTCGATTTCGATGTTCTCATACTTCCAGTTGCCCACTACCCTGTTGCCGTTATTCGGGTCGATGGCTTGGTAGGTGATAGCATAAGTGCCTTCGGGGATGCTTTTCCTTGCCACTTCGTTCACGTTGTAAGAACTCCGGATGGTAGTGAAGACGGGTGCATTGGTTCCTTTCTCGGAGAACTCAGACTGCTTGTATATCTTGATATTACCAATGGTGTATGCCGATGCAGCGTTCTTCAGTGCCACGATACCCCACGGCGTGCGGTCGGGTGCTGGCAATGCCTCATTGTGAGTGAACCAGCCGTCTTCGGCTCCGATGTAGCCGTTGTAGGTCCTCTTGTTGCCGTCGTACTCCACGGCTCCACGCCAGTGGTACCACGAGGCGAAGACGGGCTTGACGCGCACGCGCAGCTTGAAATGTGTGGCCCGATTGTCGTCCACGCCGATGGAGCTGTTGCGGGGCACGCGCCATATCCACGCCGTGCTGGCGGAGAACTCGGTGTGTGTGATGGCGGGGAAGTTGACGTTGGTCTTCTGCTCGCTCTCGTAGTCGTCGTCGGTCAGCTTGACATTGTTAGTCCAGTAGCGGAAAACGGGATAGACGGAGGATGTGTTGCGCTCATACTGTATGGACTTGAGGGTATAGCTGGTCTCACTGGACCACTCGAGACTGAAGCCTACGCTGGCTTCTGCCTTGGGGCCTTCGCTGCCCACCTCGCCGGTGACGGCGCCGTTGAGCCCCCAGCTGAATCCTTTGGAGTAGGATGTCTCGGAGTTCTCATTGTCGGGGATAGGGTGCTGGTAGTATTGAATGCGGTCTTCGATGGGCTGTCCATTGGCATCGAGCAGTTGGTACTCCACGTCCATGCTGTCGAACCAGTAGGCATAGATGCGGCATCTGCCCCAGTTGAACATGCCGCCAGGCCTTGAGCTCACTTCCCAGAGGGGCTTTATGTGCGGGGTGATTTCGCTCTTCACCATGTAGTAGTCGCCCGCCTTGTTCTGTCCGTTGCCGGAGAGCATGTAAGCCGAGCTGACCCAGTACTTGATGGTGACGGTGCTGCTCTTGCTCCATGCGTATTTCTCGATGGTGCGGTTCAGGCAGACGGGCATGTCTTTGACGAAGAAGTAGCCATCCTCCACATCCAGCTTCATGTCGGCTGTGTCTCCGCTGCGTGTGAGGGCTTTGCTTAAAGCCTGTTTGTTTATCTGCAGGTCAATCTCCTCTATGAAGTCAACAAACGGGTCGAGGCGGGCTTGGAAGTAGTTTTCGTTTTGGTCTGCATCGTTGTCGTAGAGCCATAACGTGTTGTCTGTCTCTGTTTCATTAGGGTGCTGCTCATGGTAGTCCTTGATGGCTTGCTGAACTTCCTCCGAGAGTTCGGTGGCCTCCTCAGGGTAATTGCCGTCGAAGGGCTTCTCTTCGTACATGGTGTAGTGCTTCTGATACTTGTTGTAGGCATAGAACACCTCTTCCATCTGTTCGTTCTCGGAGAAGAGTTCGTCCACGTCGAAGTCATCGTCCCAATAGCCTTCCTCGTCGTCATCATCACTCAGGTAATCGCCCAGGGCCTCGAAGTTAAGTTCGGAGGGTCGCATCATGACGATGAGGCCGCCGCGGTTGTAGAAGTCGCCCAGCTTGTCGATGTTTGCCAAGGCTGTGCTTTGGCTGACGAAGGCCACCTCTGCTTCGTCCAAGTTTGTTGTCTGTTTTGGGAAACGCTGGCGCAGGACGCTCTGGAAGTCGGGGTCTTCATCCTCAATTCCCGAGATGAAGGTGAGCTTATCTGAAGGCTCCCACTCCTCCTGCTTCTGGCGTTCGATATCGGAAATGCTGTTGTTGTTCTCCGGGGGAACTACATCGTCGTCGTTGCTACGGCATGATGTCATCACACTTGTACTGCAGATGGCCAAGATTGCTGCCATCGTCCAAATAAAATACTTTTTCATTTGTTTGTTATTTACCCTAAATTCCGCAACACCCATGACCCTTAGAAATTGTCGCGAATCTTGGCGGCAATGGTCTGGAACTGCTCCTCGGTGAGTGACAGCTTCGGGCGGCGAAAGTCGGCGTCGGCCTCGGTCTGCATGGGAATGAGGTGGATGTGGGCATGAGCCACTTCCAGACCGAGCACCACCTGGGCAACCTTCTTGCAGGGGAAGGCCTTCTTGATGGCGATGGCCACACGCTTGGCAAACTGCTGATAGCGGGCCAACTCGTCGTCGTCCATGTCGAAGAAGTAGTCGACCTCACGACGAGGAATCACTAATGTATGACCCTCGACCAGGGGATTGATGTCGAGGAAAGCATAGAACTCGTCGTTCTCTGCATACTTGTAGCTGGGAATCTCACCGGCAGCAATCTTTGCAAATATATCCATAACTATAGAAAGTGAACTAATTATGCAATTGAAATGTTCTCGATGCGCAGCTTGATGGTGCCACGAGGAATGGTGATTTCCACCTCGTCGCCAACCTTCTTGCCTAACAGGCCTTGGGCGATGGGCGTCTTGATGCTGATCTTGCCGGCACGCAGGTCGGCCTCGTTCTCGCTGACGATGGTGTAGCTCATCGTTGCCTTGGTGGTCAGATTGGTCATCTCCACCTTGGTCAGAATCTGTACGCTGTCCGTGCTCAGACGTGACGTGTCGACCACCTTGGCATCGGCAATAGTGGCCTTCAGCTTGTTGATTTTATCCTCTAAGTGAGCCTGGGCCTCCTTAGCGGCATCGTATTCACTGTTCTCACTCAGGTCGCCCTTCTCTCTCGCCTCGGCAATGGCTGCAGAGGCCTTGGGGCGTTCTACCGCTTCCAAACGGTGCAGTTCGGCTATCAGGTTGTCGTAGCCTTCTTGTGACATGTATGCCATAATTTTTTTATTTTTTTATTCTTTTATTCTTTTATTTTTTTATTTTCTTAGTTTTCGGATGCAGAAAAAAGAAAGAATCCCGACCTCGTTCGTCGGAATCCCCAGCTCTTATCATGTCTTTTATCGCTTGCAAAGGTAAGCATTTAAAGTGAAAAGTAAAGAGTGAAGAGTGAAAAATTTCTCTAAGGGTCCCAAATTTAAGGTTTTTTATAGAATGGTAGCAGCAAATTCTTCACTCTTTACTCTTCATTCTTCACTTTTTCTTCGTACCTTTGCAGAATGAATCAGAAGTTATTAGTCACAGGGGCCAGTGGTTTCATTGGCTCGTTCATTGTGGAGGAAGCCCTCAACAGGGGCTTTGAGGTGTGGGCAGCCATGCGGCGCAGCAGCTCCAAGCAGTTCCTGCAGGATGAGCGCATTCACTTCATCGAGCTCAACCTCTCATCGGAAGAACAGCTGAAAGAGCAGCTTTCCGGCCACGCTTTCGACTATGTGGTACATGCTGCCGGCGTCACCAAATGTCTTGACAAGCAGGACTTCTTCCGTATCAATACCGAGGGCACGAAGCATCTGGTACGCACTCTTATGGCCTTGCAGATGCCTCTGAAGCGCTTTGTCTATATCAGCTCGCTCAGCATCATGGGTGCCATCCATGAACAGCAGCCCTATACGGAGATTCGTGAGGACGACACGCCACAACCCAATACGGCCTACGGCAAAAGCAAGCTCGAAGCGGAGCAGTGGCTTTATGGGGAAAATGAAAAATTAAAAATTAAAAATGATAAATTATTCCCCTGCGTGATTTTGCGGCCTACGGGTGTTTATGGTCCTCGTGAGCGCGACTACTTCATGATGGCCAAGAGCATCAAGGCACATAGTGACTTTGCCGTGGGCTATCGGCAGCAGGACATCACTTTCGTCTATGTCAGCGACGTGGTGCAGGCCGTATTCCTGGCCATCGAGAAGGGACAGACGGGCCGGGCGTACTTCCTCAGCGATGGCGAGGTGTACCAGTCGAGCACTTTTAGCGACCTGATACGCAAGGAGTTGGGTAATCCCTGGTGGATTCGTGTCACGGCACCCATCTGGGTACTGCGCATCGTCACCTTCTTCGGCGAGTACATCGGCCGGCTGACAGGCAAGGTGACGGCACTGAACAACGACAAATATCATATTCTGAAGCAGCGCAACTGGCGCTGTGACATAGAACCTGCCCGCCGTGAACTGGGCTATGAGCCACAGGTGAAACTTGAGGAGGGCGTCAAACGAAGCATCAGATGGTACAAGGACAACGGTTGGCTGTAAAAGGCCTGATGGCTGCCGAATGGGTGGTGATGGGCTACACGCTGCTCACGCTGGTGTGGATGGCCGCATGGTGGTCGCAACTGACCGACGCCACGGGCATGCTCGTGCTGCGGGCCGTCTGGCTGGCAGGCACCCTGTTGCTGTGGTGGCTTCATGTTTCAAGTTCCAAGATTCAAGATTCAACTGCGGGCGGTAGCCAATTTTTCACTTTTCACTCTTCACTCTTCACTCTTCACTCTTCACTCTTCACTCTTCACTCTTCACTTTTCACTTTTCTCCGCATCATCTTCCAGCTGGCCATGCTCAGCTTCTGGTACCCCGACCTCTACGAACTGAACCGCATGCTGCCCAACCTCGACCACCTCTTTGCCAATGCCGAACAGCAGCTCTTCGGATGCCAGCCGGCGCTGCTCATGGCTGATTGGGCCCCGTGGCCGTGGTTCTCTGAACTGATGTGTGTGGCCTATCTCAGCTACTTCCCGCTTATCGCACTGGTGACGCTCTACTACTTCTTGCGATGCCGCGAGGAGCTGCAGCGTGCCTTCTTCGTCATCATAGCGTCGTTCTTTGCCTATTATATCATATTCATACTGCTGCCCGTCACCGGTCCACAGTTCTACTATCCTGCCGTCGGTGTCGACCAGATTGCCGCAGGCCACTTCCCCGACCTCGGCCAATGGTTCATGACACACGGCGAGCGCATGGCGGCACCTGGCTGGGACGGTCCATTCCACCATCTGCTCGACAATATGCACGACGCCGGAGAACGGCCTGTCGCCGCATTCCCCAGCAGCCACGTCGGCATCACCACCGTCCTGCTGCTACTCGCCCTGCACACGCGCTGCCGCTGGCTCACGGCACTCGTCGCCACGGGTCTGCTGCTCATGTGCTTTGCTACGCTCTACATCCTCGCCCACTACCTCGTCGACGTCGTTGCCGGCCTCGTTACGGGCGTCCTGTTCTACTACGTATTTAAAAGATTGAACATTGACCATTGAACATTGACCATTGAACATTGAACATTGAACATTGAACATTGACCATTGAAGATTGAAAAATTTCTTTGGCCTAAAGGTGCAAAGTGTGGCACGCAATGCTACCGCCTGCAGTTGAGGAGTCAAGCATATCATAATTTCTAATTTCTAATTCCTAATTTCTAATTTCACATATGAAGGTCATTAATTTCTCAGAACAGAACAGCGTCATCAACCAGTACATGGCACTGTTGCGCGACAAAGCGTACCAAAGAGGCCGCCTGGTCTTCCGTCACAACATCGAACGCGTAGGCATGATGATGGCCTACGAACTGTCGAAAACCCTCGATTACAAGCAGAAGACGGTTGTCACACCGCTGGCATCCCTCGACATGTCGCTACCCAAGGACGACATCGTGCTGGCCACCGTGCTGCGTGCCGGACTGCCGTTCCATCAGGGTTTCCTTGACGTCTTCGACCGTGCCGAGAGTGCTTTTGTGTCAGCCTACCGCATGTACACCAACCGCGAACATACTGAGGTGGGCATCCATACCGAATACATGGCGGCACCGTCGGTGAAGGGCAAGACACTCGTCGTCGTCGACCCCATGCTGGCTACGGGTGGCTCGATGGTAGCAGCCATCGAGGCTCTGCTGAAAACAGGTAAGCCGCGCCGCATCCACGTCTGCTGCGTCATTGCCGCACCCGAGGGCATCGAATTCGTCAAGAGTGTGCTGCCCGACGACTCTATCATCTGGTGTGCTGCCATAGACCCAGGACTGAACGAACACAAATACATCGTTCCTGGATTCGGCGACTGCGGTGACCTCTGCTATGGCGAGAAACTGTAATACATATTTATATATATAAATGTATCTGCAGAAGATGAAAGAGAAAGTGACAATTGTAAAGGTAGGAGGCGCTGTGGTCGAGGATGAACAGCAACTCTCACAGCTGTTGCGCGACTTCAGTGCCATTGAGGGCCGTAAGGTGCTGGTTCATGGCGGTGGACGCAAGGCGACGAAGATGGCTGAACGACTGGACATAGAGACGAAGATGGTGAACGGGCGGCGCATCACTGACGGCGACATGCTTGAGGTGGTGACGATGGTGTATGGCGGACTGGTAAACAAAAACCTCGTAGCCCGTCTGCAGGCCAATGGCGTCAATGCGATGGGTCTTACTGGTGCTGACGGCAACGTCATCCATAGCCATCAACGCCCGCCTGTCGTGGTCGACGGTTCTCCTGTCAACTTCGGATTCGTGGGCGACGTTGACCGTGCTGACGGCCAGATGCTGAGCCGCCTCATCGAGGCTGGCATCACCCCCGTAATGGCACCGTTGACGCATGATGGCGAAGGACACATCCTGAACACCAACGCCGACACCATCGCTTCGGAGACGGCCAAGGCGCTGGCAACCTTGTATGATGTCACGCTGATTTTCTCATTTGAGAAAAAAGGTGTGCTGAGCGACCCAGCCGACGACGACAGCGTGATTCCCGTCATCACGCATGCCGACTTTGAACGCTATAAGTCCGACGGCACCATCAGTGGTGGCATGCTGCCTAAGATAGAGAATGCCCTCAGTGCCGTCGATGCTGGTGTTAGCCGCGTCATTATCACGCTGGCTACGGCCATTGACGGGCAGCACGGAACGGTGATAAGAAGAGGTAAGAATTAAGAAGTAAGAAGTAAGAGGTATCGCTTCGCGAGTAAGAAGTAAGAGGTAAGAGGTAAGAATTAAGAAGTGATTAGTTTCCAGTCCGATATCCTGCCGCTGAAAAACGAACTGTATCGTTTGGCGCTCCGCATCACCCAAAATCCTGCGGAGGCGGAGGATATTGTGCAGGAAACAATGATAAAGGTCTGGAACAGACGCGACGAATGGGAACGCATAGAGTCGATAGAGGCCTTCTGCCTGACCATCTGCCGTAACTTGTCGCTCGACAAACTGCGCCGCATGGACAACCAGGTGGAGTCGCTCGATGGCAGCATTGACCCGCTTGACAACAGAGTGACGTCGAACCCCGAGGAGCATGCCGTACAGCGCGACCGCGTTCAACTGGTGCGCCAACTCATTGACCAACTGCCAGAGAAACAGCGTAGCTGTATGCAACTGCGCGACATGGAGGGCAAGAGCTACCGCGACATTGCTACCATCCTGGGAATCAGCGAGGAGCAAGTAAAAATCAACATCTTCCGTGCCCGCCGAACCATCAAGGAACGATTCTTTAAGATTGAACATTGACCATTGACCATTGACCATTGACCATTGACCATTGACCATTGAACATTGACCATTGAACATTGACCATTGACCATTGAACATTGACCATTGACCATTGACCATTGACCATTGAGGATTGAACTCTTGGAGCAGCGAGAGCCATCAAGCTTGCTTGTTTGGCCGAGTCGTGACAATAGTCAACGAAGTTAACATTGAAGATTGAAAAAGTTAAACTCGAGCATATTTTTTTCTTTATATCTGTAACTTTTGCGTTTAACAAACGTCTTATTCATAGAGAACCAAACAAAATAGTGATGGATTACAAGTACATTGAACAGCTCTTGGAGCGCTATTGGGACGCAGAAACAACCCTCGAGGAGGAGAACATTCTGCGAACATTCTTCAGCCAGCAGGACATACCGGCTGACATGGAGATGTGGCGTCCGCTCTTCGTCAACGAGCAGAAAGAGGTGTTGGGCGACGATTTCGATGCCCGTATCCTGGCTAGGATTGGTCAGAGCGAACAGACTACTACCACCGTGACGGAACATCCTGCCGTTGTCAAGGCTCGTGAGGTGAAACTCACACAGCGTCTGATGCCGCTCTTCAAGGCTGCTGCCATAGTGGCCATCATCCTCACACTGGGTGGTGCACTACAGGCACCGTGGGACTCCACATGGGATGATCCACGCGACTATGCCAAGAATCTGCAAGAGGCTGACACCATAGCGACGGTGAGTCCTATTCAGGCAGAGAACATGGGTGACATAACTGCCGACAGCACGCAGGTCATAACGGTGACGCCAGCTAAAGACTAAGACAATATTAATGCTTTCTCTATAAATAATCATGTTTAGTAAAACACGCAAAAAGAAGAAACTGTGAAGTTTCAATTCTCTCAAATTTTTCATTACATACTAACGTAGAGCGGGCTGCCATCTGTAACGACAGAGGCAGCCCGTTCATTTTCTACATTTATTCTATAATTACACTTCTTGAACTCCTTCCTCCGCCCGTTTCATCCAGAGATTCAGCTGATAGAGAGCCGGCAACAGGATGAGCAGGGAAAAGACGATGGCAAGTATCACGTTTGTGTTGTTGCCCATGAACATGTCCGACAGCTTCATGTCAGGATCTGGGAAGAAATGATACAGCACGAAAGCTGCGCTGTTGTTGGCCCAATGGTAGGCTACGCCAGGCAGTATGCTGCCCGTACGCCAGTACATCCAACCCAGGAACAGGCCGATCAGAAAGGCGTGGGGCATCTGTACGGGATTCATGTGGACAAGGGCAAAGAGCACGGCAGAGATGATGATAGCACCCCACGGTGAGAGACGTGAACTCTTCAGCAGTTCCTTTAGAATGGCACCACGCATCACGATTTCCTCAGACAACGGTGCCAGCAGTCCGATGGCCAGATAGCCTACAGGTTTTCCAAGTAATGCCTCAAACTCGTTTTCAGCCCAGTTAGGCAATTCCGGCATCATTTCCTGCAATGCCGCCGACGGGATGAGTGCACCTAATGCTGCCACCACGCTCCATGCCAGCACCGTCCAGGGACGGGTGCGCAACCACCGTGGCGACACCTCTGCCCAGCGCATCAGCAAGAATATGGCAATGGTGATGATACCCACAACGACAGTAATGGTTACCATACGTGTGGCAGTGACGTCGCTGTTACCGGCAATCAACTGCCACAGTCCTGCCACTACGCCACCCATCACAATCTGGATGGCCATGAATACGACCAAATAAATAAATGCTTTTTTCATAATATTTCTTACCTCTTACCTCTTAATTCTTCTTCTACTTTCCTTTCATCTTCCTTCAGCTGGGCAACAAGGGCCTCAGGACTGTCGAAGCACATTTCCTCGCGCAGTCGGCAGACAAAATCGATGGTTAGCGGCTGGCCATACAGATTACCGTCGTAGTTCAGCAGATGAACCTCCAAGGTTTGCGAATGATGTCCGAAGGTCGGGCGCGTTCCGATGTTCATCATGCCATCATAACAGTCTATCCTGACAGCATAGACACCTGCCGCAGGTATCAGCTGGCGCTGGTCGTCGGGCTGCACATTGGCCGTAGGGAATCCCAGCTGTGTGCCGACATGCTCACCATGCACCACACGTCCCGTCAGCCTATAATATCGACCCAGACATTGAGCCGCCCCATCAACATTGCCCTGCAGAAGCTGCTGACGGATGTGCGAAGAAGAAACAGTCAACTCTTCACAGCCCACTTTTAACATTCCACTTCTAAGCACCGGCAGCGCAAAGACATTGATGCCCAGTTCCATACCGTAGTTCACATAGTCGTCAAAACCCTCCTCACGGTTATGGCCGAAGCGGTTGTCATAGCCCGTCAGCAACGTGGTGACACCATAGCGTTCTTTCAGTACATGTGCCATAAACTGTCGGGCAGTCATGTTTTTCAACTGATCGGTGAATGGGAGTACCTCAACGTAGTCAATACCTGTCTCACGAATCAGCCGCACCTTTTCGTCAAGCGGTGTCAGCACCTGCTCCTGACGTGGGGACTGGTCGAAGGTGATGCACAGCGACGGCACACCCAACGTCTGCGCCTGCTCCACCACGTGGCGTAGCACAAACTGATGGCCCAAATGGACACCGTCAAACATACCTATCGTTGCTACCATGACCTCTTACTTCTTAATTCTTACTTTCCTAAAAATCTCTCCTACCCACAGCACTGGCGACGTGCCGAGGATGATGTACAGCCACGTTTCTGCAGACAACGGTACTGTGCGGAACATACGTCCGCCAAAAGTAACGATGAGCCATTGACCACCCAGCACCAGTGCAAGTACCAGTAGGAATCCGCGACAGGCCCATAGGCGTCGGAAAGCAGAGTGACACGAGCCCAACGTCTTGGCATTGAACAGGTTCCACCATTGTAGCATGACGAAGATGCAGAAGAAGATGGTCAGTTCCGTGGGGTCGACACCCGCGACGCGTTCGAAATACCACAGCAGGGCAAAGGTGATGATGAAGAACAGCCCGCCAATGATGCCGATGCCCCACCGCATGCCACGCGTGATGATAAAGGCCTGTTGCGACCGTGGCGGGTCTTGCAACACCTCGCGACTGGGTGGCAGCGAAGCCAGCGCCATGGCCGCAAAGGTATCCATAATCAGGTTTACCCACAGTATCTGCGTGATGGTTAGCGGCATCTCCGTACCCACGAAGGCACCAAAGAGTACCAACAGCAGGGCCGTCACGTTGACAATGAGCTGGAAGAAGATGAAACGCTGGATATTCTTATACAGCGAACGGCCCCACATCACCGCCTGTACGATGCTGCGGAACGAGTCATCGATGAGCGTGATGTCACTGGCCTCCTTGGCAACACTGGTGCCTGAACCCAACGACAGTCCCACATGGGCACGGTTCAGGGCTGGGGCATCATTCGTACCATCGCCGGTCACAGCAACTACCTCACCACTCTGTTGCAGCAAGGCCACCAGACGCTGTTTGTCGGCAGGACGTGCTCGCGACATTACCTTCAGGTCGCGAACCACCTTCAGGGCATCCTCGTCACTCAATGCCGCAAACTCTGCTCCCGTGATGCAATTCTCCTTACTGGGATTGAGACCACATTGTCTGGCTATCTCCATGGCAGTGGCGACGGTATCGCCTGTGACAATCTTAACATCGATGCCAGCCTCATGACACTGACGGATGGCAGCAGGCACCTCCTGGCGCAATGGATCGCTGATGGCAAACAGCGCCACTAGTTGGTCGCCTTCTGCTACTGCCAGTGTGCGCATGGCGTGGTTCTGCCATTCTAATAGTTGCTGCTCTGAGGCTTTGCGCTCGTCGTTTGTCATGATACAACGGGCCATGATGACCTCCGGTGCACCTTTTATATATACGGTGTCACCAATCGTCGTCGACATGTATTTGCGTTCCGTCGAGAACGGTTCACGGGCTGTAATGGGGTTAGCTTCACGCATCGTCTGGTAGTCCACGCCTTGTGCCACCAGCCACCGCAACAGCGCCTGCTCCGTAGGATTACCCACGTCCGTCGTTGCCGTCGTGTTCAGCGCAATGGCCTTGTAGAGGACTGAAGGCTGAGGGCTGACGTCTGAACATCTTCCATCATCCATCATCCATCTGACATCACTCACTGTCATGCGGTTTTCCGTCAGCGTACCCGTCTTGTCCGTACAGATACATGTCACGGCACCCATCGTTTCTGATGCCTGCAGTTTGCGCACTAGGTTGTTCGACTTCAGCATGCGCCGCATGTTCAGTGCCAAGGCCAGCGTGACAGCCATTGGCAGACCTTCGGGTACGGCCATGACGATGAGCGTCACGGCCATCATGAAGTATTTCAGCACCACCTCCGTCATACCGATATAGTCGGTGGTATGCCATAGTGGATTACTCAGAATGTCGTGTACGAGAAAAACGAGGAATGACGCCATGGCCAGCCCCCCACCACCCTTGCTGATGAGTCTTGCCAACTGGCCGAGCTGGATGTTCAGAGGGGTCTTGATGCCACTCAGTTCCGTAGCCTGACGGGCCACATGACCAATCTCCGTATGGTCGCCGACAGCCGTCACCACATATAGTCCCGTACCAGCCATCACCATCGACGAGCGCAGCAGCATATCCTTTGGATATGTTCCATGCTCATCTGCTTCATACATATTAGACCCTTCGCCTTTAAAGTTCCCCTCGCCCTTTGGAGAGGGGTTAG
>JAEEGK010022170.1_pt1 | contig 13369 bp, 12 predicted proteins | sample 8958771 | NCBI WGS metagenome assembly JAEEGK01 (sample SAMN16246547, study PRJNA631951) | gut metagenome | biome: gut microbiome; feature: rumen; material: SC-attached | host: Bos | place: Iran: Karaj | collected 2018-10 | reverse complement strand
TAAATGGCATTGATTGAAATAATATACAAAATGTCTATTGCAAGGAAAACAATCCCATACATTGGTTCAGCTGCAACAGAGTTGATATGCAAAGCCACCCATGTTGCAAAATAAGGAAGAAGGCTTATTGCAAATATTTGAATAGCATATATTGACAAGACCTTATGGTCTATCTCTTCAACGATCTGAAACAGATTATGATTATCATACCAAATTATAAAAATCACTAAAAAACATATAGCATAGGTAACGAACCTTGCATTCAATGCTAAAACAGCATCAAATGTTGGAGCTACAGGTTGTGTTAATTTCAACACTAAAACTGTTATGATAATTGCTAGAATCGCATCAAAAAATGTTTCAAATCTGTTTGTATTCATAAATATAGATATGTATTTTTTAATATATAAATGGGAATTAAATGAATAAAAAAGAGATTAAACACTGCAAAAAATAGAGATAAAAAATAAAAAAGAGATTAAATAAAAAAAAGAATTATTTTCAATTATAAACTTATAAACAGTTCATTTTGCACCGATAAACCTACTCACATATTTAACCTTGCTTAACAGATACATTGTTATCATAGAACTGAATACAACCAAAAGGAAGAATATGAACCAATAACTGAAATATTCCCCGCAAGGCAATATCTTAAGGTAAATACATAGGAAGAAACCTTGAATCAAATAAATCCCATAGCTATACTTTGCAACCAATGAAATGAATCTTCTAAATAAACTGTTCTCATTCTTGATAAAAGCTAAATTCAATCCAAACTTATTGAAGTTTTTGAATAATAAAAACACCCCAATCACTTCAAGAGTGATAGGTAGTGAATACCTATTGATTGTATGGAATTTGATTGGACTTGAGAAATAGGTAACTATAGCCATTATTAAAATTGCAGAAAGCAGAGTTAACGCCAAAGCAAAATAAGGATTGTTCAATATTTTGCGTTGAGTATGTCTCAAATAGTATCCCGCTACAACCAAACCAATTGGACTTACAAAATAAGTCAATTTAATGGGGAAATCAATATTCAATGTGAAGTCAAATAAAGCGGTTATCAACCAGAATACCAAGAAATATTCTGCCTCTTCCAATTCGCTATGCAACAGCCATTTATTAAAGATAGGCATTATCAGATAGGTTCCCAAAATCATCCAAAAGAACCAATAAGGTGAAAATCCGGAAGCTGTTGACATGAAAACTCCATAGAAAAAGTTCAATATTGAATTGATGTCAAATGCCAAAAGAAACTTATATCCAAAATAATATGATATGATAACAGCAATTGCACCAGTAATTAGGCCCCAAAACACAAAAGGCTCTACAATACGTGGAATTCTCTTTCCCAGAAATTCCTTTATGGTCCATTCACGACCTAAAGACAGTGCTCCAGCTAACATTAAAAAGAGATCAACCCCAATTCTTAGATTGTTTCCAGTAAATTGGGAAAACAGCCATCTCAAACTTGGGCCTGTAGCAAAATCAGCCATTACCTGAACTCTTGTAACAGCATAAACATGAACAGCTATAACTGTTAGAATTGCTACTGCACGCAGTGCATCTAAGTAAAATATTCTCTTGGATTTGCTGACTGCCATAAGAAAACCTTAAAATTCCTTCAATAAATAAACTCCACTGATAAAGCTCCAAATAATCAATGTATAAACAGATAATCTTTCAAATACTGGCATGAAAATGCTTTGCATATTAAAGAACATTATCCAAAATGCAATTAATCCAATGATTCCCAATGCTAAAGTAATTTTTTGATAGATTTCAAACTTATCCATAGATCTTGATATGATAATAAGTAATATGTTACCACCAAGAATAGCCATTATGGCACCTAAACTATGATAACCATCAGTAACAGGGTTTCCAGCATGAATAAATGCTACGATTAATACTCCAATAGCCGCAATTAGTGTTAGAATATAAAAAACAGACTTGTTTTTAATTATATAATCTTTGAATTTATAGAAATTACAGAATATGAAAGTCAATCCAATTATAATGAATGCAGAATTCATTAAAAAGGATAAAGGGGAATTTATATTAGGGATGCCTAGTTCAGAAATTGTATAGAAAAGGTATGTATTAATCAATGTGTCATTGAAGGAAAAGGCCGTGATTGCCTCAGCAATCATATAATATAAACTTCCTAAAATAAAAATTATTCCTGCAATTTTAGATTTCATTTTTTATCTCCGAAACATAGTGTAAAAATAAAACATTGAAAATTAATTAATGTTCAATAGTTTCAAAAGCTTTTTTTAGTTCTTCATCCTGATTAATCGCTTCCTTGATTTCTTTTACCAATTCCAAATCCGCTTTTGTTTCAGGATATTTTGGAACTGCCTTACATCCCCCATCATCTCTTTTAGAAATTTCAAAGGTTCCGATCTTTTGAGCTATCTTGGTTATCTCTACCTTATCAAGACCAATAAGTGGGGACAATACAGGAACATCAAGATCTTCACGGGTTGCAAGTATGTTTGGAAGTGTTTGAGAAGCCACTTGACCTAAACTGCTTCCATCAATAACCGCTTCTGCATGCATCTTCTTTGCAAGCATTCCTGCAATCTTATACATTCCTGATTTGCATAAGATACAGGTCATCTTATCTGGAGCATCAGACTTGCAAGTGCTTAAATAATCACCGTATTTAACAACTCTTTTCTTGATTGGTGCACCGCTTGCATAAAGATTCAATTGGTCTATTAAATCTTCATAATTTTTTAGTGCATCAGGTGTAGTGTAAGGTTGATTGTCACAGTAAAGTGCTATTACCTGACAACCTCTTTTCATCATAAGATAAGTTGCAACAGGAGAGTCAATACCACTTGATACAAGAGAAATGACCTTTCCTTGAGTTCCAAGAGGCAATCCTCCAGGACCTTCAATCTTCTCATGGAAAATATATGTATCATTATCCCTCACTTCAAGATAGATTGTAAGTTCAGGATTAGTCAAATCAACAGGAGATGAATACTTTTTTACCACAACAGCACCAGCAAATGCCGCCATTTCCTGAGAAGAAAACTCATGATTTCCCACTCTTCTGCAGCTTATTGCAAACCTAGTGTTCTCATCCAATAATCCTTCATCATGAAGCTTTTCAGCATAAGTGGCAAGATCACGTTCCACATCCTCAAATGTGGATTTAGTGGAAACTGCTGGAGAATATGATACAATACCGAATATTCTCTCTAACTTCTCAATTGCATCATCAAAATCCTTTGGGAAAATAAAGATTCTTGCTTGATAAACTTTAACTTCTGCATCAATTGATGCTTTGATATTATTGATTAAACGATTTTCAAATCTTCTTCTAACTCGATTGCTCTTTAATCCAACTTCACCATAACGAGCTATAATTAAATCAGGTTTCATAAAATTCCTCAATGAATAAAATAATTTTTAAAATGAAAGATATTAAAATTTATAATTTAAAATTTTTTAATTAAATATTTTCTTTTTAGTAATATCTTTATCTTTCTATATATTTAATTTATAGTTAATAAATATAACGATTGTTATAAAAATAGTTAAAAAAATAAAATAAAAAATAATTAAAGAATTAATTAATTTTTATTTAAAAGTTCAATAGCTAAATCTAAAGCTTCTGGCATTTTATCAGCATTAGGACCTGCTCCTTGAGCGAGGTTAGGACGGCCACCACCGCCACCTCCAAGCAATGAAGCTGCTTCCTTAATAATGCCATTTACTTGGATTCCGCAGTCCTTAGTAGCTGCTCCAACGATTTTACCTTCATTGTTACCGATGAAGACAACATCTGCCTTGTCATTATCGGTAAAGTCAGTAGCGATCTTTTGGAGCTCTTTGATATCTCCATCAATGATTTCCTTTAAAACTTTCAAGCCATTGATTTCGATTGCATTGTCTGCTAAGGTGCTGACTTTCAAATTAGCGATTTCCTTTTGCAATTTAGCGATTTCATTCTTTTGAGCTTTCCATTCGCTAAAGAACCTATCACATGTTTTAGGCAATTGTTCGTTGGTTACACTAAATATGCCTGCACTTTCCCTTAGGATTTCCTTATCTGCTTGGATTGAATCAATAGCTGCAAGTCCTGCAGAGAAATCAATTCTTTCCACACCGTCTTGAACCCTTTCAGTCTTATTGATTTTGATTGGACCTACTTCACCGGTTCTGTCAAGGTGAGTACCTGCACAAGCCTGTACATCAATACCAGGAATCCTTACAACTCTGATTTGGGAACCCGGAACTACTCCACCTTGGTATAAGGTGAATCCATATTCCTTCTCTGCATCATCACGGCTTAACCAATTGATATCCAAATCAATATTCATCATCACATATTCATTTGCCAATTTTTCAATTTCATTAAGCTCTTCCTGTGTAATACGTTTGTAATGGGATAAGTCTATACGTGAACGAGCAAGGCCTTTTTGTGCACCTGCTTGCCAAATGTGTTGGCCTAAAACTTTTCTTGCAGCTGCAATCACCAAGTGAGTACCAGTGTGATGTCTTGCTAAAGTGATTCTTCTGTTCCAGTTGATTGCCATATGAACTTCAGTTCCAATATATCCTTTAAGAGTGGACAATAAAGTCTCTTTATCGCTATCCTTAGGAATTGCAATGTGATGCAATACAATGTTATTCAATTTTTCAGCATAAGTAACTTCATAGATTTTGCCATCAATGGACATTATACCTATATCTGATGGCTGACCTCCTCCTTCAGGGTAGAAGATTGTCCTATCAAGGATAACATTGACTGTATCTCCTTTTTCAATGACTTCAATGATCCTTCCGTCAGATTCCTTTTGATAAATGTCCTTGTAGAAGTCAAGTTCAGTTTCTGAAACATCAAGATCTAAAGTCTCTTTTTTAGCAACCTTATCCTCTTCGTGCATATCTGCAACAATTGTGAAGAAGTTATCAGGAACAAATACTTCAAAGTCCTTATCTCCGCTTGCCATTTCTTCAACGGTTTCAGGAGGCATTCCTTGAGCATCGTATAAGTCTATTAATGTTTCTAAAGGCATAGAAGTTTTTCCTTCTTTCTTAAGACGTTTAATGGTTCTTTTTACAGTCTTTTTACCTTTTTCAATGGTTTTTGCATATCTTTCTTCTTCAAGGTTGATGATATTCATGATATGCTCTTGGGATTCGTCGATTTCAGGATAGAATTTTCTCAAGAAATCCAATTGGATTTCCATAATGTCAGATAATGACTCTTCCATCTTCAACTCTTTCATGAAACGGATGGTTCTTCTTAAGACAAGTCTTGCAAGGTAACCTTCCTTTACATTTGATGGGATGATTCCATCAGCTAACATGAATGCTAAACATCTTGTATGGTCTGCAATGATATAAATAGCTTCCATTGGCTCTGCATTTTTCAAGTATTCCTCAAGTGAAATGTCTAAGCTGTCTGCCACTTGCTGACGAAGCTCTCTGATATCACCAATATCTTCAATATCCATCATACCGGCAATTTCTGCATTTCTAGCTAAAATATCCTCATTGACTTCAACATTGGTTATTTCCTTAAGCTTGTCCACTACAGGAGCAAAACATGCATCATAAGCAGTTGGAGTTCCTTGTGAAATCCATGCAATTCTCTCTAAACCGTAACCGGTATCAACCACTTTAATAGGAATCTCTTCCTTGTCCCCGTTTTCAAGGGTTTTGTATTGCATGAAAACAAGTGTAGCGAGCTCTACACCACGACAGCACACTTCATAACATGGACCTTCGTTACCTCCACCTTTCCACCAGGATTTGATGAAAGTGATCTCTTCAGTGTTGATTCCAATTGATTTGAAGAACTCATGACAAAGTCTGATTGTTTCATCTTCCCAGTAGATGAAGTTGTCAGGCTTATTGATTACAGTGTGTGAACCCATAGTAAAGCAAGTCATGTGCCTTCCGGTTCTTCCTACATTATCCACATCGTTAAGACGGATGGATGGCTGTTCAACTTCAAGAGGATTAGCCGGAGGTTCAACTAAACCAGAGGTAATCCATGGTTGGAAACAAAATATTGAAGCTCCCACTAAAAATACATCATCTCTCCATCTTTTTGCTAAAGTTGGATAACGAGGTATAGGTTCATGGCCTTCATTTTTTAAGAAATTTCTAAAAGTTTCTTGAATTTCATATAAATCATATGGCTTGTCAGTAGCAGGATTTCCGATAAATCCATATTCGTCACATGGAGCATCCCCACAAGTGTCTCTATCAACTTGAGAGTAAAACTCATTGCCACATGTTTTACATATTTGTTTTTTATATCCTAAATCTTCGAATATTTTAAGCATAATAATCAGTTTTAATCGTTGTTTTTAAAAAATATTTTTTTGTTATGAGTTATGTATTAGTATAATAAATAGTTGAATATTTATTTTATAATAAAATTATATATGTTTTTAATCTATTAAATAGTTTGTATAAAAATAGAATTCGATTATGGGATTTTAATAGAATTAAAAAATAAGAAAAAGATAAAAAGTAAAAAAAGATGAAAAGTAAAAAAAGAAAATAAGAATATTTGAAATTAATAAATGAAATCCAAAATTACCTTTTCAGTTTGGTCCCTTTGGTCTTCTGGAGAGATGCTCGCTATCCCATCACCAGATTGATTGCCATAGGATCCGAATTGAGCATGATTTCCACCATTGATTACATATTCTGTTAAATTATTGTCCATCAAGCTCTTGGATTCATCATATGTCTCCTTATTCAATGTTTTATCATTGGAACCATAGATTGAAAGGACAGGCATGTTTCCCAAATCATCTACAGGATAAGATGCAAGAAGTATCAAACCATTGATTTCATCCTTATGGGTGACTGCATAGGAAGAAGCCATTACTCCACCTAAGGAATGGCCTGAAATGTACCATTCATCATAAGAATAATTGCCATTGCCTATGATTGAATCAGCACTGTTACCTCCTAAAAAGGCCAAATTACCCGGCATTTCCACTATAAAGCAATCCACCCCCTCATTCGCCAAATCCATGAACAAAGGAAGATAAGAAGTGTATTCAATTTTTGCACCTGGATAAAAGACCAATGCACTGTCATTTCCAGGGCCATCTAAAAATAAACCATTATCTACTTTTTCAACAGATACATTCTCTGTTCCATTCAAAAGAGCATTCGCACTTGAATCTGCATGAGAATAATCATTTACATACCATATGCTAATGCATCCAACGAAAATAATCAAAGCTAAGATAATATACAATGCCATTTTAATTTTCTTATTCATATCAATCAGTTCTTAAAACCATCTAAATAAAAACATAACAGTGCAAATAATTCCAATTAGCATTATTGCCAATTGGATGTATGCATGCTTTCTAATATTTGAGTCTTTGCTATTCAACATGAATCCTGGGAAAAATAATCCAATGAATCCTACAAATCCATATGAACCCAAGAAAAAGCTAAGAATAAAGCTACCCCAACCAAATAGAACAGCTATTATATAACCTATTATGATTAGCTTTTTGCTGTCTAAAGATGGAAAATCATCTAAATTATTCAATTCATCAGTTAAGTCATCAATTGATTCTGTAAAGTTTAAAGGACTTCCACAATCATGACAGAACTTATAGTCATCCGGATTCTCGCATCCGCAAATTGGACATTTCATATTTTTCCCCTAAATCAATTAGAATGTTTGTTTTCCACTATTTGTATTCAAATAAATTTCTTTTGTATCTAAAACATTACCATCATTGTCATATAATGTAATATAAGCATCATCAGGATAGTAATCCAATGCACTTGCGCTTGCAACCTTGACGTAACCATCACTGCTTACGGTTTTAGGAACAACTTTTCCTTGATTCAATGCATATCCATTATAACTGTACAATACACTAATTTTCACTTTCTCTCCAGCATGCTCAGACCCTACATAAACATTACAATATGTCTTATCTGAGGCTGAACTTCCTGTTGAGAAACTACCGCTTTGAATGGTTGGATAAGACTCTTGAGTAGCTTGAGTGCTTGTTTCCATATCAGAAGCATTATCAACGGAACCTGAATTCAATGATGCAGAATCTGAAAGAGCATCGGAATCATCATTGGCATTGCCATTTGAAAACATCACCATAGCACCTGCAATTAAAAGTGCACAGATAACAATGGTTAAGCAGATAATGATTAAGTTTTTATTATCTGATTTGGAATTTGAATTATTATTACTTAAATTTGAATTGTCATTTGGTCTAGCAGATGGATCAATTCCAGTATTTACATAATTGTCTTTTATTGGACGATTTGCGCCTAATGCATGACCGCATTGCTTACAGAACTTTGCGGAATCTGCATTTTCAGCCCCGCAATTAGGACAAAATACCACAATTACACCTCCCTATTTACTAAGTAATACTTTATTCATATAAGCATATATAGATTTTGAAAAGTTAATAGAATCTATGAAAAATAGAATACTAGAATAGAAAAAATGAAAAGAATAGAAAATAGAAAAATGAAAAAGAAAAGAATAAAAAAGTAATAAAAATAAAAGAAAAAAGAAATTTTAAAGAAAAATCCTAAGCGGTAAAATGTTTATCTGACAATTATTTTTGATTTCAAATTAAATGAAAAGTTTTTATATGCAGACTTAATTTTAACGCTGTGGGTACCTCTAGCTAATTTTTTAGTGGACCATTTTATGATTCCTTTAGAATTAGATTTAACTGTGTAGGTTTTCCAAGTTTTCTTATTGATTTTAACTTTTAATTTCATTTTAAAGTATTTCAAACGTTTATTGGTGAAATAATTAGTTAAAGTCATTTTAAAATATTTTTTAGCTCCTTTTTTAACACTCATGGTCTTATAGTAAACGGTCTTGATTCTTAAATCTGAACCTAATTTAAAACTGCCTTTGCTGGATTTATAATTATCGACACCTTTGTATGCTACTTTAACATTATAAATTCCTACAAATGGGGAAGTGATGGTCTTTGAAGCTTTTCCGTTTTTTACAGCCACTTTATAGGATTTGCCGTTTACAGTAAATGTAACTGTACCTACATTGACTTTATACCCATCCTCATCATAGACATTGGCAACAAGAGTGACCTTTTTACCCATTTTACCTAAAATATTGCTTGCCAAGATTTTAGTTGAATAAATTTTCTTTATCTGAACTAAAAAAGAAGCATTTGTCTGATACTCATTCTTCTCATCGAAATACCCCGCTAAACAGATCCAATTGTATGCAGAAAGTTCAGAAGTCTTAGGCAATTTAATGTTCAACACTGCTTGACCATTGCTAATGCTTGCATTACCTGCAACAGGGTTTCCATTAGCTGTCCATAGCCCAAAGAGCACATAGCCACCAGATACAGGATTATTGTCTTTATATACATTTGCAACGATATTTACAGTAGTTCCTTCATTAGCTGAAATATTTTTTACAGAAATTGAATAACCATTGCTTTCAGCACTGATTATATTGCTGCTTTCCTGATTCTGACTTAATATTTCATCAGATACTTGTGAAATGTCTGTTTCTGGAGAACTTACTCCCACAAGATTTGAATTCTCTTCATTTAGATCTGATACTTGACTTGCAGAATCAGATTCAACAGCTTCTAAATTAAAATCGTTTTCATAATCATTATCAATAGATTCTGAATTATCATACAAAGACAGATTTTCAGAATCTGAAATCTCTTCAGCAGAAACAACTGCCAATGAAATCAATAAAATAAATAATAATGAAAATAAAATGCTTATCTCTTTAAATTTCATCTTCATAATTTCAACTCAATTGTTATTAATTATATTATTAAGATTATTTTATTTAAAATTTTTTTATGGGTTTAATAATTTAAAAAATAAAAAATGTAAAAAAAGAATATTATAAAAATGATCAGAAAAAAAAAACAATAAAAAATAGAGTAAAAAATAGTTAAATAAAATACGAACAATAAAAATTGTTTAAAAAAAAAGAAAAAATAAAGGATAGAAAAGAATCTATCCGAATAAAGCACCTAAACCAGCGGTTGCTGCTGCAGCTGCTTGTTCTTCGTCTTCTTCTTCTTCCTCTTCTTCTTCCTCTTCTTCTGCTGCTGCTTCAGCTGCAGGAGCTGCTGCTGCAGGAGCTGCTGCCATAGCGGTAGTTTCCATAGCTTCTTCAATATCAACATCTTCTAATGCTGCGATTAAAGCTTTTACTCTGGATTCATCTACATCAGCGCCAGCTGCTTCTAAGATTTTAGTTACATTTTCTTCATTAATATCTTGTTCTGTGGTGTGCAAAATCATTGCCGCATAAATATATTCCATGTTATCACCGTTTTTTGTTATAATAATTTATTTTTTTAAAAATCCAATACATATTAGTTTTTTATATTGAATCTTGTGTTTTTTAAATTAAAAAGTATAAATTTTAAATTTTATCTAACCGAACAAAGCACCTAATCCAAGTGCTGCAGTTTCTTCACTTTTATCTTCTTCTTCCTCTTCTTCAACTTCCTCTTCTTCTGCTGCTTCTTCAACGACAGGAGCTGCTGCTACTGCAACATTTGCTAATTTATTAGCAATTTCGTCATCGATAGCGTCAGAAGATAATTCACCAGCTAATGCTAACATCTTAGCGTTTGCAAGTGCAATTAACATATCAGAAGTCTTGTCTGTAGGAATAGCTGCTTCAATAGCAACATTGTATGCTTTGGTATGAGCAGTACTGATAATAGTTGAAATAGTTTGGCTAGTTGGGAAAGCACTAAATACAGATAAGTTAAATGCTTTAGTAAATGCAGTTTGAATATCTGCAATAGTTTCTTCTTCATCAATAGCTAATACGTCTGCTTTAAAGATAGAGCCTTCTTCATATACAGCTTTAAGATCCATACCTACTTCCATAGGTTTGATATCCATTCTGGTTAAAGCAGCTGCTACTTGTTTAGAAACTTCTTCTCCAGCTTTTACTACAACAGTATCTTTAGAAACTACAATTTTTCCTTTGTCGATTTTAGCAGGTACACCTATTTGTTGTAAGTCACCAAGGAACGGACCTGGTGGGAATCCAGTGTCTCCAGCAGGTACAACAATATCATCAGGAGCAGTTGCGCCAGCTTTTGCAGGAGCAGATGTTTTACTGTCTTCTAATATTTTGTACAATCTGAAAGGATTCATGTCAGTACATACAAGTGCAGGTTGACCTTCCATAAAATCAGAAAGCTCAGTAATGTTAGCTTTCTCATTATCACAATCTTCTAAAGCTAATTTCATAAGGTTAATTTTAGATAATCTGATAGTTGCTTTTCCTGCGAGAGTTTTTCTCATTTCTTGTAATTGTCTAGCAGGAATGTTTAATAAGTTAACAATACCTACAACTTCTGCAGATTCGATTAAACCTTTAAGTTCATTAACTTCTTCTTTTTTCCATTCAGCAACGTGAGCCATCTTAGATCACCCTCACTACTGAACCCATTGTCGCTTTAATATACATGGATTTTATTTGGTTTCTTCCTTTTTCTAAATTGCGGTCTAATACTGCAAGAACAGCTTCAATATTTTCAGCTAACTTCTCGTCATCCATATCTTGAGTTCCAACTAAGATTTGAATAGAAGGTTGTTGTTTAACACCTACTTTAATGGTAGCTTGAGTTCTTTCAAGCAATGGTTCAATTCTTGCACTAGCTGGTACCGGTTTAGGCATTTTGTTACGAGGTCCTAAAATACGACCTAAGAACCTACCTACAAGTGGCATCATATCAGCTTGTGCGATAAATGAATCGACAGAATTAACTACTTTTTTAGCAGCTTTAATGTCTTTACCAAATTCTTGTAAATCTTCTTTGGAAATCACGACATCTACACCAGCATTTTTAGCAGCAAGAGCTAATTCCCCATCAGCGATGACTCCGATTTTGATCTCTTTGCCACGGCCATTAGGAAGAGCTACTTCTTCGCTAAATCTGTTTTCTGGTTTTCTGACATCTAAATCCTTGAGGTTAATGATAACATCAATGGATTGAGTGAAGTTTCTCGGCTTAGCTTGTTCTTTTGCCTCCTTCACCGCATCAATAATCTCTTGTGTCATATATATCCTCCATGAACTTTGTTCATTTGGAATTTTTACGAGAAATCTTCAAATTAAATAAAATCTTTAAAAAGCATTTATAAAATCTTTAGATTCCTTTTAATATATCAATTGAAACCACATTATCCTAGAACAAGTAAGACAATACAATTTCAATATCATTTACATTTAAGTGAATAAATATTATCTATTTATCATAATTAGCTGTTGATATTAAATTAAGAAGATAGATTAAGAAAGTTATAAACATAAATTTTAATAATCTAATTTATAATTAAATTCAATCATGCAAATTAATCACTTAAATAAATAATATATTAAGTATAATATTTTGAATTAAATTTTAATTGAATTTTAAGCATCGTAAGTATCTTACCAGAATAGCTAATCTATTCTACTAAAATATCATCGTACTCTCCAGCATCAACTGCTTTTTGAGCATCTCTAGGATCTTTACCGTCTACGGTAATACCCATACTTACGCAAGTACCCATAATTTCTTTGGTTGCTGCTTTGTAATCATTTGCGAGTAATGAATCGAATTTCATTCTTGCAATTTTAAAAGCTTGCTCTACAGATAAATCTGCTGCAACTTCAGCACCAGGTTCATGAGCACCTTTTTCAATGCCAAGTTCATCCATAATAAGTGCAGTTGTTGGAGGAGTACCAATTTCGATTTCGAATTCTTTAGTGCTGCTGTCAATAGTGATTATTACAGGTACTTTCATACCAGCGAAATCAGCACTTTTTTTATTGATCTCTTCAACTACTTGCATCATATTAACACCGAAAGGTCCAATTGCAGGGCCTAATGGTGGTCCAGGAGTAGCTGTTCCACCTTCGAGAAGAACTTCAACTGTATCTTTAGCCATTAGTCAGCCTCCTTTTTAATAATTCTAATTTGATCAGCTTTAACAGTAACAGGAATAGGAACTGCTGCTTCAATTAACTCGAGAACTACTTCTTCACGAGATTCATCTAAACGGACAACTTTAGATTTTTCACCTTTGAAAGGACCTGAAACAAGTTCGACAATACTTCCTTTTTGTATTGAAGAAATGATAGGTTGTGGTTTCAAGAATTTTTTAACTTCTTCCAAGGTTATTTGGCTATTTGCATCTATAGTTCCATCTTTTTTAGCACCTACAATACCTCTTAAATGACGAACCTTCATATCAGGGTTCTTCATGTCAAGGTTGGTTGCAGATTCGACTATAATATAACCTTTTAATGATTCCGGCACCACGATTGATTTAATATCTACTCCAGGCTTGTCCGCTTTCATCG
>JAEEGK010022169.1_pt1 | contig 13369 bp, 9 predicted proteins | sample 8958771 | NCBI WGS metagenome assembly JAEEGK01 (sample SAMN16246547, study PRJNA631951) | gut metagenome | biome: gut microbiome; feature: rumen; material: SC-attached | host: Bos | place: Iran: Karaj | collected 2018-10 | reverse complement strand
GTTAAAAAAAAATTTCGTTTTAAATATCTAATTTAAAAGGTAAAATTTTAGATATTATTATGAAAGTAATGTTGTATAAATTCAAAGTTTAAAATTAAAAAAAAATAAAAAAAACCATATAAAACAAAAAGCTCCAAAAAACAATTTAACAAAATAAAATAAAAAAAAATAAATAAATAATAAAATTAGTATAATATCAAAAAATAAAATAATTTTTTATTTCATAAGGATATGAGTGAAACAGAAGAGCAACCTAAAGTAGACCAACCAATTCAATTAGATAAAAGTACAGCAATAGCACAAGTATTAGACAAGGCATCAACAAGAGGAGTATTAGTGAAGGGAATAGGAGAAGTATGTAAAGCCTTAGAAGCACAAAAAGTAAAAGTAATATTTTTAGCTTCTGATTGTGATAGAGAAGATTATAAAAATACTGTTAGAAGTCTTGCTAATCTAATGAAAGTCCCTGTTATTGATGTTGATAAATGGGAAATGTTAAAAGATGCTTGTCATTTAGGATTAACTGCTGAAAAAATTAGAAAAGCAGCATCTGAAAAAAATAAAGGAGAAGCTAAAATTAAACCTAAATGCTCTTCTTGTGCTATTTTAGATTGGGGAGAAGAAACTGAGGCTAAAACATTTTTGGAACAACTCATAAAAAAGAAAGAAAAATAAATGATTTTTCTTCTCTTTATTTTAATTGTTATTTTGTGTTTTTCAGTATATTTTACATTTCACTTTTTAGAATTTTTTAAATGATTAAAATTGGATTTTTTTATTTTTTTTTTTGTTATTTTTTTTTTATTTTTTTTTTTAAATAAATTTAATTGTTTTAAATTTAATTATATGTCAGGGGTTATTTTAGGAGAAATTGGAGAATCTTTTCCTATAATTAATGGAAATGATTTTATGAGTACAATAGAATCGATTATCCCAGAATATATAAAAGATATTGTTATACTTGATCAAAAAGGAATGAATGTAGATAATTATCCTTCAAATAATGATATACAAAATCCTGAAACTAAATTTTATGTTTTTAATAAATATGAAAATAAAGAAACAATATTAAGGACAATAGATTTAATAATAAAAAAAATGATATCTTCTTTATCATTTCCAATATCCATAAATCAAAATAATTTACCAGATATTCATGCAAATTATAACCTATTAGAGAAAGGTTCTTCATTTTTAAAATATATAGAACCTTTAGTAATAAAAACAACATTTGAAAAAATGTTAGAATTTTTTGAGAATTTTAAAATAATATATTCAACAATGAAAGTAAATAATCAAATATGTGAAAAAATAAAAGAAAATTATCAACATCAATATTATTCAATAAATACTTTAATAAAACATATAAATACAATATGTGAAAATTGTGATATTTCAAGACAAGATGTAATAAATGAATATAATAAAATGATAGAAGTAAAAGAAAAATCAATTAAATTATTTAATGAATCAATAGAAAAATTAAAAGTTACTGAAATTCATCCAAAAATTCAAGATGCAAATAAAAAATATTTAATAGATTTATATTATGACAAAAATAAAATGTTAATTTGGAAAGAACAATGTTTAAAAGATTCATCTGATATATTTGATTCAATAAAAGAAAAAACAGGAATATTTTTTAATGAAAGTAATAAAATAAGAAATGAAAATTCAACAACAATTCCATTAATTAAAAATGAAATAAGTACTTTAAGTAATGATTTTGATAATAAATTTAATGAATATGAAAATAAACCTATTATTATTTTAAATGAACTTTCAGGAGATTTTTTAGAATTTAAAAAAGCTTTAATTACTATAGTTGATATTTTAACTGTTAAAATTGTTGATATTGAAGATAATAAAAATATTATTGAAATTAATGATAAAAATTTTGATGAAGCTTGTGTTAGTATAAAAAATTTAAAAATCAAATATAATTCTTTTAATACTTTAAATTCTCTTCAAAATGATTCTGATCAAATAAATGATTTAACTTCAAAAATGAGAAAAGGCTTAGAAAATTTTTCTTTGAAAATTAATCAAATATTTATTTCTTTTTCAGAAATTGAAAAAAATTTATTGACAATAACTCAAAAATTTAATCATTTAAAAAAAAAAATATTAAATTTAAATAATTCTTTTATTCAATTCCAAAGTCCATTACATTTTCCAGAAGCATATCAAGCATCAATAGAGGAAATAAAAAGAAGAATAATCTTTAATAATTCTTTAAACAATGATTTATTAATTTTAAAAAAACAAATTTCACTTGAAAACGAAAATAGAAAAAATTTTATTCAAAAATATGGTCATTTATTACCTTTAGGTTTTTTTCCTTGTTTAAAATTTTCTGATGTTAATCTTAATTATGAAATAATTAATGAAAATGAATTAAGTCAATTACCTGATTTATTAAGTGAAGAAGATTTAGAAAAAACAAAATATGGAATTAATAATTTTTCTTTGATTAATGAATATAATAAATCTAATAAAAATGAAGCACAAAATGAAAAAAAAAATTATGAAAAAAAAATTATGCAATTTTTACAAAATGAATATTTCAAAACTGAAAAAAGTTTTGAACAAATTTCTGAAAATTTCAATGAAACTATTTCTTTAAAAGAAAAAGAATTAAGAGAAAAAAAATTTGAATGTGATAATTTATCTAAATTTATAAATAATAAAACAAATAATAAATTAGAAAATTGTCCAATGTGTTATGAATGTGCTTTAAAATCAAAAGAATATCTAAGTTGGGATTCTTTTATAAAAGATTATAAAAAAAAATTAAATGAAAAAGATTTAATTATAAAACAATTAGAAAATAAATATAAAAGTTTAGTAATTCAAACTAATCAAATGAAAAAAACTTTTTTTAATCATATGAATACTATGATTTCTCAAAAAAATTCAGAAATCCAAAATAAAATAAAAGATAATAAAATTAATTTTAATTCTTCTCATCATGAAAATGAAATATTGAAATTAAAAGATTTAAATAATAATTTAATTTCTGATAATAAATTTTTACAAGATGAATATAAAAAATTAGAAAAAAAATATGATTTGATTAAAAATAAATATGATATAACTTTAAAAGAAAATCAAGGAAATAAAAAAGAAAAGGAAATTATATTACAAGAAAAAGAAAAAGTTTATAAAAAATTATTACAATTTGAAAATTTAATCAAAATTTCTCAATCAGAAAACAATGAATTAAAACAAAATAAAAATACATTAAATAATCAAATTGAAATTTTAGGAAAAGAAATACAAAATATAAAGAAACAATATAATGAAGAAATTTCAACATATAAGAAAAAATTAAATGAAATTAACATTGATAATTTTATTCAATATAAAAATTTATCAAAAGGAAAAAGATGTATTTTTGTTCCTCAATCAGAAGGAATTTATGCATGTATAAATTTATCAGAAGATTTGTTTCCAAATGATCAAAAAAGAAAAGATAAATTTTTTAAATGTAATTATTTACTTGATATGTCATCTTTTGATGAAGATATGAAAAAATTAATCGTTGAAAATTCACTTATTGTTATTGGAGTTATTGGAGAATATACTGAATATAATACTAAAAAAAATAATAATCCTTTAAATTTACCTGAAAGTAATTTTAATAATAATAGTAGTATTTATAGAATGATAACTTTAAAAGAAGTTAATTATATTATTGGATTTCCTGGAGAAGAATTAATTTTTAGAAATTATAATAGATTTTCTTTTGATGATACAATATAATTATAAAAAATATATTAAATATTAATTATAAAATAATATATTAATTAATTGAAATAAGATAAAATTCTTTATAGTATTTTTTAATAAAAAAGAAATAAAAATTAAAAATGAAAAATAACTCAAATTACCCAAAAAGAAATTCATCATTCAACAATAAACCAACTCAATCATCAAATGAAAAACATAGAAATTCAACAATAAAATATCAAAAATTAAATTATCAACATAGTGGAAAAGAAAGAATTCATATTTTTATAGAATCAAATTTTTTTAAAACATATTCAACACTTCTTACAATATTAGCATTATACATTGATGATATAAAAAAATTAACAACAACACAATCATCAGATTCACTTTTTGATTTAATAACAATAATAATAATATGTTTATTTGGAATTGAAGTATTTTTATATTTTTTTGTTGATGAACAATATGGTTGTGGTCTTTTTTTTTGGATTGATATAGTTGGAATTATTAGTATGATATTAGATATTAGTTCTATTTCTGATAAAATAGTTTATGGTGATTCTTCTGGTATTCAACAAGTACGTTCTAATAGAATGACATTAATGAAAATATCTAAAAGTTTAAAAATTATTAGAATTGTAAGAATTACTAAACTTGTTAAAATGTTTAATCATTTATTTAGAGGAAAAAATAAAAATGATGAGAAAGTTGAAGGTGATATATCATCTCGTTTTGAAGATTTTTCATCAAAAAAAATGATTATTTTAATTATTTTATTATTAATTGCAATTATTATATTTAATCCTAATTATTATTATTCAATGACAACAGAAATTGAATATGGTATTCAATTATTTAATGATATTGCAGATGATGACTTAGAAATATTAAATGATACATTTAATTTATATGTTGAATTTTTTAGATATAGTAAAAAATATCCTATAATATATGCAAATATTTATGGATTTGAATATGTAAATGAAAATTTTAGTTCTAAATTACGTTTATCTGAAAAATTATCATATTATGATGATTGTATTGGTATAAGAAATCCAAAAGGAGGAATTAATACAGGAACTGTTACTTATTTAACAAAATTAGGTATAATACCTTCATCTGATGTTATATTAAATAAATGTATTGCTATATTTGATAATAGATATTCTAGTAAATTAACTTGTAAATTAGATATGATTAAAACAAGTGCAATTTTAATTATTTTTGTTATTGGTTTTTTATTATTTTGTGTTGATATTGAAAATTTAGTATTAAAACCAATTGAAAATATGACACAAAAAATAGAAAATATGGCAAAAAATCCAATATCATCAATGGATGATAATTCAAATAATAATCAAAAAGATAATAAAAATAAATGTTTATCATTTTGTACAAAATCAAATGTTGAAATGTTAGAAACTCAAGTTTTAGAAAATAAAATATCAAAAATATGTGCAATGCTTGCATTAGGTTTTGGTGAAGCAGGATCTCAAATAATATCATCAGTTCTTCAAGAAGGAGTAAATGTAGAAATGAATCCAATAATACCAGGTAAGAAAGTAATGGGAATATATGGATTTTGTGATATAAGAAATTTCACAGATACAACTGAAGTTCTTCAACAAGAAGTAATGATATTTGTTAATCAAGTAGCAGAAATTGTACATGAATTAGTAAGTGATTATTGTGGTAGTGCAAATAAAAATATAGGAGATGCATTTTTACTTGTATGGAAATTTGATGATAAATTTATTAAACCAATAACAAATTCAAATGGTAAACCAGATTTACGTTTAAGAAAATGTGAACAAGTATCTCAATTTTGTGATATGGCATTAATATCATTTGTAAAGATATTAATTCAAATTACAAAAAGTTATAAATTAGCAGTATATAGAAAACATGCTGGATTAAATGCAAGAATGAAAAATTATAGAGTTAGATTAGGTTTTGGATTACATTTAGGAAGATCAATTGAAGGTGCTATTGGTTCTATGTTTAAAATTGATGCTTCTTATCTTTCTCCTGATGTTAATATGGCTAATGCACTTGAAGAAAAAACTAAAGATTTTTCTAAAGAATTAATTATGAGTGGTGATTTTGTTGATTATTTAAGTGAAGATGCTAGAAATAATTTAAGATTATTAGATGTTATTAAAGCACCTTCTGGAGAAGTTAATAGATATTATTCTATTGATATGGATTTTAGAACTTTACAAATTGAAAAAAAAGAAGATTCTATTTTTAAAGATGATGATTTACAAAATAAATTAGAAAAAATTATGGAAAAAAGAAAAAAAGCTAAAGATTTATATAATGATGTAGTTAAAAGACATAAAAATGATGTTTGGAAAGAATTTATTACAAATGATACTGATTATCATAAAATAAGAGAAAGATATACTCCTGAATTTATTCAAACATATAATAAAGGAATGGAAAAATATGTTGAAGGTAAATGGATTGAAGCTAAATCACTTTTATTAGAAGCTGAAAAAATTTTAGGTGATAAAGATGTTCCAAGTGATAATATTTTAGAATATATGAAACAATTTAATTATAATGCTCCTTCTGATTGGGAAGGATATAAAGATGAAAGTAAAAAATAAAAAATTAAAAACGAATATTACTTTAATTAAAATAGAAAATAATGTCAATTTATGTATAAATTAAAATAAAAAAATTATATGATATATATAATTAAAATAACTTCCTGAAATAAAATAAATAAAAAAAAAAAAACAAAAACAATATAAAAAAATAAATAATTAATATTAACTTTAAATTTTTTTTAAAATAAACTCTTTTTTAAAAAAAAAATTTTTTTTATCTTTCTAATCAAAATTATATTTCAAATCTTCTTGATAAGTACAACCAACATTTCTTAAAATAACTCCAGCAATAATATTACCAGCTTTACAGCAAATTTCAAGTGATTTACTTTGAAGATATTGAGAAAGGAATCCACCAAGAAAAGCATCACCAGCACCATTTAAATCAACAATATCATCAGATTTAATAGGAGTACAAAAAGAATGTAAAACAAATTCAAAATTATCATTATCATAATTAAATTGAGTAACATAAACACCTTTTCCACCATCAGTCATTAATAAAATTCTCTTATTATTTTTATTTAATTTCTTATGAGCTAATTTTATAGTATCTTCATTATTATTTCCTTTATTTCCTGCAAGAGCTTCACATTCTTCCATATTACCAACAATAATATCTGATTTATTTGCAATTTCCATTACTTTATCATTATGAGCTTGAACCATAAAAACAGCACCACAAGTAAAAATAACAATTTTATTTTGTTTTTTAAATTCTTCAACTAATCTTTTACAAATATCAAATTTTTCTTGTAAAAAATAACCTTCAATTATTAAAATTTTATGACTTAAAATTTCAGTTAAATTCTTCTCAATAAAATCCATTGTTAAAGTATTAGAAGCTCTAATTTGAGGAACTAAACATCTTTCTTTTTTTAAAATACCAACTGCACATCTTGAAGAATTAATTTTATCATTAAATTCAAATAATGAATTAACACCAGAAGATGATAAAGCATTCATAATTTTATCTTTATAATTATCATTACCAACTGAACCTAACATTGTAATTTTATATTTATTTTTATTAGTTTCATTCATATTAATACACCATGAACATACTCTTAAAGAATTTTGAATTGAACCTCCTGTTGTATACATTACTTTATCATTTTTTTCTAATTCTTCAAAAAATGGTACATTTTTCTCATTTGCAAATACTGTTTTTCCCCATTCTAAATCATATTTTTTTAAACTATTTTCATCTATTTCACATGTTATGTCTACTATTGGATTTCCTATTGCTATCATTGAATTTATTATTGATTCTTCTTTGTTTGACATTTTGAAAATTTTTAGGTTTTTTTTTTTTTTTTATTTTTTATATTTTTTTTATTTGGGTTTTATATTTTTTTTTTTGGAGATGTTAAATTTGTTTTTTTTTATTATAATTTAAAATTAAATTAAATTAATTTAAATTAAATAATATTATTTATGTTTGTTTTTATTATAAAATGAATTCACCTTATAGTATTGAAAAATTAAATACAATTAGTGAATCTAATTTTAGTAGAAATGATAATTTAATTGAAATTAGAAATCAAGTTATTAATTTAGAAGAAAATAATAAAATTCTTCAAGGAGAAAATGAAAGATTAATAAATTTAAATCATATTCTTCAAAAAGAAAGAATTGAATTAAAGTCAATAAATGAATCAAAAGATAATATAATAAAAGATCAAATATTATTATTAAATAATTTAAAATCCAAAAATGAAAAATTAGAAAATCAATTATTATCTTATGAAAAATTAAATTCAGATTTAAATTATGCAATAATAGAATTAAATCAAAAAAATAAAACATTAATTTCAAATCAAAATATATTATTATCATCATCAAATCAAAAAGAAATTGAAGATAAATTAATAAATATAACTCAACAATTAGATTCACTTTCAATAATTAAATCTAGATTAGAACATGATAATAAATTATTATTAAATCAAATAAATCAATTACAATCAAAACATGAAAATGAAATTAATATGTTGAAAAAAATTCAAAATTCAGAAATTTTAAAACAAAATAAAATAATATCAAATTTACAAAATGGTTTAAATAATTTACAATTAAATACATCAATTGATATTAATAATAATTCTAATATTCAAAATAAAAGTAATATTTTTCCACAAAGTTTAATGGATGAGTTTTTAAATTTTGAAAAAAAAACAAAAATGATAAAAGAAGATAATATAAAATTATATTCTATTTTAAATGATTTAGAAAATAAAATTAAAATATATAAAGATAATATTGAAAGAAAAGATAATTATATAAAAGAATTACAAAGTAATTTAAGAAATGTTGAAAATAATTTAAAAATTAAAAATGAAGAAATTGATTTAATTAATAAAGATAATTTTTATCAAATGGAAAAATGTTTTAAAGAAAGAAATGAATTAATTAATGAAAATAATAATTTAAAAAATGCTTATGAATATTGTAATACTGGAATTAAAGATATTAATGAATTATTTAATCAAAAAAATAAAAATTTTCAAACATTAATTTCAAATTATAATAAAAAAATAAAAGAATTAGAATTTCAATTACAACAATCAAATCAAAAAAATGAAATATTAAATTTAGAAATTGAAAAATTAAAAAGAAAAAATCAAAGATATGAAAAAAAAGATATAAATTTAAAAAAAAAAATTCCATTTCAAAAAAGAAATTTATCATTTAATGGAAGTGGAAAAAGTTTATTAAATAATTCAAATACAATTAATTCAACTAAAAATAATAATGAACAATATATGAATAATACTTTTTCTGGTAATTTATCAAATGAATATAATATTAATACTTATAATAGTAATTTTAGTAAAATAAAAAATAGAAAAATTAATACAACTGATTTTTCATCTATTAATATAAATTTAGAAGATCCATTTTTTTATATTCAACATAAATCTTTAGAAGATTTTAAAACTATTTTACAAAAAGTTGATGAAAATTTATCAGAAAATACTTCATTTATAAATAAAATTAAAGATTTAAATTAAAAAAAAAAAATTAAAATTTTTTTTATTTAAATAATTGAAATATAATTGAAAATCAAATATATATATTAATTATTTTTTTAACAAAACAATTATATTTATTTAAAACTATTTTTAATATTTTTAATTTGACTAAAATTTCTCATTCGAAATCTACTAAATTTCCTTTTTTTATCTTCAATAATTCTTAATCTAGGATTTTTTTTATCAATTAAATTTTTAGTATAAATATATTTCATACTTTTTAAATATCTTATAATATTACTTTTAGTGTCACCATATTTAATTAATTTCCTTAATTTATACCAAGAAACAACATCAGCAAAATCATCTCCTCCATTAATAATACAAAAATCAAGTGCAGAAACAGTATAATTTTTATCATTAATAATAGGAATTTCATACAAACCATCAAATAAAACAACATCAATTAAATTTTTTTTATTTTGATGAATTAAAACAGTTTCTTTATCTCCTGAAGTAGGATAAAAAGCAAAATTACCTTTTTGAATAATTTTTAACATTCTTTTAATTTCTAAACCAGTCATTTCAAAAGAAACAATAAAATTATTAAAAGGAAACATATTATAAATATCAGCTACTGATATTCCACCTTCAGACCAAACTGTTCTAAAACCACCTGAATTCATTATAGCAATATCAGATTTTGTTAATGATTTCATTATATTTGTCATTAAATTTCCTAAAGCAGTTTCATTATTTCTTTTATGTTCTAATGGACCATCTGAAATTGCTATAATTTGTTTTTTATATTCTTCTAATATTTTTTCCCATTTATCAGTTAAATTTTTTAATTTAGGTTCTTTTGTAATTTCAATATTATGAAATTTATAATTAACTAAATCTCCTTCTTCTTCTATTTTACTTTCATCAATTGTATTACAATGTAATGTTTTATTAAAAACTTTATCACAAATTGGTAAAGGACCTTCAATTAATGTTTTTTCTGGTAAATATTTAAATTTTCCATCTGAATCTTTTTTAAATGATAAATACATTATATTTGAATATTTACCATTATTTATACTTGATATAACAGGATAATTAAAAACCCATTGATGAACAATTTGATGAGTATGACCTGATACAACAACATCAATTAAGCCTTTTTTTAAATTTTTTAATAAAATATATAATTCAGCATCATTTGAACAATCAGAATAATTTGAACTTGAATTATGCATTTTTAAAGTATAAATTATATCATGTGATTGTTTTGAACAATCCATACCAAAATGTGCTAATAATATAATAACATCTGTTTTATTTCTTAAATCTGTTGATAATTCTTCAATAACTCTTGAATAATCTAAAAAATCAATATCAGTTAAATTTGCAGCTGAAGTTATTGGAGTTTGTACAGTTGTTAATCCAATTATACCAACTTTAATTTTACCAACATTAATAATTTTTGTTCTTAATTGTTTAGGTAAAAATTCTTTTTTACGAGTTGAAATTTCTTGTAAATTTCCAATAATATAATTAAAATTAGATTCATTCATTCTTTTCTCAATAAATTCTCTTCCAAAATCCCATTCATGATTACCAAAAGTAGCATCAGTTAAATTCATAATATTATAAAAATCTGTTATAATAGATCCATCTGAAATATTATTTTCTAATGCACCTTGAAATTGATCACCTGCATCTAACCAAATAAATTGTTCTTTCCATTCTTCTCTTAATAAATTAATATATTTTCCCATATAAACAAGTCCACCTGAATAATATGTTATATTTAAATTTGTTAAATTTACTAATGAAGGAAAATATGCACCGTGAATGTCATTTGTTCCTAAAATTGCTATGTTATATTCATCTTCTGTGTCTATTGGTTTTGGGTAGTCATATTGTGATATGTCAATTATGTCATCGTTTAATTTTGATAAATTTATTATTGAAAGTAAAATAAAGAATTTTATGTATTTCATTTATTTTAATGAGGATTTTTTTTAATTTTTTTTTTTAAATTGATAATTAGAAATTAAATTATATATTTTTTTTTTTATATTTTTATTCCTTGAAAGGAATATGTATTATTCTTTTTTTTTTGATTTTTATTATTTAATTCATATTTTGTATTTATTTTATTTGTTATTATTTTTGGATATGATATATCCATTACTCCTTTCCAAAATCTTAGAATTTGTTTTATTTTTATTGATTCATTTTCAATTGATTTATCTCTTGATGATTTAATTGAAATTTTTGAATCATAAAATTTATTATTCATTTCAGTAAAAATTAACTTTCCTAATTTTTTTTTATTATTTTGATGAGTTATTTTTGGTTTAATTTGAGAATATTTATTAAAAGGTGTTTTATAATTTTTAAAATGAAAAATATCATTTATTTGAATAAATCTATTTGATTTATTATTTATATTCAAATCATTTTTTTTATTTATAATTTTTGGTTTTTCAACAATTAAAAATGGATTAATATTAGTTGTTGAAAAACTAAAAATTCTAGAAGATTTTGTTTTATTTGATGATTCTGATGTTGAAATATTATCTGAATTTTTTTTTTTAACATCACTTAAATTTCTTGATTTAGAAGATTTAAAATATGAAAAAGGTGATATTGGAATACCAATTTTTTTATTTATAAAAACTTTTTGATTTGTTTTATTAATATTTCTTTTTTCAGTTGTTAAAGTTTTATTCATTATATAATCATTTAATATTATTGGTTTAATAAATTTTAACACATCAATTGTTTTATATCTAATATGAGTTCTTTCATTTGTTATTGAATTAAAAGACATATTTAAAAAAAATTTAAATTTAAAAAAAATACATTCAAAAATAAAAAACAAAAATATAAATATAATAAAATTTAAATATAAAAATAATATATTTAACTTATCTATTTAAAACAAATATTCATTTTTATTAAAAAAAAAAAAAATTAATTCTCTAAAGAATAACATTTAAATATCCAAAAAAAAAAAAAAACATTTAATAAAAGAAAAAAAAAAAAAAATGAGTGCCAACATGAATAACATAGGTCATACATTACTAGACAAATATCACAACTTAGTATCAAAATTTACATCCCCATTAAAAGAGAGTAAATTTTACACAGAAGGAAAACTAACTCCAGAAGAATATATAATAGCAGGAGATTTTTTAGTCCAAAAATGCCCAACATGGAAATGGTGTGCAGCAAAAGAAGGTTTATCAAATAATGCATTACCAAAAGATAAACAATATTTAAAAACAACAGTACCTTGTGCAAGAAGAGCAGTAGATTATTTAAGAAGTAATCAAACATCAGAAAAGGAATTAGAAGGTGATTGGGTTGAAGCAGATCTTGTAACATCAGATACAAAAAAAGATAAGAAAGAAGAAAATAAAGTATTAGATTTTGACAATGACAATGATAAAAATAAAATAATATCAAGTGGAAATAATGATGACGATTTTTTCGTTAGTGATAATACAGATGATAAAAAAGATGATAAAAAAGAAGTTGATGATTTTCTTGTTGTTGATGAAGAAGAAACTGGTGAAGTATTAAAAACAAGAACTTATGATGTTACTGTTACTTATGATTTTTATTATTGTGTTCCTAGAATGTGGTTAATGGGTTATAATGAAAATGGTCTTCCTTTAAGTGATAATGAAATGAAACAAGATGTTATGATGGAATATAGAAATAAAACTGTTACTATTGAACCACATCCTCATACTGGAATTAGAAATATTTCTGTTCATCCTTGTAGACATAGTATGTTACTTAAAAAAATGATTGAAAATTTTGAAAATGCTGGAAAAAAATTAGAAATTTATATGTCTATTTTGATATTTTTAAAATTTTTACATTCTGTTGTTCCTACTATTCAATATGATTTTACTATGGATATTAATTTTTAGATTTTTTATTTACTTTTTGTTTTTGTCATTTATTTTATAATTAAAAATTTTTATTTTAATTGTTTTAAAAAAATATTTGGTTTTTTTTTTTTTTTTTTTTTTTTTTTTT
>JAEEGK010022168.1_pt1 | contig 13369 bp, 8 predicted proteins | sample 8958771 | NCBI WGS metagenome assembly JAEEGK01 (sample SAMN16246547, study PRJNA631951) | gut metagenome | biome: gut microbiome; feature: rumen; material: SC-attached | host: Bos | place: Iran: Karaj | collected 2018-10 | reverse complement strand
CAATTGCTTCCGTTACGACTCTTGGCGCGTACCTATGAATATTACGCTCGACTATGAGTGGAGCTGTGCCGACGGTGAGTGGCAGCGCTGGTATGGCGAGACGTTCCAGAATTTCATGTACAGCCAGGGCGTGGATACCTTTATGGACCAGTTCCGCAAGGATGGTACCTTGCCTGAGGGTAATGAAATCCTCGGTGCCGGTGGTTTCCGCAAGCTGCGTCACAGCATCGGTCTGGTGGCCACGACGGCTGCTGCCTCGATGATGTGTAGCCATGATAAGAGCAAGGAGTTTGTCGATGCCTTCTGGAAAGCCAAGCACGTGCCCTTCGAGGACGGCTATTTCGATGCTTACTACGACGGTCTGCTGCGTCTCTTTGCTTTCATGCACCTCAGCGGCAATTACCGCATCATTCCGCCTCGGAAATAACATTCCCTTCCTGCTCGTCTGCCTGAGTGTTGATGGCTGTCGAGGCGATCATGGCCTTCAACTCAGGGGCGGGCAGGAAGCGGATGGATATATTGCGAAGGTTTTTGGGGAAGTTGGCAACAAACTCCTCCTTTGTCTCGGTGCTCTTCACATGCACCTTGAGGTAGAATGTCCCCAGGTGGGGAATCTGAACCCTGTGGCCATTCATTACAAAAAAGTTCATGGCATCGAACAGAGCCTCCATCGAAATCTCGATGTTCGATTCAGGAACACTGGCTGCCTGGGCAGCGTAGGAAATGATGTCTGAGTAAGGAATGGTGCTGTAACGGACGGCCCTACCCACTAGCTTCTCAGTGTCGCTGTACGCGATACGACATTTCTTAAAATTAATTTTTACTTGACCCTTTTCCATAACTGTAAACCGTAAACTTTAAACTCTAGGCTCTAAACCACTACTTCAATACGAATGCCAGCGATGCCCTTTTTGATTTCTGTCGATGGTTTATAACCTACGGTGAGGTGCTTTACCAGACTGACATCCACCTCTTCGGCATCAGTGGCAGCCTTCTGTTTGGAGCGGATACCAAAGATTCCGAATTTGCCCAGATCTACATGATGACCATTGAGTACGAAGAAAGAAATGGCCTCACGTATGGCAATGGTACAGGCTATGAGGGAAGATTCGGGGATGTGCGCCGACTTGGCAGCATAGCTCACGAGTTCATCTCCCTTTACTACAGAATAGTGCTCGACATGACCGATTACGCGGTTTTCATCAAACATTGCTACACGCTGCATTGTGCCTTTTACTTTAATCTTTCCCATAATCGTATAAATTTATATTAGATAATCTTGTCTTTGCTATTCACTGTCTTTTTGACGCTACAAATATACAACAATTTTCTGATTTAACAACAAATTTCTGCACAATTTGCTGGAAATTTTGAAGCGCTAAACTGCAAAAATAAAAATTCTTCGCTGGCTTTTTAAAAATTCTTCGCTGGCTTTTGAAAAATTCTTCGCTGACTTTTTAAAAATTCTTCGCTGACTTTTTGAAAATTCTTCGCTGACTTTTCAAAAATTCTTCGCTGACTTTTTTGCGGCACTTATGTGGAATTTCTGAACAAGGGAAGATTAATGAAATTGGGCTTTAAGAAAATAATTAATGTACGCGCGCATACATTTTATTATTATAACTACGCAAATATATGCCAAAATAACTATGCAGAAGTTAAATGCAGATATGGATGAATTAGAAAAGAAATTGTCTGATTTAAACGGGCATATATGACAAATCTTGTCATTTGTTACGTTACATTTGCAAAAATGTTACATTTCCTAACGTTTTTGTTTCAAAAAACAATGCGCGTATAATAAATTTATAATACCTTTGCCCCGAAATTGCGAGTACAAAGCCGAAACTGTTCGACCTACTTAACGTACAAGTATGAATTTTAGTGAATCAAATAGTATTAATTAACATTTTCTAACTAAGTAATTAAAAGTATGTGGAATTTTAAATCACTAGAAAAGCCTTTAGTGTTTCTGTTCCTGCTCTGTTTGTTCCCTCTGGGAGCTATGGCTCAGAGCGTCGTTAAGGGAACGGTGAATGATGAAGCTGGTGAACCCATCATCGGTGCCACTGTGAAAGTGCAGGGTACCAATGCCGGTGCTATTACCGACTTCAACGGTAACTTCAGCGTTCAGGCTGCCAGCAATGCAACCTTGAATGTATCGTACGTGGGTTATGTTCCCCAGACCGTTAATGTGAACGGCCGCAGCAACATCACGGTTGTCCTGAAAGAGGATGCCCAGGTGCTGAATGATGTGGTGGTCATCGGTTACGGTACGATGAAGAAGAGCGACATCTCCGGATCTGTTGCCACGATCAACAAAGAGCAGATGGAGCGCAAGGTTCCCGTAAACGTTGCCCAGGCCCTCCAGGGTGCCGCTGCCGGTGTGATGGTTACCAATCAGGACGGTGCCCCTGGCACGAAGTCAGCCATCCGTATCCGTGGTATCGGAACCATCAACGGTGATGCTTCTCCTCTTTATGTGGTTGACGGTGTACAGGTTGGTACCAATGCCGACTTCGTTAATCCCGCCGACATTGAGAGCATCGAGGTGTTGAAGGACGCTTCTGCAACCGCTATCTACGGTTCTGCCGGTGCTAACGGTGTCATCATGATCACCACCAAGCACGGTCAGAAGGGAAAGATGAACGTTACCATCACCGGTGACTGGGGTCTCCAGACACTTCCCTACAAGCTCGAGACACTGAAGGGTGATGACTATGCCCGTTCTATCCGCGAGTCAAAGGCCAACGACGGCCAGACACTGAACAACCAGATCTGGGCAGAGGCTTACGACGGCAAGCGCAACTATATTGACTGGCAGGATCAGATGTACCAGACTGGTCTCAAGCAGCAGTATGGTATTTCTGCAACTGGCGGTACCGAAAAGACGCAGTACAACTTCTCTATCGGTTACCTGAAGAACAAGGGTATCATTGTCAATACCAACTATGATCGTCTGACGGCACGCGCAGGCGTTAAGTCCAAGGTGAACGATTACATTGAGTTCGGTGGTGACATCAACTATATGTATTCAAGAATAAAGGGTAACAACATCGGTCTTGGTAACAACCAGAACCTTTCTTCTCAGCGTGATATCGCCCAGATGGCACCGTCACTCGACTACATCGACGATGTAACTGGCGAGCATGTACTTGTGAATGTTGTCAATGCTGACGGCACATACGGTGCAAGTAAGGCTCCGACGCCCGACGGTTGGGAAGGTATGACCGCTGGTGCTCAGAACCCCTACGCTACTCAGATGGAGATTGGTCGTGAAACCCGTAATTCACGTGTATCTATCAACCCATATATTGATATCACACTTCTCAATCTTAAGGAGCATAAGTTGAACATCCACTCTATCGCTAACTGGACTCAGACCAACTCTGATAACGACGAGTTCTCCGGTATGTATAAGCGTTACAACGTGGTCGGTGGTGTTCTGTCGCCAGTAAACTATGAGGGCCGCGACAAGGAATACTACAACTTCGGCCTCGGCCAGAGCAAGGGTCTTACTAAGGGTATTGAAACCTATCTGACTTACACTTGGGATACTGATTTCAACACTCTGACCCTGATGGCTGGTAACTCTGTCAGCGAGTATGAAGGTTCTTGGGTAAGTGGAAGTGGACATACATTCCTCTCAGCCGACAACCGTCTGATATCTCTTGCTGAGACCATTAACCCGAGCAATGGTGGACTCAACGCTAAAGTTCGTACGATTTCCTACTATGGACGTGTAATTTACAGCCTCTTCAACCGTTATATCCTGACAGGTACCATCCGTCGTGACGGTTCTTCTAACTTCTCAGAAGGTAACCGTTGGGGTACTTTCCCATCTGCAGCCCTTGCATGGCGCATCAAGGAAGAGTCGTTCCTGAAGGATGTACAGGCTATCAGCAACGCCAAGGTCCGTATCGGTTGGGGTCAGACAGGTAACGCCGGTGGTATCGCAGGCCGCTCTACTTATGCCCTTTCTTCTGTAAACACCAAGTATCAGTTCTATAAGGAAGGTGCTGGTGGTGGTTCTACTGGTGCATTCGACCGTGTTCAGGGCTTCTATGCACCGCTGGTGGATACCAATCTGAAGTGGGAGACCAACGAACAGCTGAACTTCGGTCTTGACCTCGGTTTCCTGAACGGCGATCTGAATGTTACTTTGGATTACTTCATCCGTAAGACCAAGGACCTGCTCATCGAGCGTCAGATTCGTCCGTCAGCTGGTAATACATCTATCTATACCAACTTCGGTCAGATTGATAACAAGGGCTTCGAGTTCTCTATTAACTATAACAAGCAGCTGAACAAGGATTGGGGTATCAACATTGCCTTCAACGGTTCTACACTGAAGAATGAGATTAAGAAGATGGGTGTTGACTATACCTCTACATGTGGCGGTAGCAACAGCACCTATTCAGCTGACGATATTGATGGCTCAAACATCGGAGCTGTCAATGGTACCGGTTTCGTATGGGACAACCACTCTATCTGCCGTGAGGGCGAGGCTGTAGGTTCATACTATGGCTACAAGGTGGCTGGCATCATCAACTCTGAAGAGGACCTGGCCAAGGCAAAGGCACAGGGACAGAATGCTAAAATGGGTGATTTCCTCTTCGTGGATACCGATAACAACGGCACGCTGGATGACAGCGACCGCCAGATCCTCGGCAACGGTCTGCCTTCAATGAACTTCGGTCTGAATGTGAGCGCAAGCTACAAGGACTGGGACTTCAGTATCTATACCTATGGTGTTCTCGGCATGGACATTCTTTCATACTCTAAGATGCGTATGAGCATCATGAATCCTTCTGATGACTCATGGACGCCTGCCCTGCTCAAGGATAGTTATAACGATATGTGGAGCACAAACAACACGGGTGCCCCACTGCCTCGTCTGACTCGTCTCGACGACAACAAGAACAGCCGTATCAGTGACGCCTGGATTGAGAATGGCAATTTCCTGAAGATCAGCAATATCCAGGTTGGCTACAACATTCCGAAGCCCCTGCTCAGTACTATCGGTATTACTGCAGCACGTGCATATTTTGCAATCCAGAACCTCTGCACGATTTCTCCGTACACCAAGTATGGTGATCCTGAAATCGGTCAGGGTAGCGTCATCTACTCCGGTCTTGATACTGGTCGTTATGCTACTCCTCGCACATTCCAGTTTGGTCTTAACATCACCTTCTAATTACATTAAAAGAAAACTATTATGAAAAAGTTAATTAAATATTTTGCATTGGCAGGTCTGGGAATCGTTGCGCTGTCTTCATGTAACAATGAGGAATTCCTTGACGTACCACAATATGATATATTGGACATTGAATCCCAGTTTGCGGGTGATGACAATGCCCGTCTTGGTCTGAATGGCATCTATGCCTATAACAATGTAAGTACTCAGGATAACAGCTGGGGTTACAAGCCGAATCTGTTTACTGGTAGCCACCCGACGATGGATACCCAGTGTACGGGTTGGGATGTGAAGTTCCTCAACCAGACCTGGGATGCCAACGTCGGTGAACTTGGTGAAGGCTGGGCTCATGCCTACGCAGCCATCTGCCGTGCCAACCTCTATCTGGCTGGTCTGGAGGAGGCTACAGATATCAGTGCTGAAGCAAAGAAACTGTGTGAAGGTGAGGCCCGCGCACTCCGTGGCTATTTCTACTCGTGGCTGGCCACCACCTTCGGCCGTGTGCCTATGCTCGCTACCGGTGAGGACTTCAGCAACACGCCTAACAAGGCTGCCGCTGATACCTACGAGGAGATGTGGGACTTCATTATCGAGGATTTCACTAAGGCTGCCGAACTGCTTGACTGGAAACCTTTCAATGGCCAGTATGGCCGTTGCACCAAGGGTATGGCCAAGGCTTACCTGGCTGACGCTTACATGTGGAAGGCATACCGTTGTCCTGAAACAGCCAGTGACTGCTATGCCAAAGCAAAAACTGAGTTGAAGAGCATCATCGACAGTGGTACTTATAAACTTTCTACCAACTTTGCCACCAACTGGGATCCTGCAGGATTCTGGAATGAGGAGTGCATCTGGGCCATGTGCTCTGACGAAGGTAACGAATGGAGCAGCTGGGGCGGCGACCGTACCATCACCTTCTGTAATCCTAACATGTTCAAGTGGTTCACCGCTTGTCCTGAGAACGGTGGTTGGGGTGCTGAGTACCTCTCTTGGGAGTGGTATTCCTGCTATGAGCCGGGTGACACCCGCCGTGACGCATCCTGCGCAACTGGCGCTGTGCCCGTTGATCAGATGGAAAAGTATGGCATTGAGCCGTCAAAGGTCGTATGGGGATTCAATCCTTATCTGAAGGACTCTCTCGGAACGAAGAACGATGCCGGTCAGGTTGTCAAGCCTTTCATCAATGCTGAAGGTGTGCTGGCTGGTACTAAGACGATGCAGTTCCACTTCACCAACGGTGAGTTCGCACCTGCTATCTGGACCACCAAGATCTGGCGTAATGCATTTGCAGACGGTAACTCATGGGGCACGCAGATGTGGTCGCCGACCATTATCTACGGCAAGCGCTATGCCAACGTGCTGCTCGACTATGCTGAGTGCTGCTTCCGTACAGGTGACGAGGCTACGGGCTGGGCACAGCTTGACATCCTCCGTAACCGTGCTTGGGGTAACTTGACCGTTGGTCAGGACTACAGCAAGTACTTTGCCCACTTCAACAATGTATATTCCGGTAATGGCAAGAGTTCTGTCATGACAGAATATCCTGTTGGTGTGCTGAAGGAGCCTGTCACCGTTCCTTCTGCAAAGGAATACTACACCGCACTTCATGCTAAGGCTAACCGTGTAGGTTATACCCATACATCTGAGATTTGGAAAGTTGCTGTCAACGAGGAGCGCCGTAAGGAGTTCAACTCTGAGTGGAGCCTCTGCCCGGATATGATCAAGTCTGGTTACATCCAGGATCACATTGACTATAACTATCCGAAGGACAATGGTGGTTCAGACTATGCAAACTATCCTTGGTCAAAGCGTGAGTTCGATTTCGACATCAAGAAGATGGATATGCCTATCCCTGCTGATGAGATTATGAAGAATACTCTGCTCAAACAGAATCCTGGATACGCTTCAGCAGAATAGAAATTAGTACTTAGGTATACATTGTTTTGGTATTTTGTTAAGGTGCTGCGTCGCGAGACGCGGCACTTTTTTTGAATAAATGGACGGTGTTTCGAGAATTCTTCGTAACTTTGCAGCATCTAAGTGAAAACAATGAACGCGAAGATCATTATAGGAACGTATTGGCGGTGGATGCTGACAACAGTGTTTGCTGTTGCGGTGTTCTGTTTTTGGATGTTTGAACTGCCCTTTCTCATGGCAGCCAGGGAACAGGTGCAATTGTTTCTTTGGAATAGCGATTATCTGATGGAAAGGTTGGCTGTGCCTGGTGGATTGGCACAGTATTTGGGTGAGTTTATTGTGCAGTTTTTCGTGAAGAATGTTTATGGTGCGCTTTGGTATGCCGTGCTTTTTGTGGCTGTACAATTGCTGACATGGCAGCTCATGAGAAGCAAACAGAGGATGGCAAAAAGCAGTTGGATTTATCTGTTGAGCTTTATTCCCTCAGTCATCCTCTGGTATCTGGCTTGTAATCCAAAAATCCCAATAACACCAATCGTTGCTGTATTGCTGACGTTGGTATTGATGAATTTGTTGCCAAAGCATCAGAAAGCCTGTCGGATTGCGGCTTTTGCATTGATTCCCATAGGCTATTGGCTGTTAGGTCCGGCTATGGTTCTAATGGCGTTGTATCTTCTGTTTACGCGTGGTTCAAATGTGATGCTCAGGATTGCCCCTCTGATCCTTTTGGTATTCTGTGTTGTTGGTAGTTCTTGGCTTACACCCTATCCGTTAAAACAAATAGCCCGTGGTGTCGATTACTATTGGGAGAAAGAGACTATGGGCACTTTCGAAGAGATGGAATACGATATGCTGATGCGCCAGCAACGTTGGGACGAGATGATTGAGAAGTATCATCAGAAAGGCTCAGAATCATTATCCGTCAATAATGCGGTGCTCATCGTCATGTGGCAGCAGAAGCGTATCGACCAGCAAGAGGTTATGCGGCGTATCAATTTAGACCAACGTGCGCTGAAGAACATCCCTTCGGCTTTCCTTATGAGCGAGGTCTGTATGCCTTTAGGCATGACGAACATGTCGCAGCGTGCCGCCTTTGAGGCCATGGAGGCCATACCTAATTATAATAAGAGTGCAAGAGCCCTGCAGCAATTGGTGCAGACAAACATGATTACCGGCAATCCCAAGGTCGCTCTGAAATATCTTTCGCTTTTAGAACAGACAACTTTCTATCGCGGCTGGGCCAGGAAGATGAAGAATATGGTAAAACAACCCGAATTGATGAAGCAACATCCGCATTTCCATCAATTGAAAGAGATATATGATCATGGTGAGGATATGCTATTTTATTAATAAGGTGTCGGGCGTTAGGTGTTGGTTGCTGTTTGCATGCCTGTGTATAGCGGCATGCAGTAAGAAACCGACGAATGTGAGCAAGGTGGAGGCCTTGCCCGAGATATACCCGGATTACACAGGCGTGACGATTCCCGTGGGGCTGGCACCGCTGGACTTCGCGATGGCAGACGAAGACTTTACCACCATCGATGTAGAGGTGAAAGGCTCGAAAGCCGGCCATCTGCATGCTAATGGTGCGTATGCTGATTTTGATATCGATGCGTGGCATCAGTTGTTGGAACAGAATAAGGGTGGTGTCCTGACTTTCACCGTTTGTGCTGAAAAGAACGGACAATGGTTGCAATATCGCGACTTTATCGTTCAAGTAAGTGCTGATGCGTTGGAGGAATGGGGCGTTACTTATCGTCGCATACCACCTAGCTATGAATTGTATAGCCAGATGGGTCTCTATCAGCGCAATCTGGGCACTTTCGAGGAAACGGAACTGATTCAGAATACCCGTGTGGATGGTAATTGCGTGAATTGTCATACCACCAATCGCACGAATCCGGACCAGTATGTGTTCCATGTGCGTGGGGAACACGGGGCAACGGTGATTTCCGGTGAAATACTGATGGCAAAGAACGACACCCTAGGAGGCTCGATGGTTTATCCCTATTGGCATCCGGGAGGGCGCTATTGCGCTTTCTCCACCAACAAGACCTCGCAGATGTTCCATTCGAACATGAAAAACAAGCGTATTGAGGTCTACGACTCGTCATCAGACGTGTTTGTCTATGACACTCAGACGCACACTATCCTCCGTGATACACTTGTCATGAAAGTTTTTTGGGCTGAGAATACACCTGCCTTTTCGCCAGATGGCAAATGGCTCTATTTCACCACCGCCAAACGGCAGGTCTACCCTACGGACTATGACAAAGAGATGTACAGCCTCTGTCGCGTGAGTTTCAACGAACAGACGGGCAGATTAGGGGAGCAGGTAGATACCTTGGTTAATACCTTGGAAACGGGCAAGAGCGTTAGCTGGCCACGTCCTTCCTACGATGGGCGCTATGTAATGTATACCCAGACGGATTATGGCTATTTTTCTATCTGGCATCCTGAGGCAGATCTGTGGCTTCTCGATCTGGAGACCGGTGAAACACGGTCGATTGATGAAGTGAACAGTGCCCTTTCGGACAGTTTCCATAACTGGAATACGAATAGCAGTTGGTTCCTCTTTACTAGTCGTAGCGAGGACGGGCTGTATACCCGTCTTTACTTCTCACACTTCGATAAACAGACGGGTAAGGCTACTAAGCCCTTCCTTTTGCCACAACGGAATCCTCGTCATTATTATCAGCAGTCAATGTATTCTTATAATACCCCGGATTTTGCCTTCCGGCCCCTTGATGCCCATCCCCGGGAGACGGCAACTGGCTTGTTAGGTAAGAACCGTGTTGCCACGCAGACTAAGGATCCTAAAGGCAATTAGGATTGGAAATCAATCTGATGTTACATCTTCAAAAGAATATGAGACATATACCAATACACATGTCTCATATTTTTTCTACCTTTGCAGCGGAATCAATTAAAAACTAAATAAATGAATCATCGCTTATTATCAATTGTTTTGTTGTTCTGTGCCGGCCAGTTCGTGTCGGCACAGACGTTTCCTTACCAGAATCCTAATCTGAGTGCTAAGGAACGTGCCAAGGATTTGTGTAGCAGACTGACCCTTGAGGAGAAGGCCAAGCTGATGTTGGATGAGAGTCCTGCCATCCCCCGTTTGGGCATCAAGAAGTTCTTCTGGTGGAGTGAGGCCCTGCATGGTGCTGCCAACATGGGTAATGTCACCGTGTTCCCAGAGCCGATAGCAATGGCTTCGTCCTTTAATCCTGATTTGTTGTACAAGGTGTTCGATGCTGCCAGTACGGAGTTCCGTGCCCAGTATAACGAGCGAATGTATCGTGGCTCAGGCGAGGATGAGAAGTTCCACAGCCTTTCAGTCTGGACACCGAATGTGAATATCTTCCGCGATCCGCGATGGGGCAGGGGACAGGAGACCTATGGTGAGGATCCCTATCTGACCTCAGTGATGGGCACCCAGGTGGTGAAGGGTCTGCAGGGACCTGAGGATGCGAAGTATCGTAAGCTCTGGGCCTGTGCCAAGCACTATGCCGTTCATAGCGGTCCTGAGTATACGCGTCACAGCGCCAACCTCACCAATGTGGCACCACGTGATATGTGGGAGACCTATATGCCAGCCTTCAAGACGTTGGTACAGGATGCGAAGGTGCGTGAGGTGATGTGTGCCTATCAGCGTCTGGACGATGATCCCTGCTGTGGTTCGCAGCGTCTGTTGCAGACCATCCTCCGTGATGAGTGGGGCTTTGAGTACCTCGTTGTCAGCGACTGTGGTGCCGTGTCGGATTTTTATGAGTCGCATAAGTCTTCTTCCAGTCCTGTGCATGCCTCTGCCAAAGCCACGATAGTCGGAACGTATGTGGAGTGCGGCTATGGCTATGCCTATCGTAGCATCCCTGAGGCCGTGAAACGTGGTTTTATCACAGAAGCCGAGGTCGATAAGCATGTGATCCGTCTGCTCGAGGGCCGTTTCGACCTGGGAGAGATGGATGATCCCTCGCTGGTGGAATGGTCGAAGATTCCGTATTCTATCATGGACTCCAAGCAGCATCGTCAGATTGCCCTCGATATGGCCCGCCAGACGATTGTGCTGTTGCAGAACAAGGGCAATATCCTGCCCCTGCAGAAGAATAAGGAGAAGATTGCCGTGATTGGTCCGAATGCCGACAACGAACCCTTGATGTGGGGTAACTATAACGGTACACCGAATCATACCATTACGATCCTCGACGGTATCAAGGCCAAACAGAAGAAACTCTTCTACCATGCTGGTTGTGACCTGACTTACGACAAAGTGATGGAGAGCCTGATGGCTTCGCAGTGCAGTTTCGAGGGTAAGAAGGGTATGAAGGGTACGTTCTGGAACAACCGTCGTATGGAGGGTAAGCCCGTGACGACTCAATACTATACCCAGCCTATCGCCGTCACTACCTTTGGTATGCATAACTTCGCCCCTGGTGTCCAGCTTGAGGACTTCTCAGCCAAGTATGAGACTGTCTTTACGCCTAAGGAGTCAGGCGAGTATGTCGTGAATGTGGATGGTTGCGGACAGTTCGAACTTTATATCGACGGTGATCGTAAGTTCCGTCATCGCATTTGGCGCACCACGCCTAACCGTGTGGCCATTCAGGCAGAAAAGGGTAAGAGTTATAACATCGAGGTACGTTTCTCGCATGTTCATACCTACAATGCCAATCTGAAAATCAATGTTGCTAAGGAACTGCCCATCGATTATCAGCAGATTATCAGTCAGCTGAAGGGCATCGATAAGGTGATCTTCGTGGGTGGTATCTCTTCTGCTCTCGAGGGTGAGGAGATGCCTGTGGATATCGACGGTTTCAAGGGTGGCGACCGTACCCATATCGAATTGCCTAAGGTACAGCGTGATTTCCTGAAGGCGCTGAAGGATGCAGGCAAGAAGGTGATCTTCGTGAACTGTTCTGGTTCTGCCATTGCGCTGTTGCCTGAGACAGAGACCTGCGAGGCTATTGTTCAGGCGTGGTATCCTGGCCAGGAGGGTGGAACAGCTGTGGCTGATGTGCTCTTTGGCGATTATAACCCCTGTGGCAAACTGCCTGTGACGTTCTATAAGAGCAGCAGCCAACTGCCTGACTATGAGGACTATTCCATGAAGGGCCGTACCTATCGTTATTTCAACGACGCTTTATTCCCCTTCGGCTATGGCTTGTCATACACACAGTTTGAGGTAGGCGATCCCACTTTAATTGAGACATCCGTTCAGAATCCTGGATTCAATATTACTGTTCCCGTCAAGAACATCGGTCAGTGTGATGGTACGGAGATTCTCCAGCTTTATATCCGCAATTTGCAGGATCCTGATGGACCGCTAAAGAGCCTTCGTGCTTTCAAGCGTGTGGATGTGAAGGCAGGACAGACGGTCAATGCCAGACTGACGTTTGATAGTAAAGCCTTTGAATTCTGGGATCCGGAGACCAACACCATGCGTGTGAAAAATGGTAATTACGAGATTCTCATTGGCAACAGTTCGTTGGACAAGGATCTGAAGAAAAAAATCATGGAAGTCAATTTGTAACAATATAATCAAAACAACATGAAAAAAGTAATCGAATCCCTGCTGTTGGCAGCTTTGCTTTTGGCACTGCCCAGCGATGTTATGGCCCAAAAGAAGGCCGCTAAGAAAGCAACTAAGAAAGCCGCCACTGAACAAGTGCAGCCTGCTGATCCAAACTTCTACATCTTCCTTTGTTTCGGACAGTCGAACATGGAAGGCAATGCCCGTCCTGAGGCTGTGGACCTGCAGAGTCCTGGTCCCCGCTTCCTGTTGATGCCAGCTGTGGATTTCCCTGCAGCCAATGGTCGTCCGGAACGTAAGATGGGTGAGTGGTGTGAGGCTTCGGCTCCTCTCTGTCGTGCGAATACTGGTCTGACACCAGCCGACTGGTTTGGTCGTACGTTGGTAGCCTCTCTGCCTGAGAATATCAAGATCGGTGTCATCCACGTGGCTATCGGTGGTATCGATATCAAGGGTTTCCTGCCTGACAGTATCTCCGATTATGTGAATAAGAAGGCACCGGGTTGGATGAAGGGTATGTTGGCTGCTTACGACAACAACCCCTACGAGCGTCTGGTCACACTGGCCAAGAAGGCTCAGAAGGACGGTGTCATCAAGGGAATCCTGATGCACCAGGGTGAGACGAATACTGGCGACCCCAAGTGGGCTGGTATGGTGAAGCAGGTGTATGAGAACCTCTGTGGTGACCTGCAGTTGAAGCCTGAGGAGGTGAACCTCTA
>JAEEGK010022167.1_pt1 | contig 13369 bp, 11 predicted proteins | sample 8958771 | NCBI WGS metagenome assembly JAEEGK01 (sample SAMN16246547, study PRJNA631951) | gut metagenome | biome: gut microbiome; feature: rumen; material: SC-attached | host: Bos | place: Iran: Karaj | collected 2018-10 | reverse complement strand
GTCCTCTGTGAAATCTAAAGTGGTATCAAATGAAATATCACTTATATCAAGTCCACTTTTATTTACTTCATCGAGGTCTGCTTGTGCCATAACGTCTTTTGCTGCAATTGTTGCCACATAATGGCCGGAAATATCCTTACCCTTTCCACATCCAGTAAAGATAGTTGCAATTACAGTAATACTTGCTAGCATGATAGCTAATTTCTTTTTCATAGCAAAATTCTCCTTTTTTCTATTCAAAATTTTTTTACAACAAGTAACAGTTTATCAATTTTGTCCCGCAATGTAAATGGCTAAAAATATTTAGATATTTTTAATGACGTATTTTGCAAATTTTTTAAAAAAATTTTCCGCAAAATGGAAAAAAATGAAAAATTTTTTTGAATTATAAATGTACAAGTAATAATCAGCAAAGATATGGAGGATACTTATGAGACGTAAATTGACGATATTACTTACACTTTCAATTACCGCAGTGATGTTTATTTCATGCGGTGCAACTGGTTCGAATTCAAGCGGAATTGAGCAGGAATCGGTTGACAATGTTGATAATGAGGCTCCAGCCTCAGATGAATCCGTAAATACGGTACAGGTGGAAGATTTGACCAATGGAGCTGTTGACAATGAATTCTATTATATTTATCTAAAAAATGATGAAGAGCAAACAGTGGATTTGGGACAGGATGGTCAAATGGACACTCTGTGTTCATATGAATTAGATGATGAATATAGTGAAGAGCCTTATTTGAGAGTTAATGATAATACCTATAGTTTGACAAAGGAAAGAGGCGAACTGTATGCCGACGTTTGCTTTGTGCATAAATCGGATGGAGATTATATTATTTCTGATACTAAGGGTGATTCCTATATTGGCAATGTTAGAATTTATAAATGGAACACGAGTACAAATGCCTTTGTAGAAATTGATGAAATTGCAGACAGAACCATTGCTTGCTCGATAAATGATGAGGGCAAAAAAGACTGTAAAATTGAATCAAATAAAATTTATCTGGAAGGATGGATAAATGTACTTGGCTCTAATGTAATCGAGAAGGCTTATACCTACGGAACAAGCGGCTTTGCTGCAGCGCAAGAAAAGTATAAATTCTACGGTATTGGAACCGAGGAGAGAAAGATGCCATCCCTGGTTTTAAAACAATCACTTACGCTACTTGATGATAATGGCAATGAAGCTGTAACCCTAGAGCCAGGTCAGAAGGTTTATTTATATGAAGGAAATGATCCTGCAGACCCTCTTGAAGGACTGAAAACAGAAGGCAATTATATAAGCTTTGCCTCCGAAGATGGCAAAGTACTTGGCCACGTAGAATACGAACTTCGAAAAGATGAAGAAGGACCTTTCTATGAAAATAGACAGGGCTATACACCATATATTAATGGTATAAGAGAAGATGATTTGTTTGACGGGATTATTTATGCTGGCTAAATATATGAATACCTCACGAAAATTTTTTGTGGAATATATTTGACATGTCCTCTTTTTACTAGAAGAACCAGTAAGGAAGGGATATTAGTTTAAGAGATAGTTTTATCAAAAATGAATAAAATTTCCTCAGAATGGAAAAAAATGATATATTTTTTTGAATTATAAAAGTAACGAGGTTAAAACATAGAAAGGGTTATTGATATAACCCAATATTTATGGGATGTGTTATGAAGAATTGGGCGGCGATACATTGATTGTGTTGCCGCTGTTTTGCGGTTAAAAGAAGTTGTTAAAAAAGAAAGAGAGAATAAGAAATGGATAATGTAAATATTAATGTAGGAGCATTAGATAGGACTCCTGTATATGATAATGATTCAATTAGAAATCTAAGAGATGATTGCCATGCTTTAAGTGAAATTATTCGATTAGAACTATCCAGATATAATATAAATGGTTTAACACAAGATGAAATACATTCAAGGGATAGTTTAAATGATATTAGAGAAAGGTTGAATATTTTTACAAACGTTATAGATAATTCGACCGATGTTTCGCATTATTATAATTTATTACTTCAATCCTATAGAACTATATTTAATAATATAAAGGATGAATATAACGCTATCCACATAGAATAGATATAATAGATCAAGTTGATGATGAGATTCGAATAGTTGATTTATATAAGGCTAATATGGGGGCTTCACGTAATGATTTGGCTAAAATACAGAGCGGTTTATATGAAATAAAAAATGGTATTTATAATCTTTTGGTGGATTGCGATAAAGAGCCAAACAATGTAAAAAACATAAATGCTAGTAATGCTGTATTTAATAATGATTTTTATGGTAAATGGTTTACTCAGTTAAAAAACGAAGGCATTAGAATGTTTGATTCATATATAGATTCGTTAATGTTAAGGTTAGATAATTATGATAGAACTATTGGAAGAAGATTAAACTCAAGGTATTATACAAATGAAAATGCAAATGCTATAAGAGAATTAAAGGATAATCTTTCCGAGCTTAATATATATTTAAAAAATCAAATAAATACTCAGCAGTTGCAAAATGAAAAATTTTCATTAGAAGATATTTGCAATAGTAATGATGTGGATAGAAAAAATATATTGAGCGCGATTAATCAACAAGTCAGAATTATTAATAATACGTTATTCAATGATAGATATCAGAAAAGAAGAAATGTTTTTGAATATTTAAATGATTATTCTACGCGTATTGAAAAAAATAGTTATAGTAAACGTATTAAAAAAATTAATAATAGTATTAGCGAATTGCTTGTAGACGTTTACGATAGAATAGATAATTATTTTAATAATAATAATGATGAGGAGGACAGAAACGCTAATCAAGAAGTTGATCAAAATGATGTCCAAAATAATGTTCAAGATGAACATATAGGAAATAACCCGGATGTAGCTCAAGGAAATGAAGAAATAGAAGATAATCAGAATGTGTCATATACAGGTCGTATTATTGAAAAATATAATCTGTTACTAAAAAGAATTCAAATAGAACTAGGTAAAGTTGATGATAATTTTCCAGCTGACTATAGAAATGCTTTAGTAGATTTGTCACAAAGAGTTGCAAATATATTGGACGGGCTTAATGTTAGAAATGCAGATTTATCTAATGATCAAATTGAATTGCCATTTTATAACGAGGATTGGGAGGATGAGGCAAACCAATTTATAAATCTTTCTCAGGAATCAATTAATAATTCATCTCATTATGCGTCTTTACATGATGATTTACATAAGCAATTTATTACTTTAAAAATGGAAAATGATTTTGGAAATAAAAATCTATTAGATGATATTGATAATGTAAAATTAATAGTTAGTTCGTTTAGAGTTAAAATGGGTATACCTGATGAAGTTATTTCCCCTTCGCTAAATGAATTGAACGAATTAAAAAAGAATATTGAAGACAATTATATTAATTCAAATTTCAGATGGACTGGTGACGGAGAGTATAGGTTAGGAAAAGTAGCTGAGAAAATACATTCCTGCAAAAAGAATTTAAAAGATACTTTAAATGATTATGCAAATAATAATAATAATATTAACAACAATAATACTATCAATAAATATATGATTCAAAATGAGAATTTGGTGAATTTTAAAAATAGAAGTAACGTGGATATTGGTAGTTTAATATATATGAGATATTCGCATGCAAGTGATTTAATTGAAAAATATACTACGAATCTACCTGCGCCAATTGATGTTAATAATCCGCCAGCTTATGTTGTCAATCCACAAGCTAATGGTGAAAATATGTATAGACCATTAAATAATTCGGGAGGATTATCGAATGGAAGCTTTCACAGAGTTAATCATCAATAATTTAAATGGCATTTAGTAATGCAAAATTTTTTTTATTTAATCTCTCTTTACTGATTAAATGTAGTGAAGAGAGATTTTTTTATCATAATTATTCTTAAAAATGGAAAAAAATAGATTTTTTTATTGATATATAGATAGGTATGTAAATACTGAGAAATGAAAGGAGTTGAAAGAGATGAGTGGATACGATGAAATCAATAGAAATATAGCCAAAATGATTGAAAAGGGGAAAAATTCTGCATCTACTTCTGATGCTACATATTATGATAAAGAAACTAGACGTTATTATTCGGCAAGTGATATAAAAAAATTAAAGGAAATAAATGAAGTCAAACTTGCCGAAATAGAAAGTTTAAAATATTATGGTGTTAGTGATAAGGATGGGAAAATAACTTCACGTAAAACTGATATCAAGACCAATGAAGGCGTGATAAAAAGATTAGAAGAGTATTTTGGTATAGATGCAGAAAGAGAAGCTACTATTGGAGATATATTATCAGACAGAGAAAGAGAAGCGGCCTTTAACGATGTAATGAATCTTATATATAATGAATCAGATTATGAATCAGATAATGAATCTTATATAGAGACGGATGACAGTATTTCATTTTCAAGTAGAATAAGTACGTTATCGAATGTAACTAGTAATGATACGAGCGAAACTAATCAATTAGGAGAAGGAGAGCGACAGAATTCTAATACAGATACTATACAGGTAGCGGAAACGAGTGAACATGAAAATAATAATAATTTGAATAATACGAGCGTAACTAATCAATTAGGAGAAGGAGAGCAACAGAATTCTATTACAGATACTATACAGGTAGCGGAAACGAGTGAACATGAAAATAATTATTTGACGAGATCAAGTACACTCTTGCAAGTGAGTGACAACAGAAATAACTTAGATAGAATAGGTTACGGACAACATCCGGATACTGGTACTTTATCTAGGAGAAATAATGTATTGGGTGTTTCGGATAGTTGGGCTGTGTCTCCCTTTTATGATGGACCAAGTCCGGCTAAAAAAGATGTTACAAAGCTAAAAAAAATTGGTAATTTTATTAAGAGAACATTTAAGACTAAATAAATACAGAAGAACTATTATTTGACATTTATAAAATTATAGCTACTTCATCATATTCACAAAATTACTAGCGATAATCGACGGATTTTCTACTAGATTTTAGGATTTTACTGTGCTAAAGTATTTATGACTTTCTTATAGGCTTGTTTTGTAGGGAGCTAGTGAGAGTCGATATTATTAGGAAATATAGATAAAGCGAGGAAGAATCATGTCAGTAAATTACGTTAGTACTAGAGATTTGAAAAAGAATCAAATTACAGCTTCTCAGGCTATTTTAAAGGGATTAGCAGATGATGGCGGTTTATTTGTACCAACATCTATTCCTGCACTTGATGTTTCTTTAGATAAGCTTGCAGGTATGAGCTACCAGCAGGTTGCCTACGAAGTATTAAAGCTTTTCCTTTCAGATTTCACAGAGGACGAGCTCAAACACTGCATTAACAGTGCTTATGATAGCAAGTTTGATACAGAAGAGATTGCTCCACTTGTATATGCAGATGGTGCATACTACTTAGAGCTTTTCCACGGTGCGACTATAGCGTTTAAGGATATGGCACTTTCAATTTTGCCACATCTTATGATTACTTCCGCTCGCAAGAACAATATAAAGAACGATATCGTTATCCTTACAGCTACATCTGGTGACACAGGCAAGGCTGCTCTTGCAGGTTTCGCAGACGTAGAGGGTACAAGAATCGTTGTATTCTACCCAAAGAATGGTGTTTCTGCAATTCAGGAGAGACAGATGGTTACTCAAAAGGGTGACAACACACATGTTGTTGGTATCAAGGGTAACTTCGATCAGGCACAGACAGGTGTTAAGCAGATGTTCAATGACAAGGCGCTTGCTGCAGAGCTTGACGCAGCTGGCTTCCAGTTCTCATCTGCCAACTCAATCAATATTGGTCGTCTTGTTCCACAGATTGCTTACTATGTATATGCTTATGCAACACTTCTTAAAGAGGAGAAGATTACAGCTGGTGAGACAATCAACGTAGTTGTTCCAACAGGTAACTTTGGTAATATCCTTGCAGCATACTATGCAAAGAACATGGGCCTTCCAATTGACAAGCTTATCTGTGCATCTAATGAGAATAAGGTCCTTTACGATTTCTTCACTACAGGTCAGTACGACAAGAATCGTGACTTCATTCTCACTAATTCACCTTCAATGGATATCCTTATCTCAAGTAACCTTGAGAGACTTATCTATCACATTGCTGGTGATGATGCTGCCAAGAATGCAGAGCTTATGGAAAGCCTTAAGGCTTCTGGTAAGTACCAGATTACACCAGATATGAAGGCAAAGCTTGATTCATTCTATGGCAACTACGCTTCTGAAGAGGAGACATGCCAGACAATCAAGAAGTTATACGAGGATACTGGTTATATCATTGATACACATACAGGTGTTGCTTCAAATGTATTTGGCAAGTATAAGGCTGCAACAGGCGATGACAAGACTACTGTTATTGCTTCAACAGCTAGCCCATTCAAGTTCACACGTGCGGTAATGGGTGCAATTGATTCTTCATACGAGAAGGAAGAGGACTTTGTACTTGTTGATAAGCTTTCAGAGCTTGGTAAGGTTGCTGTACCAAATGCGATTGAGGAGATTCGTTCTGCAGCTATCAGACATGATACTGTAGTTGAGGTTCCTGAGATGTGCGCTGAGGTTAAGCGTTTCCTCGGAATCTAATAAAATATTTAGCATAATTAAAGGGTGCAACTTCTAAATGAGGTTACACCCTTTTTTGCTAATATTTTTTAAAGTTGCTAGAAGCATGTAATTAAATGAACTGTTCCAAATGGGTACGCCACTGGAAATACGATGCATTTTTCTGCACCGCAGAGCACGCCGTCCTCGGTGACTACTGGTGGTTCAAGCGCAATATCTTTTGATGTATCATTTGAAACATTAACGATATACAATCCGTTGTGAAGATTAAGGAAATCCTCAAGAGCGGCCACGGTATATTCGTTGAATTCCGTAAAATCTTCCTTTGCGTAACGTGATGCGAAGGCTATGGCGGTTTCTCTATCGCAATCGATGTGAGAGATAAACTCTCTATCACCAAGAATTGCTTGTGAAACACCAAAGGTAATTGGAAATTCATCAACAACCATTGGAGAAAGAGGGGTGAAGTCCTCGCCAATAAATCTAATCAAGCTGTTAAACATCAGCTCTAAGTACATTATATTGTGCTCTGTGACCTGCATTTCTGCAATGAGAAAGAACTTTGAAAGAATGGTCTGAACAGCATCTTGATTTTCAATATCAAGGCTAAGGTCGTAGAGCTCAGAATCATTCTTGTAGTCAAATATAATTCGCTCCAATTCCTCATAGCTGAATATGCCGTCATCTACAAGGATTTGACCAAGCAACATATAATCCGGTGTCTGATGAGAGAGCAGTTCACTCACCTGATCGTCAGTTAAGTAGCCACGGTCTACAGCTATTTCGCCGAATCTTTTGTTTTCGCGAGTTTGAACATATAGACACTCATCAACCTCGTTTGCGGTCATTAGGCCTTCTGAGATTGCTATAGTACCAAGCTTAATATGTGATTGGGAGAGTTTGGACATTGCTGTAAAAAGCTGATCCTGATTTACTATCCCTTTTCTAAGAAGGTAATTCCCCAAGAATTGTGTAAACATAATTTATTGTCCCCCCAGGCGTGATTCGATAATTTCCTTTATCTGGCTTTTCTCAAATGGCTTTTGGATAAAATCTTTTGCGCCAAGTTTAATTGCCTTTTTTAATTGTTCCTGAGTTCCAACGGAAGACACAATTATAATAGTTGCCTCATTATCGTATTCACGAATTTCGGCCAAGGCTTCCGTGCCATCTTTTTCCGGCATTACGATATCCATAAAAACTATGTCGGGATTTTCATTCTTGTAGAATTCTACTGCCTCGGCGCCATTTTTACCTTCGATAAAAGTAGCACCTGTTGCAATTTCGTTGACTGCGTCCATCAACTGTTTGCGAGCTAATACCGAGTCATCACATACCAAAATTTTCTTGTTTGTAATATCCATAAAGCCACTCCCTTCCGCATTGTTTAATCTAATAATACAATAACAATATCCATTATTCAAACAAATTAACAGATATTTCACTTAAAAATACAGCAATTTACCGTTAATTTTTTCAACCATAAAATCAGCGGTTTTTTTGAGAAAAATATCTGATTTCAATATTAATATTTAATAGTTTTTTTATAGAAAACATACCTGATAAAAGTTATAATAATCATTGAACTTTAAGTAATACGGAGGATATAAAAATGGATATGGGTTTTATGAAGATTTTTGATGTGATTATAGGAGTTTTGGGGCTCTATTTGATTTACTCAGCACTCAAGCACTATAAGGCACGCACAGTTGACACAATGCTTATCACTGTTGAGGAGCAGCAATTGTGCAAGGATTTGGAGGGGCTTTCAGCTTATCTTATGCCAAAGTCAGGAATCTTCGGTGGTTTTTGCGTTCTATTTGGTATTCAGGGATTTATCAACGATTTTAAAATCTTTGAGTTCCCTTACGCTGTTAATATCGCATTTTTAATTGCGTTTTTAGCTGTTTGGTTTGTATTTTCATTTGCAATCCGCAAAGCCAAAAGGACTTTTTTAAGTAAATAATCATACACCTGTAGGTTTGGCTTTTAATTAGGAGGCGGTATGAAAAAAATATTGGTTGTTGATGATGAGGCGAAGATTCGCTCTATCATTAGAAAATATGGAGAGTTTGAAGGCTACGAGGTTGATGAAGCCAGCGACGGCATGGATGCCATCAACAAGGTAAAGGTCGACAGCGAATATGACGTGGTTATCATGGATGTTATGATGCCCGAGCTTGACGGTTTTTCCGCTTGTAGTGAAATTAAAAAAATAAAGGACATTCCCGTTATCATGCTTTCAGCAAGAGGCGAGGAGTACGACCGCATTCACGGTTTCGAGGCAGGGGTAGACGACTATGTGGTCAAGCCATTTTCACCAAAGGAACTTATGATGCGCGTCAAGGTTGTCACAGGCAGAAGGCAGTCAACGGCAGAGGAGGCTGATGTGTTCCAATATGAGGGGCTCACAGTCAACTTTACAGCCAGAACAGTTTCCATTGATGGCAAGCGTATCGATATGTCACCAAAGGAATACGAATTACTGTTTTATCTTGTTCGCAACAAAAATATTGCTCTTGAAAGAGAGCGTCTTATAACAGAGGTCTGGGGTTACGATTATTACGGAGACGATCGCACCTTAGATACTCACATCAAGCTATTGCGTAATAGTCTTGGGGAATACAGAAAGTTACTTGTTACTCTTAGAGGCGTTGGATATAGGTTTGAAGCTTAGTGTTTATGGAGGATTTCTTTGGGAAATAGAAGTTTAAGCATTAAATGGAAAACATTTTCAGTATTCTTCGTTTTTGCCATAGTACTCTTAGGTGTGCTATGGCTTTTTCAGATTATATATCTGAAGGATTTCTACAAGATGATTAAACGCAGCGAGACCGAGGTAGTGCTAGATCAGGTTGAGCACCTTGTCAGGACCAACGATGACTGCTCTACTGAGATAGATAAGCTTGCTGCCAGCAATACCATGGGTATTTTTGTCACTGACAACGAGGGTCATCCTTTGTATATTGCTGAGTATATTGCTTCTTCTCAGATTTCCAACATGCCACATTTTATGTTTGAGCTGTTTTACGATATTGCTGTTGCAAATGGCGGCGAGGCTCCTATCTATTACAAGGGCGGCCAGATGCAAAAGTACGGGGAAAAGAACAGCTTTTTTGTTTTGAAAAATGGTGAGGAAAAGGAAGAGTGGAACGTATCTGGAGCATCTCCTAGGAATATTGAGGATTCGCCTCAAGTAGACACGAAGGAAGAGGCCAGCGTACAGAGCAAGGGTAAGATTCAGTACACTTTGCCAGATAAAGACGAGGCAGAAGAGTTCAAGCAAAATATAGGCAATGACCTGGCTGAGTCTGTAATCTACGTTAGAATTATTGAGATTGACGGTCAGGAACGAGTACTGATGCTCAACTCTGTCCTTACACCTGTAGATGCTACTGTAGGCACTCTAAAGGTTCAGCTTAAGCTTATAACCATTATTATTGTTGTTATAGCATTTTTGTTTGGCTACCTTCTTTCCAAAAACATTTCTCATTCTATTATTAGCTTGAATGAGGGCGCCAAGAAGCTGGCGAAGGGAGATTACTCTGTTAAGTTCACTTCCGATGATTATAGAGAGGTGGCTGAGCTTTCTGATACCCTAAACTACACGGCTCGCGAATTAGGAAAGGCGGACGGATTCCAAAAGGAATTGATTGCAAATGTTTCTCACGATCTTAGAACGCCCCTTACCATGATTAAGGGTTATTCCGAGGTTATGCGTGATATACCCGGGGAAAATACTCCTGAAAACATCCAGGTCATTATCGAGGAGACTGAGCGTCTGTCAGGTCTTGTTAATGACATGCTTGATATCTCTAAAGTAAGAGCTGGTAATATAACAATTTATCCTGAGGAATACAACCTTACAGAAAGCATTTGTCATGTTCTTGAGCGTTACAACAAGCTTAGAGAGGTGGACGGCTACATTATAGATTTTGTTTATGATGGTGAGGTGGATGTATATGCTGACGAGCAAAAGATGTACCAGGTAATCTACAATCTTGTCAACAACGCCATCAACTACACTGGCCCTGACAAAAAGGTTACAGTTGTGCAAAAGGTGACGGATGACAATGTCCGAATTGAGGTTATAGATACCGGTAATGGAGTTAGCCAAGAGGATATTCCTTATGTTTGGGATAGATATTACAAGGCTAAGACTGTGCACAAGCGTGCAATTCAGGGCACAGGTCTTGGACTTGCCATTGTTAAAAGCATTTTGGAACTCCACGGGGCCAAGTACGGTGTGTCTTCTGTAAAAGGCCATGGCGCAACATTCTGGTTTGAACTTAGGCGCGGAAACCCTGCAGACGAGTAGCCTAGATATTTACTAAATCAAATTTGCGGGTAAACTCGTTAGGTAGAGCCTTGCCTGTTTTTTCTATTATAATAGCGTTGTAGATTTCACTTGCTAGTATATCAGAAGGATTGACTAATTCTATATCAGGACTTGTGAGAATGGTGTTTTTGCCATTCTCTTTTATTTTGGATAAAAGCTGACTTCCGTTTTTGCTAAAGCCAAGCATGCGAAGATATGTGATGTATCCCGCGGCTTTGGCTGAGTTAAAGTCCTTTTCAGTGATATCCAGTAAAATATGGCAAAGCACTCGGCTGATTCTTGAGTATTCCATATTTTTTGTCTTTAGTAACTGGCAAAACTGCTGGAAGGAAACAAAATCCTTCAGGTTGTTTTTAATTCGGTCTGATAAATCGCTGGTGCAGTCCAGGTACTTGGAATAATCAGCAGTTGTCAGCAATTTATAATGAAGCATTGCTGAAATGTCATCCATATCAACAAAGGTGCTTTTCTCATAAATAGCCTTGGCCTCGTCGCTGACTGATTCATATTGATGATGTAGCCTGTAGTGCTGGCGTATAGAAGAAGCAGAGCTTAGCTGGCCGCTGAGGCTTAAGTCATTATAATTGTTGCCCTGTCTCTTCATTATATGTATATCAAGCTTTAGATTGTTGTCATAGATATATCTGCAGAATTCAAGACCTAATATGTTGTTGGGAGAGGATAGTATTTCCTCTGGAAGATATTTCTTTAAAGCTGCGGCTCTGGCACTGGCATAGCTTTGGCCCTGGGCAACAAGACTGTTTATCTGTAAATCCAATTCGCCGGAGCTTTCTAAACTGACAAGCTTTTGTGCGCTAGAAATAAACAGGTCCTTATCATTTGATTCTGCAGAAAATAGAATAGTATCGACAACGCCTGTGTTGTATAAAAGCTGTACCCCTGCAGAGGCAAATTCCCTGGCAGAGGATGTGGCAAAGATTGTGGGAATCTCGAAAATGATATCGGCACCACTGGTAAGTGCGGCCTTTGCTCTAGTGTATTTGTCAAAGCAGGCAATCTCGCCGCGCTGAGTAAAGCTGCCGGACATAGCAACCACAATCTGCTCAGCCTCAAGCTGCCTTGCATAATCAATCTGCAATTTGTGTCCATTATGGAATGGATTATATTCAGCAACAATTCCGACAACCACTATTTGTTCCTCCGAAAATACTTTTCTTTGCCTATTATACATTAAAAATCTGTTGTTTAGACAGATTTAAGTGCTATAATGATAACTGGTTTTTAAATAATTATAATCAAATTTAAATATATTTAAAGAAAGGAATTTTATAGTCATGAAAATTCTAGTTATCAACTGTGGTAGCTCATCTCTCAAGTATCAGGTGATTGACTCGGAGAGCGAGCAGGTACTTTGCAAAGGTCTTTGCGAGAGAATTGGTATCGATGGACGCATCGTATACCAGAAAGCAGGCCTTGATAAGGAGACTACAGATATTCCAATGCCTACTCACAAGGAGGCTGTTGCAGCTGTTATCAATGCAATTACCAACGACAAGACAGGTGCTATTGCTTCATTAGACGAGATTGATGCTGTAGGTCACAGAGTTGTACACGGTGGTGAGAAGTTTGCAGCTTCAGCACTTATTACAGACGAGATGATCAAGGTTGTAGAAGAGTGCAACGAGCTTGCTCCACTTCACAACCCTGCAAATATCATTGGCATCAACGCTTGCCGCGAGCTTATGCCAGGCAAGCCACAGGTAGGTGTTTTCGATACAGCTTTCCATCAGTCAATGCCAAAGGAAGCTTACATGTACGCTGTTCCTTACAAGTACTATGAGAAATACGGCGTTCGCCGCTACGGTTTCCATGGTACAAGCCACAGCTATGTATCTAAGAGAGTTTGCGAGTTTGCTGGTGCAGACATCAACAATTCCAAGATTATTGTTTGCCACATCGGTAACGGTGCATCTTGCTGTGCAGTATTAAACGGCAAGTCAGTAGATACTTCAATGGGTCTTTCTCCACTTGAAGGTCTTGTAATGGGTACTCGTTCAGGTGATATCGATCCATCTGCAGTAGAGTACATGGCAAAGAAGGAGAATCTGGATTTCGCTGGTGTTATGAATGTACTTAATAAGGAGTCAGGTGTTCTTGGTGTTTCAGGTGTTTCATCTGATTTCCGTGATCTTCTTGCAGCTTCTGCAGAGGGCAACGACAGAGCTCAGCTTGCAATGGATATGCTTGCATACCGCGTAGCTAAATATGTTGGCGCTTATGCAGCTGCCATGAACGGAGTAGATATGATTTGCTTTACAGCAGGTCTTGGCGAGAATAACCCAGGTCTTCGCGAAAATGTATGTAAGCACCTTGGTTTCATGGGCGTAGAGCTTGATGCTTCTAGAAATGATGGTCCAAGCGAGGACAAGCTTATTTCAGCTGATTCTTCAAAGGTTAGGGTATTTGTTATCCCTACTAATGAGGAAGTT
>JAEEGK010022165.1_pt1 | contig 13370 bp, 6 predicted proteins | sample 8958771 | NCBI WGS metagenome assembly JAEEGK01 (sample SAMN16246547, study PRJNA631951) | gut metagenome | biome: gut microbiome; feature: rumen; material: SC-attached | host: Bos | place: Iran: Karaj | collected 2018-10 | reverse complement strand
CTTGTCCTCGGCTTTTTCCAGCCCTTCAGCAACGGTCTTCTTGTCCAGCGTTGCGTCGGCGGCATAGGCCATACCGCCTTCGCTGTGGTCCACATCCGCGTGGATCCAGATGGTATCCCCGTCGAAGCTGGGAGCGATTTCAGTGCTGCCGGAATCTCCGCCGCCACCGCCGGCCTGCGCGCCTTCGCCCAAGCCGCCGCCGTAACCGCCAACGCGGTCCGGAGCCTTGAGCCAGCGGGTGTAATAGCGCCCGTCGCCCAGGGAGGGCCAGCGGGAATCATCCTCGAACCAGTCCGCGACCTCGTAGGAATAGTCGTTGACGTAGTGCCAGATGACCCTGTCGCCGTCATGAAGTTCCTGCTCCTTGAGGCCGAAGCCGGGATGCCGCCCATTGATGGTATACATCCAGCCGGAGCGCTTGCCGTTGGTAAACTCGCTGAGGGCATATTCGTCGCCGGGAGCGTATACCGTTTTCACATAGTTCTGCTCCGCGCCGACGCTGCGGATACCCGCGTCGCCGGTAGCCTTGACCCAAAGGTCGTAGACCGTCGAGCCTTCTTCCATGCTATAAGTCGTGGTGGCGATCCAGGTCACGTAGTCGGGCATGTATTCCTCTTTGCCCAGATCCACGTCCTTGTCCGCTTTCCGAGCGCCGATGAGACGGAAAGAAACCTTGATCTTGTTATCTTCATCGTCGCTGCTACTCCCGCCGCCTCCGCCGCCGGAGCTGCTGGATTTCCACTGTGCATAGAGGTCAGCGGGCAGATCGGCGGACACGCTCTTATACTCCGTGCCGTCCTCAGCTTTGTCGAACCAGCCAACAAAGCTGTAATTATCCCGCGTGGGCTTGGGCAGGGGCTTGCCATCTTCTCCCTTGGTATAGGTTTTCGCTTCTCCGTCCGTGATCCCATCGGCCTTGCCACCCTGGAGATGGAAGGTGACGGTGACCAGTTCTTGATTTTCTTCCGGTTCGTCCTCCGTCTGCTTCTCGAAACTCACGTCGGACATATTGAAAAGCGTGTTCTTGTTCTTCATGAAGCGGTCATAGGCCACGAGGCCGTAGGCCGCCTCCTCCGTCGCCATCTGGTTCACGCCGCCGCTCATCAGATGGCGGAAGCCGCCGGTCTTTTCATCCCGATAGCGCAGGAGGTCCGCGAGAAGGCTGTTGCCGTTCTTCACGAAATCCGGGTCCGTATCCGCGTCACGGCCCAGGCTGCTGAGGGCGATCACGATCCAGGAATCCGCTTCCACGCTGCCGAAGCCGCCGTTGCCGTCCTGAGACTTGGAGAGGAAGGCCAGCGCATCGTCCACCATGGTCTTCACCTGGGTATGGGTCACGCTGCCGCCCAGGGCGCTCAGCTTGGAGGAATCCAGGTAATAGGGCGCCAGAGCATAGATCGCCGCGGCGGTCACGTCGTAATCTCCGAAGCCGTCGGGAAGGCCGTCGCTGCCGTCGTTGCTGATGGGCCAAGAGCCGTCAGACTGCTGGTGGGATTTCAGGGAAGCGATCAGGGCCGCACGGACAGCATTGCCCTCGGCGTCATCCAGGTAACCGTGGCTGTCCAGAGCCAGCAGGGCGAAAGCGGTGCCGTTGTTGCCCTGCCATTCGACCCAGTATTCCCCACTGTCCTGCTTGTCCAGCAAGGGCTTCACCAGGTCGTAGGTCCCTTTGTCCGTCTCAAAAGCGGAGGCATCCACGCCCATGCTGGTCAGGGCCAGGATCACGCGGGAATACTCGGTGTAATTCTTGTCCGCCAGGACGCCCTTTTTCCTGTCCACATAGGTTTTCAGGTTTTCCAGGTAAGTGTCGTTCCAGCCGGGCTTGGCCGCGCCGCCCCGGTTCAGGGCAAAGACCGCCCATTCGCCGTAGGTGGAGCCTACCCCCGGATTCGTCACTTCGGACGCGATGTATTTCTGCGCGCCGTTCATGGCGATGACGTAATCCGGGGTCTCCTCCTGGCTTTCGCTGATGGTGAGGGCGGCGTAGGCTTTGCCGCCCTCCATCCAGTTTTCGTTTCCATTCTCACCGGCTGTCGCCAGCTCGATCTCCCTGACGCCGAGCGTGTATTCGCTCGCCGCCGTCTTTGCAGGGACCGTGACGGTCAGGGTCACCAGGTCCGTCACGGATACATTCTTGCTGTCGAACCAGCTGACGACGCCCGTGTCCAGGGAATAGTTATCTTTCGTCAGGGGAAGGTCGCCGGTGACCTTGGTAAGCGTCCATCCCTCGGGCAGATCGACCTCAAAGTAAACGCTGAAGAGGCCGACGCTCTCCGAGAGGGAGACGGTGAGGGTCACCGTCTGATCATTTGTCCCGTCGTACTCCAGCTCCACAGGGTTCAATGCGGCGGTGACCGTGGGATTTCCGCTGTCACTCGCCCCCAGCGCCGGAATGGCAAGGCCCAGGCAGAGGACGATGCACAACAGCAGAGAAAGAGCTTTTTTCATCATCGTCGCCACCTCCTCACCATTCCACCTTGCCGCTCACAAGGGCAAGGTACAGCTTCGCCAGATCGACGGTCTTGAGCTTTTTGCCGTCCACTCCAAGTATCTTGACTTGCAGGGGATCGACGCTTTCATCGTTCACGAGTTTCTTGTTCGCTGCGAGAAGATCGTCCTTGTCCAGGTCGCCGTCTTTGTCGAAGTCGCCCAGGATGGCGATGATGAACACCATATCCGCGTCGTAGTTTTTCTGAACGAAGCTATAGCTGCCGTCCGCGTTCTTGATCGCCTTCAGCCGCTCATAGCTGCCGTCGCCGTTATCCACGATCACCATGCAGGGTTCAGATGCCTCGACGGTTATGGTAGCCGTGGTGCCCTGAACGGTCGCGTTCACCTTCACTTCGTTGTCGATTTCGCCCCATTCATCGAGCTTCACTCCATACGACCACTGAGCATAGAGTTCCTCGGGCAGATCGGCGGACACGGAGATGTACTTCTTCCCATCGATCTCCGCATCGAACCAGCCCATGAAGCTGGCGCCGCTCTTGACAGCAACGGGCAGCTCCTTACCCGCATCCTCGGGGTAATAGACGATCTTCTCCCCGTCTTTCACATCGTCGCTGCTCCCTTCGCACAGATGGAAGGTCACGGTAACGAGATGGGCGTCCGGGATCAGGGTATAATCCCCGGTGGCGGCCACCTCGAAGGTGATGCCGCTTGCGCTCCCCTTGGCGTCAAGATATCCGCCGTCAAAGAGAACTTTCGTGTATTCCGTGCCGGGCACGGGCAGGGTCAGAGTGATCTTTCCGATCAGTGCTTCGGCGGGCACAGCCCGCTTGTCCTGACCGGCAGGAGCGAAGACGGGAGTGATCGTATAGACGTTGTCGTCGCTCGTCTGATGCGCTTCCAGCCAGAGGAAGGCCTCCTTCGTGCCCACGTCAAGGCCAAGCTTATCCGGGTTGACCGCCTCCAGGAGGCCGCTCACGGCGCGCTCGTCCAGCTTCGTGGGCTGCACATCGTCCGAGACGCTGTAGACCCAGGAATCCAGCACGGTCACCTTCACGTCGCTGACGGTGAGTTCCACGTCGTATGTCGCCGTGGTAGTTCCGTCCTCGGCGGTAACGATGACGCTCCACTTACTCCCATCGTCGGCGGTCTTTTTCACTTCGTGATCTGCTTTTTCATCCTTGAGCTCGATCTCGAAGCTATCCACTGTCAGGGCGGTCAGGTCGCTGCCGTAGGGCAGTGTCGCGGACCACTTCGTTTCCGATTGTTCCGATTTGGTGGCCGGGAACTTGTTCACCTTGATACCCGTCACACCGACTTCGCTGCTCTTGATATAGTTGATCTTGCCGCTGATAGAGGCTGTTTTGCTCGCTGCCGCCAGACCTTTTCCAAGGGTCACGGTCACGGTGGCCGCATAACTGCCGGGGGCGGTGATGCTTGCTTTGCTGAAGCTGCTCAGGTCCACGATGACGTCGTCCGCCACCGCAGAGGTATTCTTGACGAACAGATCCTTCAGCGCGGTCATCACCCCGGCCTGCGTGTTGACGTCCGTGTGGTCAAAATCCAGGGTGTCGGTGATTTCCGCCAGCTCGTCGATCAAGGTCAGGGTGTTCAGAGCTTTCAGCAGCTTGTTGCTCTCCGCCACGGTGAGCAAATCTTTCTGCTCGTCGGACAGCTTCTTGTAGAGCGCTTCGGCCTTTTCCACTGCCGTCCGATCATCCTCGGCGTTCTTCGGCAGCTTGGTGATCTCGACCTTGAGCTCATCCACGGCCCGGTAGCCTTCGATGGCCGCCACTGCCGCGGTCAGGGTCTTGGCGTTGCTGACCTTGGCCTGATCCGCCTCGCTCAGAGCGTCGAATGCGCCCTTTGCCAGGTCCACGGCCGCCTGCTTATCCTGATAGTTCTCATAGGTGACGCTTCCGATGGCGCTGATGAGCTTCTCGACCGCGCCGGTGTCCCCTTCGATGAGGATATTGATCTTATACCAGGTGCCGACGATATCCCCGTCGTTCATGGTGGGCCAAGTCTTTTCGCCCACGCCGATCCAGATCACGTCGCCGGATTTCACGGGGATCGCTTCGCCGCTGCGGTAGTATTCGGCGTTCACGGCCTTGTTCTGCTTGTTCAGGAAGATGCGCACCTGGAAATTCTTGTTCGCGGCGGTGGTCTGGAAGGACACGCTGCTGCCCGTGGGCTTCAGCACATATTCCGTCATGCTGCCCGCAAAGTCCGGGGCGAGGCTGCCGTCGTCCGTTTCCAGGGTCAACAGGCTGGTGTCGTTGTTGGCCCAGGTCGCCCCCAGGTCGGTGCCGTAACCCTTGACGGTGAACTGCACCCGGATCACGTCCCCGTCCTTGAGCTTCCCGTTGGTCACGTTGAACATGTTGAAGCCTTCGTTCACGAACCAGTCGTTCAGGGTGCCCATCCAGCCGGATTGCTGTCCGTGGCTGAATTCTCCCAGCTTGGGCTCTCCGTCGTCCCACGTCCCGCTTCCGTCGGTATCCTCATAGATATAGGAGAGGTAGGAGATACCGAAGCCGCTCCCGCCGGTTCCGTACCAGGAATAGCCGTTCTTCTGCAGGGCGGCGAGGACGCAGCGCATCATGCTGGATTCGCCGTTCAGATCGATGGATTCCGACACGATAACATCCTTAAAAGGCGCATCCTCATCCTTCCAAGTGGCGTTTTCCACAATGACGGTGACCTTACCCAGCTCGGTGCTGCTCTTTTCCGGAATGGCGGTCATGGCCGCGAGCGCATCGTCCATTGCCTTCGTGACGGCAGTCTTATCCTCCGCAGCGTTGACGTCTTCCACGCCCTTCGTATAGGCGTCGGTCAGCTTGGTCCAGTTTTCCGCCGTGTAGTTCGATTTGCTGCAGCTGTCCAGCTTCGTTTCCAGCGCCGTCAGCGCTTCGTTTTTGGCCTGCTGCACGGGGTCCTCCACGGCCTTCACATGGATGGTGATATCTTGATAAGGGGTCAGGATGTAATAGGTATACCGGTAGAACTCCGGCAGTTCTTCCACCTCATAACTGTCCACCTCGGCGTCCGGTATCTCGATCCCTTCGAAATGGTCGTAATACTCCTTGGCGATGCAGGCAGCAAACTCGATGGCGTCCGCTTTATTGCCGCTGCCGCTGACCGTAATGGACGGCGTATTACCGGATTCCAGATAGGCTCTGCCAAAGTCGTTCCAGGCCGTCTGGAGCGTGAACTGGACCGCGTCCCTGTCATAGTAGATCGCGCGGAACAGCGTCGAACTCTTGTCGGAGATCAGCCCGCTCTCGTCCACCTGCACCGTGACCGTGAAGGGAGTAAAGTCCGGCAGTCCGCTCCCGTCTTCCCCGAAGTCCTCCGCCAGAGCGTCGTACTGTGCCTGCTGGCCGGGGGTCACCAGGGTCTTCTGGTAATCGGACATGGAGGCATAGAGGCTCGTGATCCAACCCATGCGCTGGATATCCGCCTTGCTGAAATACTTCAGCTGATCCAGCTTGGGCAAATATTTGAGGTAATGGACGAAGCGGTCCATGGTCCCCTCGTGGTCGATGGGGGTCACCGCCGCCATGTTCTCTTTGGCGGTATCCAGAGCGTTTTGCAGCGCAGCCGTGGAGGCCGCTTCGTCGATGGCAGTCTGACCGTCGGTATAGGCCTCGGTCAGAGCTGTCCAGTCGCTCCCGGCATAATTCACCTCGTCATAGGCTTCATAAGCTGCTTTCAGCTCCGCCAGATAAGCCTCCCGCGTCTCCTCCAGTTCGGAGGGGGACAGAGGCTTCACCGTCACCAGGACCGGCGTGCAGCCTCCCCGGAGATGGGGATAACTGTAATTGTCGATATCCTGATCCCGGGTGTCGACGGCGGTCACCAGATAGGTCCCCGCCTGGGTCAGGGAAAGCTCGTCTGAGCCGTCCACCAGCACCGCCGTCTCCGGCCAGGTACCGTCCGACTTCTGCGGTCCGTAGACGGCCAGGGTCACATAGGGATAGGGGATTTCCCGCCCGTCGTAATCCGGCAGGTCGGAGCTCAGCCGGGTGATGGAGGCGGTGACCGTCTCCCCTTCCTTGACCGTCGTCTTCTCCAGGGTGAGGGTCAGGCGGCCAAACCAGGAGGCGCAGTATTTTGTGGGCACAGCTTCGAATCCGACGCCGGCAGAAGCGCCGCGCATAGGCGTTTCGGTCCGCACCAGGGTCACCACGTCCCCGTTCCGGATACAGACGTCGTTCCATGAGATTTGGTCGTCGCCGTAAACGTCCATCAGCTGGATCGACCAGCCGCCCACGTCATAATCCTCCAGCGGATCCCGCAGCAGGACCCCGTTCAGGTACACCAGCCAGGTATCCCAAAGGAACTTGTCCCCTTCGGGGTCATAGCAGATGCTCTTTCCGAAGTTTTCAAGTTCGGTCAGCTTCGCCTGGGTGAGCAGTTCCTTCAGGGTGTTCGTCCCCGCTTCCATGGTCAGGTCTTCCTGATAGTAAGGCCCCAGGGCAAATTCCGGATGGCGCATGCCGAAGTCGTCGGAGAAGACCAGGGTCACCGTGGGGGCGGAAGCACTTTTCAGGCCATAAGCCGCCCGCCAGAGGTCCCGGAGGGTCGTTCGATAGGCGTTGTACTCCGGCCTCGTCAGGTTGTCCCCCACGGGATGCTCGCTGAGCAGGGTCAGGGCCGTGTTCTGCGCGGCAGCGAAGTTGCTCCAGGTCGAGGATTCGTGATCCCCGGAGCTGAGCCCGCCGAAGGCTGTGTTCAGGGCGGCGATATCCGCCTGGAATCGCTGGGCTTCGGACAGCAGTGTCTTGTCCATGAGGGCTTTGCCTGCGGTCTCCAGATCCGTTGCCAGGTCGTGGGCGTGGTCCCGATTCTCCGCCCGGTTGTTCTGACCTTCCCCGTCGTTAGCCACGCCGTTGGTGAACAGGGTGTCGAAGAAATCCTGCGCAGCCTTTCGGGCGGCGCGGTAGTTCGCAGCGGTCGCCTCCGTCATGTTCCCCAGCGTGGATTCCCCGTAGTTATACCGACCCAGCGTTTCATAGAGCTCGGTAGCATTGAGCTGGGTGCTGGGGATCAGCTTGGCAATGGCGGCAGCGAGAACTGTTACCTCTGCGTCGATTTCCTTCTGGTCGTTGCTGTTCTCCAAGACATTTTGAGCGTGAGCTAACGGTCCATCTGGCTTTGCCGTAAACTCCGCCCAAAAGCTCTTGTCGCTTCCGGTGAGCGTATCTTCAACTTTTCCATTGTAACGGTCACCGGCTTGATAGGTAGAATAATAATTTTCTGCACTCTCATCAGAGACTGAATTGATCAGCGACTCTAGAGCATCTTTATTGACTGTAGATGTATTGCCACCGCCCGTGGGTTTGGACCATTCAATGAGCAGATAGCCACCATGCACAAAGTCCCAGCTTCCCGCTGTCGTTTCTGCTATTATTCGAAACGACAGCACATCTCCCGCTTCGTCAATGGTTGTTCCTTCTGCATATTCTATTTCTGTTTTCAGGCTTGCATAGAATTGTCTTGCATCTGTGAATGTACCATCATCTCGCTCCATCACAAAATCAGTCGATCCTGTTATCTCCGTTGGTGCAAATGCGATTAATGGATCAGCTTCATCATCATTCTTTACCAATGCTATGCAAACTGTCGTGTCCTGAAAGCTTTGTTCGAAATCTACTTTATCGTATTTACTTCCATCCAGTTTCAAACGATAAACTGGATGATTACTTTTAGTTCCGATAACTGTCGTATCTGCAAACGAAAACTTATAGGTATCGTCTTCACCTGCAGTAACTCTAGTTGGAACAACCATGAGGGATAACAAAACGGCTAGAACGAGAAACAAAGACAGGAGATGGCGCCTATTAGACGCCATCCCCTTCTCCTTTCCACATAGTATTGATCTCATATAGGCTACCTCGCGGCTTAGCTCACGCCTTTAAGTACCGTAATAAACGGTGAGCGTGTTCCACTTTGGGAAATAATCTGAACTCGTTGCCCAACAGCAATGTTGATGGTATGACCTGTGTTTGTGCCAGCGTCAGTTACTAACTCACCGTTAACGAACACATAGGTATCATTTGACTTAAACTTATATGCTCCCGCAGTAACCTCTGTTACCGAATTGGCATTCATTGTCGTTGGATTAGTTGCTAATACTTTCTTTAGTTCAAGTGTTGCATTATTCGCACCATCTCCGCTTCCGTTCGCCAAATACAACCCGCAAATCTCCGTAGAGGTCTCGCCGAAGACGCCGGTGTTGTAGAGCACGCCGGAGTAGACCCGAATGCGGGTCACGTCCGTCAAAGCAACGGGATTGCCGTACTGGTCCACCGCCCAGGAAAGGTCGAAGCCGTCGCCGCCGCAGTTCGTGGTGCCGTCCGCCGCGGACTGCTTTCCGGCGGAGGGAAGGGTGGCATAGGGGTTGATGGCCTTGCCATAGTGGCTGCCCACCTCCCGGACGTCCGCGTAGCCGAAGCGGTAGAAATCCGTATGGTCGGCGTCAGTGGCGCTGGAGGAAAGGCCCTGATCGTCGTCCTGCACCCGGACGATGCCGGAATAGGTGATGACCTGGGTGGTAGAGGTCGTCTCGCTGGTATCCCAGTAGACGCCGTCCACATGGCCGTCAATGGTCGCGCCGCCGGCAGAGGTCCACATCTTCCAGACCTGCTGGTAATTCTCACTGCCGGCCTTCTCCGGCCACCAGGCCTTGTTGGCCGGAGCCCCGGTGCTGCTATTGGGGACGAGCTGCCAAGTGGCTGCCCCGATGGCCGCATCCACGGTGCCGCTCGTGGGATGGTTATAGTTCGTAGACCAATAGATCCCGGCTGCGGTAAAGGCGCTGTTCAGGCTCGTGTCCGCCGCGTTCAGCCGGACATAGGAGATCTTCGAATAATACTGGGTGCCGCTCTGGTAATGCCGGGAACCTGCCAGGTTATACCAGCCGTAGGTTCCATTTTTCTTACCGTAGACCATGACGCAGCCCGCCTCCGGGTTCCCGTTGAAGGGGTTGCCGTAGACGATGAAGTCGATACCGTAGGGCCGGCTTGCGCTCTCGTTCAAAGGCTCTGCCAGCTCGAACTGCACATAGCCCCCCAGCATGCCCAGGGAGACGCCTGTGGAGGTGTAGCCGCCGGCAGCCGCTGTGAACTTCGCTACTTTTGTGGAACCATAGACGTTGGTGCCGTCGGTGTAAATCCCGCCCCAGCCGAAGCTGTTGGGCCGGGCAAACTGCCCGATGGGAAGGAAGCCGCAGACCGCGCTGGGCACGCCGGTATTGACGGAGGCCACATAGGGGATGGTCACCGTATAGCTCTTGGTGACGGTGCGGTTATCATCGACCACGTTGGTGACCGTGACCGTCAGGGTATAGGTGCCGGAAGCGCTGAAGGTGATGGCCCCGGCGGAGGTCACGCTCATGCCGCTGCCGCTGCTGGTATAAGCGACCGTCGCATTGCCGGACAGAGCCGCCGTATTCACGGTGATCGGTCCGGTCATCGTATCCAGCGTATAGGCGGTGATATCCGGAAGGAAGCCGTTGAAGCCGGTGGCAGTCTGGACGATGTTCTGGTAATCGTTACCGATCTTGAAGTTCAGGCGCTGGAGATCCGCGCTGTTGGCCCGGGTATAGGGAGCCACAATATAAGCCAAGGCGTTGACCTGGTTCAAAGTGGCACTCGCAGAATTTCCATTAGAAACGATCGTGCCGTAATTCGTGGTAAGTGTGCTTTGCTGCGTCGACGTCAGCGCACTGTAGGCAGCCTGCGTAGCCGTCCGCCAACCGCTCAGAAGGCCGGAGGAGGAGACCACCCGCTTATAGGCTGGGATCACAGTGTAACCGCTCACCGTGGGGGTCTCTTGGATGTAAGTCTCCGTGGTGACGTTTTTGGTATAATCGGTGCTGAGGATGGTGGAATAGAGGTTGTTGAAATCCGCCGTGGAGGCAGCCACCCGGTATTTGATCGTATCGCCGTTGGAAGCCGCGATAGCGTTGCCGCTGGTGGGCGCCCCGTCAGGCACGATGTAGGCGAAGAGGGTGGAACGGTAGTCCGCCGTGTAGAACACCGTGACCACGCTACCCGCGCTCACCGTCGCATCCGTGATGTTCTGGGGGGACAGCTTATCGTCCACGGTGAAGAGCCATGCGTCGTACACATCATCCGTGTTGCTGGGGTTCAGGCCGTTGATGCTGGTGATGCCGAATTGGGTGATGTCGTAGGAGGTGATGACGCTCGAACCGAGCGACGAGATGGCTGCCGTGATTGCTGTGTAAGCGTTGTCGCTGGAGGCCGTCACGCTGACGGTGGTGCCGATCTGTTGGAAGCCGCTGCTGGTGTCCGGCTGATAATAGAAACGGACGTACACCGGCGTGGTGGATGCTGCGGCGCCCATGGGAAGGATGCCGAGCATCAGCGCCAGCATGATGACCAGCGCCAATACTTTGCTGAGTCTCTTGGTGGTAGTCATTTTTCCTTTCTCCTTTATTGTTTTTCGTTTGTTTCTGCCGCCTCCGAGGTACACGCCGCGCTGGCAAGGCGCGGCATGGCGCGGGGCTTTCCGCAGCCGCTCTCCGTCCTCCTTCCGCTGGACAGCCGTCGCACTGTTTGGCCCAAAAACCGCCTGATATGCAGGCATTGGCCTCAGCGACAGCCCGCCTCCGAAAGCTCGGAAAGGGCGCCTGTGCTCCGCATTGAAATAGCCCGGGCCGCAGCCTCCGCCGCATACCCGAACCTGTTTTCGCACAAAAAGGATACGCCCTGCTTCTTTAAAAAGCGCATCCGTAAACTATGACATTGTCTCGCTCTCGCACTGTATGCTTCGCTTCTGTGTTCCAGGCATACGAAAGCCCTTGACTAACCCTATTAAATAGGGTATACTCGCTGTGAGGTGACCAAGGAACATGACTCGTACTTTTGTGGAGCTTCCCTCTTTTCGTGCGGAATGGAAAAACTTAAAACTGACGGAAGACGACCTCCGGCGATTGCAGGAAGAACTCCTGGCTAATCCCGAGATCGGCAGCAAGATGCAAGGCACCGGCGGCATCCGCAAGATGCGATTCGCTTTTGAGCATCGCGGGAAAAGCGGCAGCGTGCGCGTGATCTATGTGGATTTTATCATCCATGAGAAGCTTTATCTGATCACTGCATACGCTAAGAGTGAGAAAGAAAACCTGACAAAAGAAGAACGCAATACTCTGAAAAAGCTGGTGGAGCAGCTCGGAGCCGAGCTGGAAAAGAAGGAAAGGAGTACGAAGTCATGAGCGTTTTCGATAAGATCAAAACCGGGCTGGAAGAAGCCGTCGCTTATGAGCAGGGTAAACTCGACGCGAAGACCCGAACGCTGACGATCCAGCCGGTCAGCCGCTATGACGCAAAAGAAATCAGGGATATCCGTGTCAATGCCGGCATGACGCAGAACGTATTTGCGGAGTTCATGGGAGTCTCTGTAAAGACCGTGGAGGCGTGGGAATCCGGCAAGAATCATCCCATCGGTTCCGCCTGCCGCCTGCTGGCCCTCACCCAGGCCGACCCGGGGTTTCCGCAAAAGTCGGGCATCGTAGTCCGATAAAGAGCACATATAGGTTCTGTCATTCAGGGCGTGCTGCAAAATGCAATTACCGCCCGTCATTCCGAGCCAGTGCGCATACTGGCATGGGAATCCGCCCTCTTAAGGAGGGAAACGGATTGCATTTTGCAAAGCGTGCTTTGTAATTCATTCAACGGCAACCGATACCCGTTCCAACGCTCCCGCCCGCCGCGACGAAGACCGCGTTATCCGTCCCTTGGTATGCTTCGTCAATGCAAGCTTCGTATCGTTCGCTTCCGCGCAAGCGCGAAAGCTCATTCACTCCGCTGTATCTCCTCTTCCGGCAAAATCATCCGATTTTGCCGGAGCCCGATCATGGCATACTTCCCCAGGGCAATATCATCTTTCGGTGCCGGTATTTACTTGTCGGCGTCGATTCGCCATATAGAACGGGCAGCGCCCGCGAATAATCGTCCTTATCTGTCAGTTTTGAGCCGCTCCTGCTCGCGGTCTGGTCGGTGGTCCAGGCCGCCGGGACCGATCACAGGTCGGCTCTGCGTTATGGGATAAACGGCTCTTGAAGTCCTTGCTTTTCTCTCTGTTCCTTCCGGTAAGTGACCCGCGGGTCGATGTGCGTCGCGGTGCTCGAAAGCCTATGGCTCCCTCCCGTGCCCCAGGCGAAGGTCGCTTCCGCCCGGAGCATGGTTTCGAGAGAGTGGAGGTATTCCAACGGGGCTGCTCACCCGGTGAAATCTTTTGACGCATACGCATGCCTGTCGTCCGCCGTTACTCTTTCCGCAACAGACAGCTTTCTCTGTGTCTTGGCTCGCTTGAGCGCCCGGCGCTCCTCGGCAAAGAGTCCCGCTTCCCGCTCTTTCAGATTGCGATAAGCCCTCTTTCCCGCGCCGGCATCCAGTGGTCGATAGCCCAGGCTGATCGCCAGTTGGTTCCAGTCGCCGAGCCGACGTCTCAGATAAATGCCGCCCGGCATTTCCAGCGGATGCGGCATCCTGCCCATCGCTCTTGCCCGATGGAGGACCAGCTCGCGAAGCTGCTCATCCGTCTTCGCGCCATGCCGGTCCGTGAAATCCTGCGTCTGCGATGCGAGATGTGCTTTCAGGCGTTTGCAGACTTGTCGTTCCCGCCAGGCGTCGATATTCATGTTCCTGGCATAGTTCAAATTCGCTTTCTTTCCCATGACGATGACCTCCTGTGTCCTGCGCAGACCGGCCAGAAAAAGGACCGCATCAGCAAATGCTGATGCGACCGTTTTTCTCGCTCCCAATCTGATCCGCCGGTCCCCAAATGGGGACCAGTTCTCACAGCTCGATCATCGTCGGTCTTCTGACTCATGCGTTGGGAAGCGTTTGAGCGCTTCTGCGGCTATTGCTCAGCCTTCTCAGGTTTCCCCAATG
>JAEEGK010022162.1_pt1 | contig 13370 bp, 16 predicted proteins | sample 8958771 | NCBI WGS metagenome assembly JAEEGK01 (sample SAMN16246547, study PRJNA631951) | gut metagenome | biome: gut microbiome; feature: rumen; material: SC-attached | host: Bos | place: Iran: Karaj | collected 2018-10 | reverse complement strand
GGTCCAGTTCGAAGAAGTCCTTCTGGCTCTTCACTTTTTCGATCTTGAACTTCTTCGATGCACCAGCATCAATTCTTTCCAGCAAATCGTCAACAGGATTTGCCCACAACTGCATAGAAAACAGAATTGCAATAACAGTTAGTAGTTTTCTCATAATTTATTGAATTAGTTTCATTTCTTTTGCTTTTGCCATGAGGAGCGCCATGAGGGGTTCACGTTCATTCTCTACCTTATTATCGAGAACGGCGTCCTTCAGATACTGTTTCAGCATACCCACCTCACGACTTGGCTTCAGATGGAACATCTCCATGATCTCATTACCATCAATCACGGGCTGAAGCAGGCGCACATAGTCTTTTTCCTTCAGATCGGCCAGTTTCTCACGAACCATACGGAAATTCTCAAGGAACAATTTCTTGCGCACCTCGTTCTTCGAGGTGATATCAGCTTCACAAAGTACCATCAGATCTTCGATATCCTCCCCTGCATCATTCAGCAGACGGCGCACTGCAGAATCCGTCACCTCGTCATCAGCAATGGCTATGGGGCGCATATGCAGATCCACGAGTTTCTGAACATACTTCATCTTCATATCCATCGGCAACATCAGACGACGGAAAATCTGAGGCACCATCTTTGCACCTATCATATTATGATTATGGAAGGTCCAGCCTATAGCAGGATCCCAGCGTTTCGACCTGGTCTTGCCGATGTCGTGCATCAGCGCAGCCCATCGCAGCCACAGTTTGTTCTCTGATGCGGGATCCTGATGGGAAGCCACATTGTCGAGCACCTCGAGGGTGTGGTAGAAGTTGTTCTTATGCGCACGACCATTTTTCTGTTCCACGATGTCGAGGGCAGAGAGTTCTGGCAGAATAATGTTCAGCAGTCCGCATCGCTGAAGATCTACAAAGCCCTTAGAAGGTACAGGGGAGAGCAAGATCTTGTTGAGTTCATCCTTGATGCGCTCACCACTGACAATCGTAATTCTTTCAGCCATCCGCTCAAGGGCCACAAATGTTTCTTCCTCAATCTGGAAGTTCAGTTGGGTAGCAAACCTGATGCAGCGCATCATGCGTAAGGGATCGTCAGAGAAGGTGATATCCGGTTCCAACGGGGTGGCAATGATACCATCCTCAAGGTCTGCAAGTCCGTTAAAGGGATCGACAAGCTCACCAAAACGTTCCTGATTCAGACAGATAGCCATCGCATTGATGGTAAAGTCGCGGCGATTCTGGTCATCTTCCAATGTACCGTTTTCCACGACAGGCTTACGCGAGTCATGACTATAGCTCTCCTTCCGGGCTCCCACGAACTCCACCTCGTATTCAATACCCTTCTGACGGAATTTGACCTGGGCCGTACCGAAATTGCGGAACACGGACAAATGGGCTTTCTTGCCCACCATCCGCTTCAGTTCCTCAGCCACGGAGATACCACTCCCCACAACCACCACGTCGATATCATTCGATGGGCGCTCGAGGAAGATATCACGGACATATCCTCCCACCACATAGCACTCCAGTCCCAGATGGCCTGCAGCCTCACTGATCTGGTGAAAAATGTCCTGATCCAGTATCTCTGCCAGTTCTTCGTCAGAGTATAATTTCATTTTATAGATACATTTGAGACTGCAAAGATAGTGAAAATCGGTGAAAAACCAAAATTATTCATGACTTAACGAAAAAAAAATGTCTTTTATGCTAACAAATCTGAAAAAAAAGACTACCTTTGCCATCCGAAAGAACTTCTACATATCGACAATGAAACATCAGATTCTATTCTTCGTAGCAGCCCTCATGCTTGCAGCCTGTGGCGACAATGCCAAGCAGGAAGCCCAAAAACTCCTCATGGAAGCGCAGACCCACTTCGAGCAAGGCGATCTCGATGCTGCCAGTAAGGACATCGACTCTCTGCGGAAGACCTATCCGACCATCGTGGAAGCCCGTAAAGGTGCACTGAAACTGCATCAGGAGATCGAACTGAAGGCGGCTCAGGACGAGATGGCCCGTACTGACAGTCTGCTACAAGCAGCCAATCAGGAGCTCGAAGCCCTGCAGGCACAGGTAGATGAACACAAGAAAGCCTTGAAGGCTACGCCCGAAGAACTGACACTGTTGACTCGCACTCGTATGAAACGTGACTCCATCCGTACGCAATTCGAGACGTTGGGCATGAAAATCCGCTACATACATCAGAAGCAGAAAGAATAAAAAAACGAAAAAATGTCATTTTTTCATTTTTATTTCTTACCTTTGCACCCGATATGGACTATTTGGAGAAGACAAACGCTCAATTTGAACAAGCACTTGCCGAATGCAGGGCGCTGTTCGAGAAGAAGCTTCATGACTACAAAGCCTCTTGGCGCATCCTGCGACCAACGGCTCTTACCGACCAACTTTTCATCAAGGCCAAACGTATTCGTTCGCTTGAGATCAAGAAAGAATCGAAGGTGGGCGAAGGCATCCGTCCTGAGTTTATCGCACTAATCAACTACGGCATCGTGGGACTCATCCAGCTCAGCGAGGGCTTTGCCGATACTGTCGACATGCCCAATGAACAGGCGATGCGTCTCTACGACCAGTTTGCCAACGAAGCACTTGAGCTGATGAAAAAGAAGAACCACGACTATGACGAGGCATGGCGCTCGATGCGTGTCAGCAGCTATACCGACCTCATCCTCACCAAGATCGAACGCATCAAGGAAATCGAGGATCTCGAGGAACGTGGCGAGCAGCTGAAGGTCAGTGAAGGCATCGGATCCAACTATATGGACATTATCAACTACGCGGTCTTTGGAGTAATTAAATTATCAGAGTGAAGAAATTCGCTGTTAATATCTGCCGACTGGTGCTCGCCGTCACGTTCATCCTATCCGGATTCGTCAAAGCGGTCGATCCATTAGGTACACAGTATAAGATACAGGACTACCTGACAGTTTGGGGATTAGGTCGTTATGTGCCTGACTTCGTTACGCTCTCTGCCTCTGTATTGCTTTCGGCAGCCGAGTTTATCCTGGGCAGCTGTCTGCTCTTCGCCATCAGGCGCAGGCTCGTTTCAAAGATTGTCCTCGTGATGCTTGCTGCGATGACCCTGCTCACCCTCTGGCTGGCACTCGCCGACCCCATCCACGACTGTGGCTGCTTTGGCGACGCCCTGGTACTCACCAACTGGCAGACATTGTGGAAGAATGTCATCCTGCTGATCCTGGCCATCATCGTATGGCGATGGCCACTTGAGATGCCACGACTCATCAGTGAGCCCAACCAGTGGATTGTGATGAACTACTCGGCCATCTTCATCCTCGTGGTCATTTCCGGACGCAGTCTCTATACCCTGCCCCAATTCGACTTCCGTCCTTATCACATAGGAGCGAATATCAGGGAAGGCTGGCAAAAAATGATGGATGGAGAGGACTCGCCATTCGCAGACTTCTTTATAGAGACCACAGAAGAGGGGGAAGATATCACAGAACAGGTGCTCAACGACAAAGGCTACACCTTTCTGATGATCTCACCACATCTGGAACAGGCTGACGACTCACAGCTCGATGAACTAAATCAGATCTACGAGTACAGTCACGACAACGAGTACCCCTTCTATTGTCTGACGGCCAGTCCTGAGAAGGCCATCAATCGTTGGTGCGACATGACTGGTGCAGATTATCCGTTCTGTCAGACGGATGACATCACACTAAAGACCATCATCCGCTCAAACCCAGGGCTCGTGCTGCTGAAGGATGGTGTGATCATTCGCAAATGGAGTCATAATGCGCTGCCCGACGAACAGGAATTCATTGGTCGCCTCGAAGATATCGAACTGGGCCAACTGCCCTCTGATAATGTAGCCAGCAAGATCCTGTGGATCCTCACGTGGTTCGTGCTGCCGCTCGTGCTCCTTACCATCGCTGATCGTCTCTGGGCGTGGAGCCGTTGGGTCAGATCGCAAAACAAGAAATATGCAGACAAGGCCAAAAAGGCCATCAAAGACAATAACCCTTTAAACAAAGAAAATAAAATTATGAGAAAGAAAATCGTAGCAGGAAACTGGAAGATGAACATGAATCTCCAGGATGGTATCGCTCTTGCAAAGGAGCTGAATGAGACATTGAAGGCTGACAAGCCCAACTGTGGTGTAGTAATCTGCACACCGTTTATCCACCTCGCTTCTATCGCACAGTTCCTCGATCAGGACATCATCGGTCTGGGTGCTGAGAACTGCGCTGACAAGGAGAAGGGTGCCTTCACTGGTGAGGTATCTGCAGAGATGGTCAAGAGCACTGGTGCCCAGTACGTGATCCTGGGTCACTCAGAGCGTCGTGAGTACTACAAGGAGACTCCTGAGATCCTGAAGGAGAAGGTGCTGCTCGCTCAGAAGAACGACCTGAAGGTGATCTTCTGTATTGGTGAGTCACTCGAGGAGCGCGAGGCTGGCAAGCAGAACGAGGTCGTAAAGGCCGAACTTGAGGGTTCAGTATTCAACCTCTCTGAGGAGGACTTCCGCAAGATCGTCATCGCCTACGAGCCCATCTGGGCCATCGGTACTGGCAAGACAGCTACCGCTGAGCAGGCTGAAGAAATCCACGCTTACATCCGTTCAATCATCGCTGAGAAGTACGGCGAGGCTGTTGCTGACGACACGACCATCCTCTATGGTGGCAGCTGCAAGGCCAGCAACGCTCCTGAGCTCTTCGCAAAGCCTGACATCGACGGTGGTCTGATTGGTGGTGCTTCACTGAAGGCTGCTGACTTCAAGGGTATCATCGATGCTTGGAAGAAGTAAGATCGTGAAGCGACTTGTTATCATACTGATGATGTGTGTTGGCTGTATCACTGCAGCCAACGCACAGTCATCCTTTACCGAGCGCTTGCAAAACAGCAAGACGGGTGAAGGGAAAGTGACCGTCCATGAGAGCAAGGCCATCGACGACCTGGTCAACGGCAAGTCCGCCGAACAGCCAGTCAAGCCCGCCACAACGACAGCCACCACTCAGAAACAAACGGAAAAGAAAGAAAACGACACTGCTACAAATCAGAATAAGATAGCAGAGAAGCCCACTGACATAGCCAGTCAGTCGACCGTCATCATGCCTGACACTTTAGGGCAGAAAAAGATGATCAAGAACGGCCATAAGATCACTGGCTATCGCGTACAGGTCTTTGCTGGTGGTAACTCGCGCAACGACCGTCTGAAGGCTGAAAAGGCAGGCAGCGAGATAAAAGCACTATTCCCTGGGGTGCCCGTCTATGTACATTTCTACAGTCCGCGATGGATCTGTCGCATGGGCAACTACCGTACTTATGAGGAGGCCCACGAGATGCTGAATCGCGTGAAACAGATGGGCTACGAGTCGGCTATCATCGTCAAAGGAAAAATAACCGTTCAATATCCATGAACATAGAGATTAAGGAATACGACAACGAGCGCTATCGCGAAGGTCTTGAAGATCTGGCGGTGCATTACAAAGAAATACTCACGCTATTGGGCGAAGACCCTGATCGCGAAGGACTGGAGAAGACGCCTATGCGAGTGGCCAAGGCCATGCAGACGCTGACCAAAGGCTACCAGATGGACGCTCATAAAGTATTGACTGACGCACTTTTCAAGGAAGACTATTCGCAGATGGTCATCGTGAAGGACATCGACTTCTTCTCGCTCTGCGAGCACCACATGCTCCCCTTCTACGGCAAAGCCCACGTAGCCTATATTCCTAACGGCTATATCACAGGACTATCGAAGATAGCACGCGTGGTCGATATCTATGCCCACCGTCTTCAGGTACAGGAGCGTATGACCCAGCAGATCAAAGACTGCATACAAGAGACCCTGAAGCCCCTTGGCGTGATGGTGGTCATCGAGGCCAAGCACATGTGCATGCAGATGCGAGGCGTTGAGAAACAGAACTCCATCACCACCACCAGCGACTTCAGTGGCGCCTTCAACCAAGCCAAGACCCGTCAGGAATTCATGAACCTAATTCATAATCATCAAAACTAATTCATTATGTATCAGCAAGACAGAGGTTACAGGACCAACGAACCTATCGGAAAAGCATTCACAAACAGTTGTCTCGGTAAGATCGTCATTTTAGGCGTCTTCCTTCTCATTGCGCTCTTCGTGGCCTACTTTACCACACCCACACAAAAAGAGATGCTGGCAGAGATCGACGACAGCATCATCGAGTGTCTCCAAGCCAATGACAGTATCAAGGGCGACCCCATCGACGACTATGTCAACAACCTGGGCTCCATCATATCAGTGGGCGATTCCACACAGGTATCAGAAGAGGTGATGAAGGCCTATCGCATGTACAACAAGCTTGAGGCCTATCGCCATACGTTCTATGCCACTGCCCGTCTGGCCAACAACATGCATCCCGAGGGTGTACGCGTTGGTATCGGCATATTCGGACTCATCATTCCCACTGTTACCTACAAGGACCTTCTGCTCGATGTAGGACCAGTCCACAAGGGTTACAACCAGAAGATCATCCAGCCCACCGTGACCGAACCCGACCTCGGCAGCAATCCAAATATCCAGGAGTTCCACTATAAGCGCAACCCCGACGATTAATGGATATCATCGTTTCGCAGGAGATCAAGAGCGTCTGCCCCATCTTCGTGGGGGCGGCAGTTGAGGCTTATGTCGTCAATTCCAAATACTGCCAAGACCTGTGGGATGAGATTCATGCACTCGAAGACCGTTTCCGTCAGGAACTGACCACCGACAGTCTCAAAGAGCTCACGAGCATAGCTGCCACCCGTCGTGTATACAAAGCCTGTGGCAAGGATCCTTCGCGCTATCGTCCTGCCAGCGAACAGCTCATCCGTCGCATGCTTCAGGGCAAGGAACTCTATCAGATCGATACCCTCGTCGATCTTGTCAATCTCGCATCCGTCACATACGGCTACAGCATAGGAGGCTTCGATGCCGATAAGTTCGTGGGCGATACGCTGACACTCGGTATAGGTCGTGAGGGCGAACCCTATGAAGGTATCGGACGTGGGATGCTCAATATCGCAGGACTGCCCGTCTATCGCGATGCCCAAGGGGGTGTAGGTACTCCCACCAGCGACAACGAGCGCACGAAGATGACCATTGAGACCACTCACCTTGTCGTCCTCATCAACGGCTACGACGGCAATGAACAGCGCGTCACAGAGAACGCCCGTTTCATCCAAGGGTTGCTCAAGAAATACTGCAGAAGCGACGGTGGGACCATCACACTCTATCGCTGACCCAACATAAAGCTACGGCACCATCGTCCTGCTTTTCATCGTCCCAGTTCTTTCTTCTTGAACATCTGGCTCATGCTGTGCAGATAGTCCGTAGGCGTGATGCCGAAAGAGAACTTGAAGGCACTGTTGTATGCTGCAACATTCCTGAAGCCACACATGTAGGCTATTTCTTCAGCCGAGTGGTCTGATTGCTCCATGAGTATCTTAGCAGCGTATTCTGCCCTTAGGGAATTGATATAATCAAGCGTTCTATCGGCATCCTTATAGCGTGGCACCAGTTGGGCGAACACCTCATCACTGACTCCCATAAACTTAACCAGGGCATCATGGTCGAAATCTGGATCCGTGAAAGGCCTTTCCTTATTGATACGGGCATCCATCATCACAAAGAAGTTCGGCTTCTCGTCCTTCTGAACCACATTGACTTTCTTCGACGTCTGCAGCTTTTTCTTCAAAGCCTCTTCTTGCTCGTCCAGCGACAGAGCCCCGTCGTTCACCAAGGCCCTGTAATCGTCCAGTGCCGTAAGAATGCGTCGAAGCTGTTCGTTTCGCTGACTGAAAATCCTGTTATAATGTAGAATGTAACCTCCAACCCCGATGAGCGCTATCACGATAATGATGAGTATCACGATGATATGGTTGGCATCAGCCAACGTATATCCGTGAGCATAGCAGACCGGAGTTGCCAATAATAGCAACGAGGCGCTTGTGACAATTCTCTCATTCATAACTCTTATCAATTAGTTTTGTGAATATGGTTGGTTGCAAAGATAAGAAAAATTCTCCAAATAACAAAGTCACGAATGCCTGAAACAAAAAGTTTTGTATATTTTGAAACAATTATTGTAAATTTTGAAACTCAGGCCCCTGATTAGTGAGCTGAAATCGACCAAGTTTTACCTATAATAGTATTGATAAGGTGAAGTGCCTCGCCAAACGCTGAGGCCGATACTGAACGAGGGATTGATGTTGTAACGGACTGCTGCGCCGATCTTGTCGCCCACATCACCCATCCAATAGAGATAAGGTGGCACCTTGGGCTGGAGAATCGACTTCTGGGCAAAAAGAGCTGCCTCCCAATGCTCGTTGAAACGATAGTTGAGCATAGCCGTCAGGCCAGCATCCTTCATCACATGACTCGCATAGTCGAGAAACGAGGTGTATCCACCTATTGAGTACGACAGCTTAGGCGTAATGTTACCAGCATAGGCCAAAGCCATGCTATTGGCAAAGCCTGCTCCGGCATTGCTTCCAAACCCGAAGATGGCAGCAGCCGAAAGCGACGCATTGAGCCCTGGATGCAACTCCCAGTCATGGAATCCCATCATCAGTCCATGATAATAAGGATAGTGTGCAATCGTCCCCCTCATCGTCAGCGGTGGCAACGAGAACTCCACTGGTGGCAAACTCAAGGAGTCGCCTACCTCCTGTCCCTGAGCCTCCCAGCAACATATGACGGTCAATATGATAAGAACAATCCTTTTCATTGGTTACATATCATTCTTCCCCTCATCTGCATAGGCACGCATATTCATCAGGACATCGAAATTGTCATCCTTCTCGAAGAAGATGTTGGCGACACGCCACTGACCATCCTCCACCTGCATCAGCCAGCGCATAGGGACGCCCTTGGTCGTAACGGCATCCTTCACGAGGAACCTGACCTCAGCTGTTCCGTCGGTTTGCAGCTTGACCTTGATATCGTTGGCACTGACATATCCTTCATAGCAGTCGTATGTCCAGGGATCCAACGGTCCTTCATCACCGAAGTCAAAGAATCCGCCGCACTCACACTCGCGGTCGATGGCTATCACTTCATTACGTACCCGCTGCCATTCCTTGCTACCGAAAAGATCGTCTATTGAGGGTTTGTTCTCATCATAATGCTCACGCAGCTCATTCCAATAGGCATAGACGGCATTCACTTGCTTCTCGACAGCCTCTACAGTGTATAGCGTGTCAGACACCTCATTTACGATAGTACTGTCGGCATCCGAAGCTGCACTGTTTGTCTTGTTACCGCAGGATATTATTGCCACAAGGGCAAATATCATAAAAAGCTTGTTCATATATTTTTTCTGTTTAACGGTGCAAAGATACAAATAATTCTCGAAAAGTTGATAACTTTCAGATATTAAAAGAAAAATTCTTGTGTTTTGTTTGGAGGTTTCAAATAATATCTTTATCTTTGCACACATCATATCTCTAGTTCATCTCTAGTTCTTCTCTAGTTCATCTCTAGTTAAAGATTAGAGATATAATAGAGTTATATTAGAGTAGAATATGAAATAAAGTGAAGTAGGATTATGGCAGAAATGACGAAAGACATGTACGGTGCTATCGGTAGAGTCGGTAACAAGACGTACTACCAGCGAATGGGAAAGACCATCGTGAGGACAAACACTATACCGAAGAATCCTAAGACTGAGGGGCAGTCGCTGCATCGGGTTCTTGTAAAGACAGTCAACAAGAGCTACAGTAAGTTGAAGGAAATCTGTAATCATTCCTTCGAAGACTACGACAATGCCTTCGAGTGCATGAACAAGTTCAGGAGGGTCAATCTGAAGTACCTCCGTGAGCATGCAACAGCCCTCCAGAATTCTGGCCAGGGCTTGGACGGGTTTTATCAGTTTGACCCTATCGATAGCGAAAAGTGGACGCCATTCGCAGCTATCATTTCTGAAGGTCATCTGCCTGAGGTCACTGTGGGCATTGATGCCGCAGGGGGCCATAAGGCTTATGTCACCACTCCAGGCCCTACCTATGCCGACTTTGTCACGGCGTGGAATCTGCAGCGTGGCGACCTGGTGACGTTCGTCGCCGTTCAGAAACGCGAAACCAACTATGAGGTGGAGGTCGCCCGTCTCGTGCTCGACCCTCGCAATGCCGACGGTTCGGGTGCTTCCATGACGACCGAGATTGTGGACGGTCAGGGTGGTTTTCCATGTTCGAACAGGAAGAACGAGTTGAATTTTTCGGCCTTTAAGTTCGATACCGACCGCTTCAACTTTGTCCTAGGCCGTGGTGGTGACGTGGTGGCTGCCGGCATCATCATCAGCCGCGAGGACGCAATGGGCAACTGGCTGCGCAGCAACTGTCAGCTAGTGCTTAACGAAGCTGGTCTCGGCAGCGACCTCTGTAGTTTGGCGAAAGCCGTTGCGTACAGCTACAAAACGCCTGAGATTGACATGGAATCTGAGTTCTATCTCAACAACACTGATATAGGCGGCACGCGTTAATCCGAGATTTAGTCAAGTGCCAGTCCCCATGATCCACCTTCTATCAGTAGTTTGCGAATTTAGTCAAATAATAGTTAATAATCATCTGTTATTTGTCGTTTTCCGATAAATAATATTACCTTTGCACCCAGAATGACAATTAGGAATGCCTATATGAAGAACGGTCTGTATCGCAATGCCGTGAAGGGGAAGACCAAGAAACTACCCGTCTGCCCAGCCATTCAGGTAAAAGGCTACGAGGTGAATTAAGCATTATCGATGGCATCGCGCACCTTATATATTATATGCCTTCAACTGTTGTCGTCTGGGCTTTTGGCTCAGCGACAGATGGTGGTCGTCAATGTCGAGTCGAAGGTTCCTATACGTGAGGTGATTGTGAGTGCTGATAATGGGCGAGAGATGAGAACCTCATGGGACGGACTCTTCGAGGTGCCAGACAGTTTCGAGCGCATCGACTTCCGTCATCCTGACTTTGAGCATCGTTATATGCTGACATCCGAACTTCTGGGCGATACCATCTTTCTGATTCCCAATACAAATGCCCTGCGCGAGGTGGTCATCTATGGTGAACGACGATTCGACAAACGGATGACCTCCATGATGCAAAGCACTCCACAACAGAAACTTGATGCCGTGCTAGAAAGGATCAAGATTCCCACAGGCTTCAATCCCATCGGTTTCGCCCTTTGGATCTATGACCTCACCATGCGCCAGAAGGTGGAAGACCGCCAACGTCGTAAGCGCGCCCTCAAAGATGTCCGCAAACAAGAAGCCGATTACGAGCAGATGTGGAACTCGTTGGAGAAAAACCGAAAATAGATACTCACGCTCGAAACAAAAAATAAGTTGCGATTTATTTTGTAGTTTGCTCACTTAATCGTATCTTTGCAGCAGATAATAAAAAAGATTATGGCAACAATAGTATTACAAGTACCCGATGAGACCCTCGTTACTAAAGTAAAGCAGGCTTGCAAAATGCTGATGGGAGTTGCATCGGTGAAGGTTCAGAAGGAACCAAAAGAATGTGACGTCACGAAGACGAAGGGCTTCCGTGAAGCTCTTGACGACGTGAAGAACGGCAGAGTGTATCATGCCGACAGCGTGGACGATATGTTCAAACAGATTCTTGGTTAACGTATGTACAGTATTGCCTACACCAAGCGTTTTGAGAAAGACTTGAAACGCTGCCAAAAGCGAGGACTTAACATCCAATTGATAAAAGAAGCGATCAAACTGCTTGCCGATACAGGTACACTTCCCGCTAAGTATCGCCCTCACAAGTTATCTGGCAATATGGATGGGCAGTGGGAATGCCACATTCAACCAGACTGGTTGATGACTTGGCAGCAGAACGACACAAAGTTGACTCTCCTTTTTCTTCAGACTGGTACGCATTCTGATTTGTTCTAGAAAAAATTCAATAAAGGGGCGAAGGTTCCTCTGCCCCTTCCGCACCCTTATTTTCCTCCACTAAATAATAACTCATATGAAAGCGTCTTTAAAATTTTTACTATTATTGATAATTGCATTGCTCTCTTTTATTATTGGTTATCAAGTAAATAAGAAGTCAGAGAGTATGGTATTAATTGAAGCTGAGGAAAAAGCACATGCCTATATGGATAGTGTTCTATCTATACCTAATAATGTCGCAGTTATCAACTATATTAATACACCATATTCTGATGCAATTATCCGAAAAGGATCTATAACCCCCAAAGATGGATATGTCCCTGATGCAAAGACTGCTGTAAGAATTGCGATCTCAATATGGTCTTCATTATATGGAGAACAATGTTTAGAGGAAAAGACTCCCTATGAAGTTTCATTAAAAGAAGATTCTGTATGGGTTGTTAGAGGAACATTACTCCCTGGATATGAAGGCGGCACGCCTTATATTGAATTATTGAAAGAAAATGGGGTCATCTTGGTGGTCAATAAAGGCAAATAGGACATATGCTCCTTTGATATTAATGAGAATTATTTCTATTCACTATTGTATTATAGGTAATCGACCTTTTTGAGACCAAGGTGCCTTCAACTAAGTGGCACTTGCTGAGAAATAAGAACCTCTTATTTGAAATTAAGTGGCACTTATCGCTAGCGAAGTAGGCGACGGCTGATTGTTCCCAAGCTGGGACTGAAATGTTCCCACGCTGGGAATGGATAGTTCTCTTACTGGGAATGAAACGTTCCCAGCCTGGGAACATTTAGAGAGCTTACTGCAACGATGGAGTGAGCAGTATTCTCGGACTTGTCGAGCAGTATTCTCGTTGGCTTCGAGATTACTGCTCGACAAATGGCTCTAAGTGCTGGAGAAATTCCCATAATGGGAATAATTGCTACATTTAAATCTAGCAATTTTTACTATTAATAGTAGCAAAGTCCAGAATTAAATAGCAAAAACAACTTTTAAGGCAAAAAATGCTCTTCCCTCACATTTTCTTCGGAAAGTCCTTCGTACACTGGGTTTCACAATGTGAGGGATGAAGAGGTTTGGACTACAGTACTAATAAATCCTACGTTTGTAAAAGTCTGAGATATCTTGCCCTTTCAAACAATCTGGAGGTTCTGGTAAAGGAGGTAGCTCTGAGAGGACTTGTTTGGCAGGAATACGCTCTATGTTTATGCCATCAGAAGACACAATTATATCCTCATTGTATAAGGCCTTCTCTTCAAGCATTCTTCTATATGCCAACTCCAAGCCATATTTAATTCTTTCACTTACTTCTTCGTGCGTCATATAAGTATCTATTCGTAATGTCTATCAAAAAAGATGAGAAACCTTGCGATTTCTCATCTTTCTGTCGGGATTACTGGACTCGAACCAGCGACCTCGCGCCCCCCAGACGTGTGCGCTACCAACTGCGCTAAATCCCGATCCTTTATGCTTAGC
>JAEEGK010022160.1_pt1 | contig 13371 bp, 10 predicted proteins | sample 8958771 | NCBI WGS metagenome assembly JAEEGK01 (sample SAMN16246547, study PRJNA631951) | gut metagenome | biome: gut microbiome; feature: rumen; material: SC-attached | host: Bos | place: Iran: Karaj | collected 2018-10 | reverse complement strand
TGATGCAGATAATTGAAATCTGGCATACAGCCAGCGAATAGTCCATCCAAGAACAAGTCCAGCAATCGGGAGGGAAATGTACCATATCAATGGATTCATTTAAATTCCTCCATACTAGATTAGTTCATTTACATAGTAGCACACAAAAAGACAATTTGTCAAACAAGAATGCACAATTTTGGAGTTTTTGGAGCGGTTTTTTTATTCGCGCGGATTCACCCGGATACTCCACCGCTCCAATGATTAGTTTTCCTCAAGGATTTTCAGACCTTCTTTGTAGTCCTGGCCTAAAATCTCCTGTGTCTTTGAAAAATCGAATTTCTTGTGCAGGCGGTCCTGAACCTTCAGGAACTCTTTTTTGCCGTATTTCTTTATGTAAAGAGACTGCGCTTTTGCGGCGTTTGCACCGTCGTTTGAAGAAATGTAAAATCCGTTCTCACACGATTCAATATTTTCGCACTCGTAACAGCCGTCAAATCCTTTTTCTTTGCAACACTTAACATTAGGGCACACTCTGTCAGGCGAGCAAGTCGCAAACGAACACACGCTATACGATGTGCGGCACGAACCGCACCATTGTCCCAAAAAGCAATGATTACACGAAAGTCCGCAGCATGCAATCGGATTAACGCCTTTGCGCGCAAGTTTACAAAGTTTGTTCTTTATGCGCCGCATAGCTTCTATATGCATTATCCAGTGACGGCTGAACGGCATTTTTATTAATCCGCCAACATCCTTTCCGCACCAGTATTCAATAAGCCAGCTCGCCTCTTTATCCGGGCTGACGCAGCCTGTCGCCCGAAGTTTTGCAATCATCTCTTCGCCGAATTTCCGCTTCAAATCGGAATATTCAAGCTTCTTCAATATCTGATTCGTAGATTCCATGACTTCCTTCGCATAGCGATGAAGCTCCTTTATATCGAGCTGCTTGCTGAACTTTGCTGTTTCGCTGTCAGAAAGCTCGTTCGCCGTCGTAATGATTGGCGAGCGCATAGCTTTTTGAAAATCGCGGGTAAAAAAGACCTGTTTGTCTTCGGCAATCATCTCATGTGCAACGATGTCTTCTATACGGAACGTATGGTAAATTGAAAAAGCAAGCGTGCTGTTATGAAGCCCTTCCGCACCGGCGAACGGCATCTGGTAAAACGCGTCGCCCGGAAAATCATTCACAATGTAAGTAATCTGTCCGAACATTTCTTCCCTAAAGGCGATAAGCTTTTCAACGGCATCTTTAAAAGTCTGCTTTTTTGAGAGCAGCTTTTGTATTTCTTTGTTTTTCTCAGACCATTCTTTATCCATAATTTCCACCTTCATAGTTGTTTCAAGAAGTCACGCCAAGTTGCACTCTATCAATTCTACCACAGAATCTGAATTTATCTAGGGATTTCCAAAACACACTTTCGTTGTTTTAACGATTAGCGCCAGGTCGTACAAAACATTACTTTACAGAACGGCAGGAAATTGATAAATTCTATTCAAACGAATTAACGGGGGTTTTACATGAACGGAACTGCTACATTAAATCAAGCAATATCGGATGAACAGCGCAAATTCTTATCAAAAGTATATTTACAGATGTTCACAGCGCTCGTCGTCACTGCCGCCGCAGCTTATTTCACCGCATCTTCAGAGGCGATGATACGGCTTTTATACGGAAGTTATCTTGCTTACGTTTTTGTTGTCGCAGAACTTGTACTTGTTATAACTCTTTCAGCTGCAATAAATAAGCTTTCGCCTTCAGTAGCACTGATTTTGTTCTATGTATATGCCTTAGTAAACGGAGTTACGCTCTCATCAATCTTCCTGCTTTATTCAGTACGCTCAATAACGCGTGTTTTCATAGCAAGCGCAATAATGTTCCTTGCAATGAGCGCATACGGAATGTTCACAAAGACAGACCTTGGCAAATATGTTCGCTTTTTTGGAATGGCTCTTATCGGCATAATTGGCGTATCGGTCATGAACATGATTTTAGGCTCATCGCTTATTGACTGGGCTGTTTCAATACTCGGTGTCGGACTTTTCGCAGGTCTTACGGCGTATCACACACAGAACTTATTGCGGGTTTCGGCAGATGCCGACGGCTCGGATTTTTACAAGAAACACGCAATTTACGGTTCGCTCAGACTGTATCTTGATTTTATAAACATCTTCATAAAACTGCTTCGTCTTTTTGGAAGACGCAAGTAAAAGCGTGGACGAAAAACATAGATGAAAAACTTTATTCTCGATATTGACGGCACACTTTGGGATTCTACCGGAGTCGTTGCCGTCGGCTGGAACCGTGCGCTGAAAGAGGCGGCTGTTCCAGAATTGGACGGGCTTGTTATAACAGCGGACAGCCTGAAAAAAGAATTCGGAAAACCGATGGATGTGATTGCCGACGATTTGTTTGGCGACATTGACCCGACGAAAAAAGCCGAGCTTCTAAAACTTTGCTGCAAATACGAACACGAAGCGATTGTAGATAACACAAAGGATATTACGTTCCCCGGCGTGCGCGAAACATTACACGTGCTTGCTGGTTCGGCTGATGGTCGAGGGGAGTGCGACAAATGCGCGCGGTGCGAAAGATGCGGACTTTACATTGTAAGCAACTGTCAGGACGGATACATCGAGCTGGTGATGGAAAAGAACGGCATAACTGATATTATCAGCGATTATGAGTGCTTTGGGCGAACAGGTTTGCAGAAAGACGAGAATATCCGGCTTGTAATAGAACGGAATAAGCTTGAAAACGTCATGTATGTCGGCGATACGGCAGGCGATTTTGAAGCATCAAAAAAAGCCGGAGTGCCGTTCGTGTTTGCGTCTTACGGATTCGGTTCGGTGACGGGCGCGGACTACGAGATAAAAGAGTTCGCGGATTTGCTTAAGCTGGTGTAACGCGAATGGCTGCAAGCGAAAAGCGGAACTATCAGCGCGAGATGGAACAAATACTGGAGTCACTGGGTGGCGCAGCGCCAGAGTTTTGTGGCGGCACCGTGGCGGGCAGTTCCGCGCCATTCGAAGCGGTGCCAGGCAGTTCCGCGCCCGACGCCAGCGGCGAGCCTGCCCCGAAAAAGCCAACTCTGCTGCTTCATGCTTGCTGCGGGCCGTGCAGCTCTTACTGCCTAGAAACTCTCGTTCCTTATTTTGACATAACAATCTATTACTACAACCCGAACATCAGCCCGCAGCAAGAGTACGCAAGGCGACTTTCTGAGCTGGAAAAGTTTCTTACCCGCTTTCCTGCCGCGCTTTCCGGCGGCGTAAAACTCGTTGAAGCCGCATACGACCCAGAAGACTTTTTTATGGCTACAAACGTGCGGAACGAACCGGAACTTGCCGCCGAGTCGGAGCGCGGCGAACGATGCCGCCGATGCTACGAACTTCGCATGAAAAAATCTTACGAGTATGCGTGCGCGAACGGCTTTGACTGGTTCACGACGACACTCAGCATAAGCCCGCACAAAGACGCGGAGAAAATAAATACTATTGGGTTCGCGCTCGAAGCCAGAACGCACGAAGTGGCACAAACGAAAGCCACGCGTTTTTTGCCGTCCGACTTCAAAAAGAAAAACGGTTTTTTACGCAGCACCCAGATTACAGAAGAATACGGAATGTGGCGGCAAGATTACTGTGGCTGCATTTATTCTATGCGCAAGGGATTGTAGGGGTTCGCAACGCGAAAACTCGCCGTCAGGCGAGTTCGTAGGCGAAAGCCGTAGCCCCGCAAAGCCCGACCGCCATTTGTGGCGGTTGCGCCCATTATACCCATTATAATTATAAGCTTTATTCTTTTTTATGCCGCTGTATTGTTCGGTGAACCTCGCGGCGTGTCATTATCATTTCCGTTCATCGTGAAAATCCAGAGAAGCTTCCGAATCATGCCGGGCAGAATATCGCGGATAAGCTTTGTTTCCGCACTATCCGGCGACAAAGACAACGCCTGTTCCATAACATCACTCATCACAGGCGGTAACGACGGAAACAACTTTTTCGCCTCATCCTCAGAATACTGGCGTTTTTCCACAGGCGGATTCCGCTTTGCGAGCGTCTCTTCGGGATAAAACCGGCATGGCCGCCAGACACTCTCACCGTTTTTGCCGCCAGAGCACGATGCCCCGAAAAGCCTGCAGACAAAAGGCCTGCCGCCGTATATCGAACAATGATAAGGATTGTCGCTGTTATAAAACGGACAAGTTTTTCCGTTGTCGAACGGATAAATACTGTCAGAATCTGCAATTTTCAGCGCGTTCTCGTACTGGTTCTCTAGAAGCCACGCCGCCATATACAACGCTTCGCATTCAAGCAAATCCGGCTCAAAATCGTGGCAGCAGGAACCACATCCGTCCGGGCACAAAAACCGGGATTCTTCATACCAATCGGTCTGTTTTTCGTTTACGTTCTGATACAGCCACTCAGTTGCGACAAGAACGTAATATTCTTTTGTGCCGTAAAGAAGTCCCAACACATGGTCTATTTCTGATATCATATATTCCTTTTTAATCCGCGCAAAAATGGAAGCTCGCACAAAACCGCGTTGCGCACACAACACGCCGCATATCATACCGTACAAAACTGTGCCACTACAAGCCCCGGGGAAACTCCATAAGCCCACACCCGCGCGAGTCAATCTTAATTTGCCGGTTCCAAGAATTTATCTTTTATCTGGCTGACTTCTTCATCCGTAAACTTCAGTTCTTCCGCGAAATATCGTTCAAGAGAGCCGTATTTTTCCTCTACAGCGGAAAGCGATGCCTGTATATATTGTTCCTCTGCAAGCAGATAATTCTTCACTTTACGCGCAAAAGAGCGATTCCGCTTCAAAACGACACTGCCCACATACGCAAGATTCGCCTTTACGCGCTTGCCTCTGTTCGTGTAGAGATAATCATCGATGACAGCGTTCCTGTCCGCCCCAAGAAATGTCAGGAGCAGCGCCGCAATAACGCCTGTCCGGTCTTTTCCGGCAGAGCAGTGAAAAACGACAGAAAACTCATCTTTCGGCATAAGCAGTATTTTCCGCAGAACAGCCGTCACGTTCGTAAGATTTTCCGCACTCACCATCTGCGTGTACAAAGACTCCATCGTCGGCAGCGCGACAAGCGATTTTATGCTGTGAACCTTTTTCTCATGGCTTATCCCGATAACCGCCTCGTCAAAAATCGGCATAAGGTAGTAGGCAACGCCCTCTATCGCTTTATCGGGCTTTTCCTCCGCCTCTTTGCGCGTTCTAAGGTCGATAATCGTCCGCAATCCGTATTCGTTTTTCAGGCGCAAAATATCGTTTTCGCTGATTTTGGAAAGCGCAGTACCGCGGATGAGCATTCCCTTTTTCAGGACACGCCCACAAGCCATCCTTATGCCACCCAAGTCGCGATAATTCTTAGCATGCCGAAGAGCAATAGGTTCCATGCAAGGTATTATACAACCAGATAAGGATTGGGCGCAACCGTCCGGCATTTCATGCCGGACGGTCGGGCTACTACAGGTTACGCTATCGCTTCATTCTGGACGGTCCGCTTCGCGACCCGTCCAGAACGCTTCGCGCCTTGCGTATCCCTTGCGCTAACGGCGGGCGCGGCGTTTGCAGAACGCGTTGTAGGCAAGAAGCCCTAAGCCGCTTACTGCGAGCGTTATTGCAAAAACAGCTGCCGCAAAAAAGTAATTCTGCGTTCCGAGCGCGTCGCCGCCTATCGTAGAAGTTATTACAGACGGAATCCGGCCGAACGAGCATATCAAAAGCCATACCGGAAAACGGATGTCCGTAAGCCCCGCAAAATAGCTGAGCAGGTCTTTCGGCGTTCCGGGAACGGCGAAAATCACCAGGAACAAAAAGTCGCGCCGTGGAGACGACTTTAAGAAGCGCAAATCATGAAGCTTTTTCTGCGGAAAGAAAACTTCCACAAGTTTTTCGCCGAACTTGCGCACAAGAAGAAAAACGCAAATGCTTCCGACTGTCGCGGCCACTATGCACAGGATTGTGCCCTCCACGGCGCCGAACGCGTATCCGGCGGCAATCTCGAATGGCTCGCCGGGAATCAGCGCGACAATTACCTGCAGAATAACGACTCCAACAAAAGCGAGCCTGCCGCCGATACCCCGCTCTTCAACCCATGCTCGGAACTTTTCCGGCTCAGAGATAAAGCGGATCACAGGGATTCCTACAAATATAAAGACAAGTACAGAAACGACGACAGCGATGATTATCGCGGCAATGCAGAGGATTTTTTGTTTTTTTTGAGTAAGTTTTTCCATATATTTTTCGTGGTTCACACTTATTCGTGGTTTACACCGTTGCTCCCGCCGTCTTCCTGTGTGCGCAATTTTTGTACAAAGAACTTTGGTCGCGGGTCCCAGCGACGACAAAAATCAAGGAATCTCCCTCCAGTGGGGCCCCCTTGATTTTTGTCTGCGTCCCACGCCCAAACTTCCTAAACAATACTTTCCACACAGGGAACTTGCCAGCTACGCAACACCATAAAGCATACATCTTAAAAAGGCCACAAGCGCAATTCCGCGATTACAATACCGCAAACAAAAACACACAAAACAAAGCAGGAACTAATCGGAGTATTCTTCCATTATATCAATTATCTGGTCTTTTATCCTGATGAATTCCGTCACAAGAATCGGGTCAAAATGTGTACCGGACGAAGCTTTTATTATCTCGAAGGCTCTTTCAACCGGGAACGGCTCTTTGTAGCAGCGCGGAGACACGAGCGCGTCAAAAACATCCGCAATCGCCATTATGCGCGCGCTGAGCGGAATCTCGTTACATCTGAGTCCGCGCGGATATCCATCGCCATTCCACTTTTCATGGTGGCTTGTTACAATCTCTTTTACGACCTCAACATAATCCACGTCATCATGGCTTCCAAAAACTTCATCTACAATACGCGCGCCTTCAACCGTATGAAGTTTCATCATAGAAAACTCGTCGTCCGTAAGCTTCCCTTTTTTCTTAAGGATGTCGTCGGCAACGATAATCTTTCCTATATCATGCATTGGAGCCGCTTTCGTAATGTACTCGATATACTTGTCCGTCAGAATTCCGCTGTAGAACTGGTCGTCCTTGACTTTGCGCGCCAGCGCCGCGACATACGCGCTCGTCCGCCTTACATGGCTTCCCGTCTCGGAATCGCGGTTTTCCACAAGATTCGAAAGCCCGATAATCGTATTATCCTGCATATCAACAATTTTCTGGTGCTGCGCGATAATCTCGTTCGTCTGGCGTTCAACTTCGCTCTGCAACGCTTCTTTGAAGAACTCTATGTTCTGTTCCTTTATAAAAAGGCGCTTTGCGTTTCCCCATCTGTAGATAACGAGTATCGCAATCGCGATGAAAGCAACAATCGTCACAAAAACGCCGGGGCCGCCAAACGTTCTGCTAAGACGCGGATACATCCGGAAAAGGCTGAAAACTACGAACAATATAAAATACACTGGCTGCACGGCAAATATGATAGATACGAGTATCAGAATCATCATAAGGACCATGACTTCCGTAAAAATATCGCCCTGCAGGTGCATACTCACAAGAGCGTCGATTATTCCGAGCGTGAAAGCGATATAGAAAGGAAGTTGCTTCACAACATGGTTCTTTACATTGAACTTGTTTATAAAAAAGTAAAGCGCCATACAAAATCCGGCTATGCCTATGTAAATAAGCAGGAAAATGATATGGTACCTGACCTCTCCGAGCGTTTTTAAGTTAGTAGTGACAGTAACTATTAAAGACAGCAGAGCAACGGCAACCGTAACGATGAGTGTGTAGAAAATCCGCTTTGAATTTTTGTCGGCAATTTTGTTCCGGAACTCTTTCGGCATTACAAGAAAGTCAAGCAAATGTCCCAGGGCAACAAAAACCATTTTTCTTTTAGGCATCTATCCCACCACCATGAAAACGCTGCAACAACAACTGAAGAATTCTATCAACAGTAACTCCGAATATCTTTATCACAGTGTATATGGGTACAGGAACTATGTCAAAGCAAAAACAACAAAAAGAAGAAAAATATTAAGGCGATGCCGCGCATCAGCTGAACAATGCAGGGGCGGACAAATAATCGTAATATTTTCTCTAAAATCTCACTATTAACCTTGTAATGTTTTTTCTGTATGTTATGATATAAAACATGGATGTTAAGATTATCAATGCATTTCTTACAGCTGGACTAAATGCGTTCCAGTCTATGTTCATGATTGAGGCGATAAACAACGAGCCGTATCTTCTTAAGCCGAACGCCGGGCATCCGTGGGAAATTTCCGGGCTTCTGGGCGTTACCGGCGACTGCGGCGGAGTAGTCGCGTTCAGGCTTCACAAGGTTCTTTCGCTCAAAATGCTTGAGCTTTCAGGCATGTCTTTCAAACCGGAAGAACGCGAAGTTATGTCTAAAGGCCTTGTAAGCGAATTCACTAACATTGTTTCCGGTAACGCCGTAACAGCATTGTCGCACATGAACCTGGACATTTCGCCGCCAGTCACGATTTCCGGGCACAACCATATCATTTCATGGCCGCAGGGCTATCCTGTAATAGCCATTCCATTCACAACGAAATTCGGTCCGTTTGAGGTAGACGTCTGCTTTAAATAGCGCGAATATCGGGTTTAACACAACAACAAAACTTTGGACTTGCGAAGCGGGTCCCAGCGACGAAAAAAGCCCTGTGCAAAACCGCGCAGGGCTTTTGTTTTATCGCTCGTCACATGTTTTTCGTTCCAAAACTTCGGCTGCGCAGCTTTTTTAGTTAATAGATGCATACCCCCCGATATTCGCGCACGCAACAGTCGGGGGCTCAAACGGCCTTACGCAACAAAAATCAGCTTAACTTCACGCTCACCGACGGCGCGCCGCTCTTCAAGCAGAAGGTTCCTTTCTTGCCGCCCGAAGTAATTTCATAGCTTCCTTTGAAGCCTTCTACATTAACAAAACCTTCTGCGTCAGTAGTCGCCTCGAATGCGGTGTGCCACTCTTCTTTTATAAGCCTGTGCAGCGCATGATACGACGGCTTAAGAGAGTTGTCTTTGCGGATAACGCCACTCGGAGCGTTGAGCCACGCACCGTCGCCGAAATCCCAGTTTGTAATAGCCGTCACAAGTGGATGATTTTCGAACAAGTTGCGGTACATCGTTTCCAAAGCGTCCGCCTGCATCTGCTCCAGTTCCGGTGTCGCCGCGTCATCGTCGTAGTGAGCGTCCTGCAGGTCGTCTATCTCCGGCGCGACGAGCGGGCCTGCGACAATCGTGTTTTCCGTAAAGTGTATCGGCAGCCCGAAATGCTCGTAGCGGCTAAGAATCTCCTCTGTTTTTTCCTTGCTCCACACACCCTGGTGCTGGTGCGACTGAAGTCCTATCGTCTTAATCGGCGCGCCGGCATTAAGACAACCGTCAATAAGAATTTCGTAGTTTGTAGAAAGATTGAAGTCGTTTATAAGGAAAATGCCGTCCGGGTTCGTCTCCTGAGCCGCGTCGAACACAGCCTTTACGAGCGCGACACGTCCCTTCTCCTTGCAGATTCTTGTTATGGCGTTGTCGTACTTGTTGTAAATCGGCATAATGACAACCTCGTTGATAACATCCCACATATCGATTACGCCCTTGAAGTTTCCGACCTCGCGGTGGATGCGCTCCAGCTGTTTTTTAAGGATAGTAGCGTTGTCGTAAGCCATTAGCCACGGCGCGCAGCCTGTATGCCAGCAAAGAGGATGCCCCTTCACCGTCACGTTCTTGCTTTTAAGGAACTTCGCCGCGTTCATAAGCTGCTCTGTGTTCGGCTTGCCCTCTTCCGGCTCAAAACCGCCCCAGTAAAAAGGAAGCGTTCCGTAATTGAAAAGACCGAGCCACTTTTGCATACGATCCTCAAGGTTCGCCTTAAAAGCCGCTTTCTCTGCCTCTGTCATCGTTTTCTGCGCATTCACGCTACCGTTTCCGTTATGCACAGAAACTCCGTTCGTATAAGGCAGCGACTCGAACGCACCGCATCCGAACAAAAACTCGTGATTAACCTGATTCACCGCGACTTTCGCGTTCGCAACCAGCTTTCCGTCGCTTCCTACGACCTTAACTTTGGCACTCGCCTTTCTATGAGAAATGTCCGCCATAAAATCCCCTTTATCTGTTTACAGCAATTTTCGATGCCGCAGAAAAGTTCGCACGCAGCCACTTAGCATCTTAATAATTATATCGCTAGATTTCCGTTTTTGTATATGAATTTTCCCCGATGTGACCGATAAGTTACCCTGACAAAACAGCCAAATAATTGAAATTCGATTTTTCTTGTGCTAAAATAGATAATATGCGTAATAATGTCCGCCGTTTTTTCCGGCTTTCTTCTTCTGTAGCGATTGTGCTTCTTTGTTTTCTCACTGTTTTTTCTTGCAGCGATTTATTTTCTGATATAACAACTACTTATACACCTTCTAACACTCCGACTGAAGCGGAATCTCCATCCGTTGCCGACGAGAGAACCGTTACTTTCAACGGCACGATAAGCAGCCCATTTTCTACAGCAGGAGCTGTTCCAGCCGAGTATGCCGCACAGTTTGTACAGTCAGCTGACGGTGCGGACTCCGCCAGCGAAAATACAGCAGGCCGCTCCGCAATACCTACCTTGCCGAACGACACTCCTACAACAACCGTAACAGCGACAGCTACCGGCGAAACCTCGCCAACCCCAACCATAAACGGTGATTCTTTCACGATTGGTCTTAAAGCAGGAAAAGTCTGGACAGTTACGGTCACCAGAACATATAGTGGCGGCATAACTCTTAGCGATTCTGCCAATTTAGACCTTACAACAACCCCCATTGCTTCTCACGATTTTGTGCTTAAGCCTGATTCTTCAGGGAGCGGCACAATCGCCCTTGGTTTTTCAACCCCGGACAGTGCCTTTGATTCAGTAACAGTCGTTTCTGTAAAGAAAGATGGTGAGGATGCCAGTTCGGCTTGGACCAATTCCGTAAACTGCTCAGTATCCGGTTTGTCAATGAAAACGAACGAAACGCTATCTTGTGGCAGGTACAGCGTCTGCCTGCGGTTCGCAAAAGGAGCGTATTCATATACTCCGATACAAGAAATAAACGTTTTCCCGGGCTTAGAGACAAATACTTGGGTTGTCAGCAACAAGGATTCGGATGGAAAATTTCAAGTGACGCAGTCAATGATGAGCATGTCTGAAATCTATGTCGGTTCGACTGCATCCGGAATAACAGCAAGCGATACGACAGGAACAGGCAGCCCCTACAAGCCTTATGCGACTGTTAAAAAAGCAATTGCGGTTGTGAACTCACTACCTGTAAGAACCGCAACTGATGATCCTTATATCATTCGTGTCAAAAACGGTACGGCTAATGAGGTAACAAGTACAATCACAATATCTAACAATATATCAATTGAATGTTATGACAGTTCTTTTAGCGACAAGGCAGGAACCGCAACGCTTACATGGAATAGTAGTGATACAGATATGCTACAAATTTCATCAGGTGCAAAACTTACGATAGACGGTACTGGTGCGAACCCCACGTGGAGCGGACTTGTGCTGGACGGCAACAAGTCTGGCGATAAGAAAGGACGTGGTGCAGAGGTCCTTGATGGTGGTGCTTTTGTCATGAAAGGTGGAACTATAAAGAATTTTAGTTTGCAAGATAAAAGTGGTTCTGGTGTTTATGTTGGTTTTAACGGAAAGTTCGATATGCAGGGGGGCATGATAAAAGATAACGAAGCTACACGTACAGGTTACAGTTATGCAGAAGGTGGAGGTGTTTATGTAGACAGAAAGGCAACGTTTGCTATGAGCGATGGTGTTCTTAGCGGAAATTCTGCTTATGCCGGTGGTGGCGTTTTTGTTTCTGGATCTACAAGTGATGAGACGTATAACGGTTTATTTATGATGAGTGGCGGCGTTATAAGCGGTAATTCGGCCACAAATAGTGGCGGTGGCGTAGATTTGGTTAATGGTACTTTGTATATGTACGGTTCTGCGGTTATTGGCGACAAGAACGCGACGGCACACGCAGAGGCAGAAGATAATCAGCATTCCAATACAGCAAAAAAAGGCTCCGCCATCTCTACCTCGGGAATGTCCCCAAGACTATTCATAGGTTATAAGGAACCTGCAGAAGGTGAGACTGATCCTAGGCTTGATGACGACTTTGATGGTGGCATTTATTACAACTTCGCAACGGAAACAAATCATAATAACTCTGAAAGAGGTGGTGCTATTTTCGTCAAATGTAATGCTGAAGATATAAAGATTGCAAATTGCGAGATAAAATATAATGGATCTTCTACAGATGGCGGCGGAATCCATGTACACTCGGCATCGGGAGATGATGGTCTTGTTATAAAGGATACGGAAATATCCGGTAATTTCTCAGATCATTGGGGTGGCGGAATATACCTCTGTCCTTCGACATATACAGTTTCTTTGGAAAACTGTACCGTGGACAATAATATTGCTACAGCCCAAGGCGGTGGAGTTTTTGTTGATGAGAGTGTCCATTTTAGTGCTTCTGCTGTTGACGGTGACGTTATGTTAATTAGAGGCAATCAAGCTAAAAATGGTGCAGGTTTATATGTCAGGACGCAATACTGTACGATAAGAGGTGCTGAGATTTCTGGTAACCAAGCTTCGGGCAGCGGTGGCGGTAATGGCGGTGGTATTTATGTTACCTATTATACCACCACTAATCCTTATAAATGTTCGCTTTATGATGGAACGGTCGTGAAAAACAACACTGCGACAGGAAATGGTAGTGGTGTTTATGTGGATGGAGTTGGCGGTAGCATTGGCGCGTTAGCTTTGAAAGGCACTTCGTATGTTGCTTCCAACAATGATGTGTATTTGGGAGCTGGTTCGTCTGCCTTTGCCAAGTTATTCATTGACGGTGCCCTCAATCCGCCGTCTGCTGCGGGCGGTAAAGTTGCAAAAATCACTCCAGGAAGTTATCCTTCATCAGGAAATGTGAGCTCTCAGTATGTATTCCTTGCGGAATCTCCTAACCCGACAACAACGCTCCCGACAGAATGTGGCAAATTCGCTGTAACCCCGAACGCGGGAAAGGATTATGTCGTCAATTCAGACGGAAAGATAGCGGAAGACACAGGTTTTGTTTTAGTAAATGGCGCAAATGTTAGTGGTGCTGTAAGCGGCTCTAACGTTTTTGTCTCGGGTCGTACGATTGCAATTCCTAGCATGTATGTTTGTAAACATGAGGTAACACAGGCAGAGTATCAAGCGATAATGGGAAGTAACCCAAGTAATTATAGCAGTGATCCTGCAGACGGTGAAGTTCAGGAAAAACGGCCAGTAGAATATGTAAGCTGGTATGCGGCAATAGTATATTGCAACAAACGAAGCGCGGCAGAAAATTTGAATTCGT
>JAEEGK010022159.1_pt1 | contig 13372 bp, 11 predicted proteins | sample 8958771 | NCBI WGS metagenome assembly JAEEGK01 (sample SAMN16246547, study PRJNA631951) | gut metagenome | biome: gut microbiome; feature: rumen; material: SC-attached | host: Bos | place: Iran: Karaj | collected 2018-10 | reverse complement strand
CTCCGATGATGAGGTGGCCAGGATGATAGGAGACGCTGCCAGGTCCACCGATACAAAAATGGTGTACGTCCACAGGAAGTCCATGAAGGGCGCGGAGGAGAGGCGCCTGAACGGTATAATCGATTCACTGGGTCTCGAGAGGATAAGTTCCAACGACTTCGAATCAATGTGAGTCCACGAACGTTCCCTTGATGTCCTTTCCGAGGATCGCGTTCCTCAGTTCATCGAGGTCCCTTCCGTTCACCATGAGTATGTCGATCTTGTTCTCCATGGCGATTTTCACTCCCAACGGGTCGAAGACGGATGATTTGCCTGCACCATGTTCGTCGTAGACGATCTCTTTCAATTCTTTGATGGTCATCCTCGACAGTCTCTTGGCATCCGGATTCTTTCTAGGGTCATCGGTGTACACGGCGTCCACGTTGCTGGCGTTGACGATCCTCGCCGCACCACAATATTCGGCAATCATCGCCGCGACGGCATCGGTGGTGTGTCCGGGTTCCGTTCCGCCCATGACCACGATGTTGCCGGGTTTCGACATGCTGGCACATACCTCGGCCTTGGTCGGGATCTCGCTGTTGGCGATGTCCCCCAGAGCGACGGTCAGCAGCTTGGCGTTGACCCTGGTGATGCCGATACCGAGCTCGTCCAGCTGATACACGGTCCCGCCCAGCTCCTTGCCGGTGGCGGAATAGTACCTGGACATCTTGCCCCCTCCGACGACGACCGCGATCTGGACCTCCTTGGACACCTCTTTGAGCATGTCCGCAAGCTCCCTGATGTACTTCGCGTCGTCCTCTCCCGGTATGAGCACTGAGCCCCCTACCGATATCACCGCTTTCTGCATGCTGCCACCAATACGTTTATTATTTATGTGGCTTTCCACGCACATAATCACACGCGCAGGTGAATAGTCATGGCTGAAAACATTTCGTCAGAGAGGTCGAAGTACGACTTCAAGAAAGCGATGCAGCAGATCGTCTCCTACAGGGGACGCGGTACCGAGCTCATCTCGGTATACATTCCGGGGACCAAGCAGATCTCCGACGTCATGGCTTACCTTCGAGATGAATATTCCCAGTCTTCGAACATCAAGTCGAAGAGCACGATGAAGAACGTGCAGGGCGCGATCGATTCGATCATGTCCCGTCTGAAGACCTACAAGTCACCTCCGCCGAACGGCATGGTCATCTTCTGTGGAGAGGTCCCCCGTGCGGGAGACCAGACCAAGATGGTCCAGTTCGTCATCGATCCCCCGGAGTCGATCACCGCATTCCTGTACAGATGCGATTCGCAGTTCTTCACCGATCCCCTGCAGGCCATGATGATCGACAAGAAGTACTACGGTCTGATCGTCATCGACAGGAAGGAGGCCACCCTCGGAATGCTGTCCGGTACGAGGATCGTTACGCTGAAGCATTTCGATTCGCTCGTTCCCTCGAAGCACCACCAGGGAGGTCAGTCGTCCGTCCGTTTCGAGAGGCTGATCGAGATCGCCGCCCACGAGTTCTTCGTGAAGGTCGCGGACAATGCGACCACCGTCTTCCTGGACAGCATCCAGGATCTCCAGGGTATCCTCGTGGGAGGACCCGGAGCGACCAAGGACTTCTTCATTAAGGAGGAGTTCCTGCACCACGAGCTCGCCAAGAAGGTCATCACCCCGCTGTTTGATACCGGTTACACGGATGAGTTCGGACTCAAGGAACTGGTCGACAACGCCGCCGGCGCCATCGCCGAAGTGGACCTCATGAAAGAGAAGAAGTTCGTCCAGAGGCTGTTCAGCGAGATCAGGAAGAGCGACGGAGGTCTCTCCGCATACGGAGAGGACATCGTCAGGGACGCCGTCAACATGGGCGCCGTGGACGTCCTCCTCCTCTCCGAGGAGCTCAACAAGCGCAGGATAACAGTACAGTGCCCCAACGGGCACAGCTACGAGGCCACCGTCCCCGATGCGGACGAGAAGATAGAATGCGCCGTATGCCATGCCAACGCCAACGTCGTCAAGAACGAGGACCTGGTCGACGACTTCTTCGAGAAGGCCGAGATGTACAACACCAACGTCGAGATAATCTCCACCGACTCGGAGGAGGGCCAGATGCTGCTCACCGCGTTCGGCGGAATAGCCGCGATACTCAGATACAAGGTTCAGTGATCCAAATGTCAGCAATGGATTCGTTCAAGTCGGATGTGACCGAGGCGGTCGCAGCCGCATTAAAGGAGATGGGAGCAGGGGACATAGCGTTCCAGACAGAGGTGCCCTCGGTCGAGGGTGCGGATCTGGCGGTCCCGTGCTTCACCATGGCGAAGGCCCTCAGGAAGGCTCCCGCCGCAATCGCGCAGGAACTCGCAGGGAAGATCTCGCCGAAAGGTTCCATAGCATCGGTGTCCGCCGTCAACGGATACCTCAACTTCGCCATGGACCAGAGCATCATGGTCGAGGGTACCCTGAAGGACATCCTCGAGAAGGACGAGGCATACGGTTCCCACCCCGCCAAGGGGATAAGGGTCAACGTGGAGCACACTTCCACCAACCCTACCGGTCCGATCCACGTCGGACGCGCCAGGAACCCTATCATCGGTGACACGCTGGCACGTTGCTTCAAGATGTGCGGTTACGACACCTCCACGGAATACTACGTCAACGACGTGGGCAAGCAGGTGGTCATCCTCACATGGGGTGTGAACAACCTCACCGAGGACCAGGTCGACATGACCGAGGACCGCGACAAGACCGATCATAAGTGGGTTGCGTACTACCGCCTCGCCAACAAGATGATGGAGTCCGACCCCGCCGTGCAGGAGGAGATCGCCGACATGCTCCGCAGATTCGAGGCAGGGGACCACGAGGTCATCGACACCGTGCGCAAGACCGCGGAGGGCATGCTCGGCGGACTGAGAGAGACGCTGGGCAACATCGGCGTCACGCTCGACACCTACACCTGGGAGTCCAGGTACATCGCCGACGGTTCCGCCAGGAAGGTCGTCGAGGACCTCAAGAAGTCCAAGTACGCCGGACAGGAGGAGAACGGGGCATGGTTCCTCGACCTCAAGGACTTCGGAATCCACGGCAAGAACACCAAGTTCACGTTCACAAGGGCTGACGGCACCACCCTGTACACCACCAGGGATCTCGCGTATCACCTGGACAAGTTCACCAGGGCAGACCGCGTCATAGACGTACTGGGAGAGGACCAGAAGCTGGGAAGCAAGCAGCTCTGCTCCGCACTGGAGATCCTGGGATGCGAGAGGCTCCCCGAGCCCATGTTCTACTCGTTCGTCTCCCTGCCCGAGGGGAAGATGTCCACCAGGAAGGGAGTCGTGGTCTATCTCGACGATCTGATCGACGAGGCCGTCGCAAGGGCGTACGAGGAGGTAAAGAGCAGGCGCACCGACCTCAGCGAGGACAGGATGCGCGAGATCGCCAGGATCATCGGTATCGGCGCCATCAGGTACAACGTCATACGCGTCCAGCCTGAGAAGCAGTTCGTGTTCACCTGGAACGAGGCCCTCAACTTCGACGGTAACAGCGGACCGTTCCTCCAGTACTCGCACGCAAGGGCGTGCAGCATGATCAGGAAGGCGGACGGCTTCAAGCGTTCCGTCGACGCATCCAAGCTCACCGACGAGTCGGAGATAAAGCTGGTCAAGGTACTGGCCAAGTTCCCCGACATCATCACATCGGCAGCGGAGGACAGGCGCGTGCACCTGCTGCCCGCATACGGGCACGAGGTCGCTTCGGCGTTCAACCAGTTCTATGCCGCGGTGCCGGTGCTCAGCGCCAAGGACTGCAGGGACGAGCGCATAACCCTCGTGGACTGCACCAGGATCGTTCTGCGCAACGTGCTCAGGTGCCTCGGAATGGGCGCCCCTGAGGAGATGTGAATATGGAGATCCGCCCCATGAAACTCAAGGACCTCATCAAGGTCCGCGACCTGGAGATCGACTGCATCAAGGAGTACTTCGCCGCCACCATCGAGAACAAGTGGGACGAGCTCCCGCAGGAGTGGAAGGACAACCTCGGCGCGAGCAACAGGAAGTCCTATCAGCTGTACATCGAGTCGGGTCTGAGCTTCGTGGCGGAGGAGGACGGGGAGATCATGGGATTCATCTTCGCACAGATGCTCCACCATGTGAACAACGTCGAGAACCTCGTGTGGATAGAGAACATGGGCGTGCACCCCTACTTCCGCAGGATGGGCATCGGTTACAAGATGCTCAGGAAGGTCGCCGAGACCGGGAAGGAGATGGGCGCCACCGTCGTTCACTGCACCATACAGCCCGACAACCTCCCGTCGATCATGCTCCACAAGAAACTGGGATTCTTCATGGACAGGCGCGAGGTCGCCCTGCTCGATCTCAACGACCTCAAAACGACGCCCGTACGCAAGGTCTGAATGCCACCACATTCACGGTGCTGGCACTTTGATTCTTGCTTTTCTGAAAATGGGTAAAGGGTAAGGGGTTTGGGATCCGAAGGATCACTTGCGTGTCTTCTTCTCGCCGGCCTTGTAGGTCTGCCTCTCGGCGACCTTGTTGGTCCTCTTCGCCTTGCGCTCGGCCTCGAGCTCGGTGAAGCTCTTTCCGCCGCCCACGACCTTCTTGGTCCTGCTGCGCATGATGACGACGACCACTATGACGATGACGATTACGATGATCACGACGGCCACGTAGGTCGAGGTGTTCTTCCACAGGGAGTGGGAGACGCTGATCTCGAAGCTCCCGTCGGTGAAGATCTCCTTGTCCTCGACATCGAGGACCTTGTAGTAGACCATCTTGGTGCCGTCGCTTCCGTATCCGAATCCTGTCCTGACGGACGTCTCCTCGGAGGGCTTCAGGACGGCCTCGGTCCTGTCCTTCTCTTTGCCGGACTCGGTGTCGAAGACGACGACCTTGACGGTGATCTCGTCGGTCATGTTGCTCATGAGGTAGACGGTGAAGTTGCCGTCCTTCATGTCGGTGAACCCGCCCCAAGTGGGGTCCTTGGTCTTGACGACCTTCACAGTCGAATCGGCCGCATCAGAGGAATCGGCCTCGAAGATGAATGCGAAAGACATCACGCAGGCGAGTGCCAGCGCGACGGTGAACAGTTTCTTTGCCTGCATTTTATCACTCATGAGACGAGCTCTTCCATGCGCTCTTCCTCGATACCTCTCCTGATCTCCATGGCGAGCCTCCTTCCGGTGGACATCTCGCTCCTCCAGAGCGCGTTGCCGTAGGGGTGTCCGACCGCCATGTGGATGTTGGTTCCGCCTCCGATCCTGGGGGCGACGTCGTAGATGTAGAAGTTGAGGTCCTTGTCCACGCAGGTCTGCAGGCAGAAGGGTCCGATGATTCCGGGGTCGTAGTACTTCTTGGTGGCCGCGACGTATTTCTCCGCAAGTGCGAACGCCTTGTCCAGCAGGGACTCGCGCAGGGTGGCGGAGTTGTGACCGCAGACGGTGTACTCGGGCAGGATGCCGTCGTTCTCGAGCTCGACCTGCTGCTTCCCGGGGAGCCTGCAGTATCCGTCGAGGGACGATTCGAACCTCCAGTCGATTCCCAGGAGCTCGAGCTTCTCACCCTTCTCCTCCAGCGGGGAGTAGAAGAAGTCCAGGTTGAAGACGGGACCGATGATGTACTGCTCCATCCTGGCGGACTCGAGGAAGTTCTCCTCGAGGACTCCGGTCTTTATGAGCTCGGTGGACTTCTCGACGAACTGGTCGTAGTCCTTGGCGGTGAAGAATCCCCTCTCGAGCTTCTTCTGCTTGTGGTGAACCTTGATGATGGTGAGGCCGTCGATGTCCTCGGGCTTCTCTACTTTCTTGGGAGCCGGGAGGTTGGCCTTCTCGAGGATCCAGTAGTAGTCCCTCTCGTCGCCCCTCTCCTCGGACCTCAGCAGGTTCCTGCTTCCGACCAGGGGCACCTTGAAGTCGTTCTCGACCTTGTCGATGCCGCAGTAGGACACGAAGGACCTGTTGGGGATGAACAGGATGTTGTCGTTGATCAGTTTCTCCTGGACGTTGGCATCCAGGATGTTGGCGAACTTGGGCAGGATGATGGTCTCGTCGACGCATCCGCGGTACGCCTTGCCGCTGGCGTCGCGCTGGGTCCTGAAGTAGTTGTTGAATGTCTTCTCTCTTCCGTCCTGGCAAATGGCCACGGTGTGGAAGCCCTCGGATGTGGCCCCGTCGCAAGTGTCGAGTCCCGAGTGGGATCCGACGACTCCGATCTTGGCCTTCTTGAGGTCGTACCTCTCGAGGTTAGCAAGAATCTCGTCTCTGCCGATCATTTAGAGCACCTCTGCAATTGTGCGGTGTAGCCCCTCTGCGTTAATAAGGGTTCGTGCGCGCGCCCGTCAGATGAAGAAGGAAATGACCGCCATGAGCACCACCGTGCTGATGACGTCCATCAGCGACGACGTGATCGGGATGCAGTGGTCGTCGGGATCGAGACGGAACTTGAGGGCGGCCAGCGCCACGTAGTACGACAGGATGTTGATGATCGTCGTGATTATCAGCGCCGAGATCATGACTATCGTCAGGAGCGTGACGAACTCGATGTCCCCTGACTTGACGGCGAACGCGATGCCCATGATGTACAGGAAAGTGACAAGTGCCAGCATGTACATCATCGAGTAGTTGTCGAGGGTCTCCCTCGGAGGGAACTTCGTCCTGGGCATGGTTCCCATGTGGAACATCGAGCTGATCCTGGAGGTCAGCATCCCCGACAGGGCGTTGCCCTCGTTGAGGAAGGCGGTCATCATCAGCATCAGGACGGCGTACTCGATCAGCTTCGCCTCCTCGTTCTCGATGAGGATACCGGTGGCCAGCTCCAGGAACACGCAGCCCAGCAGCACCGGGAGCGACTGGACGATGATCCTCTTGGCCTCGTCCTTCTTTCTCTTGCGCTTGGACTTGCGGGTGACGATCCTCACGGTGAACAGCACGGTGAGCACTACCAGAACTATCGCGCCGATCTGGGTGACCATGTCCTCCAGGTTGACCGCAGCGAGCGTCGCCACGTAGATCATGGGGACGGTTATCACGTCGCCGGCGGCGGCGATGAGCGGAGCGGTGATGTTGTCCACATCCCAGTTCCTCTTGTACCCGACGTATGCGACGACGAGGTTCACCACCATGACGAGTATCCCCGCGAGGAGTCCGCCGAAGGTGGAGATGAACACGAACTTCAGGAAGTCGTAGGTCTCGCCGAAGAACACCAGGACGATGACCCAGCCGATGATCGCCATCAGCACGGACATCAGGAGCGTCAGCGCCATGGCCGCCTCCACGTTAGCCCTCAGGACGCTCTTCTTCCTGAGGCTCATCTGGAAGGTACCCAGATGCATCGCGGTACCGAGACGGCTGCCCATGGCGCCGAATATGTTCCCGCGCATGCCTATGGCCGCGTAGATGAGGACCATCATGCCGGGCACGAGGAGGATGTACTCCTCCATCGACACCAGGAAGAAACCTGCCACGAGGTCGGCTGTGCCTGCGATCACCAATGCGAGGAGGCCCATGGCGAGAGCGGATCTGTTACGAACGAAGAATCCGTCTTTTCTCTCCTCCACCTCCACCGGGAATCACCTCACGACATAGTACAAATCGAGTCCCCATCGTCGACATCATATAAAACGGGGGCGGTCGTGCGTACATGCGCGTATAGGGGCGCAATCCCCGGAATGCTCCGATACGCAAGGGTATTGCTCAAATACTACGACTCTATTTTTGAGTCGAGAGGAACACAGAAGTGACCGATTTATCGATCGATTCGGATTCCCCGGAAGGTTCGCATAGTCCGAGGATCCATGTTTCAAAGGAGGTCCGTCCGTGAGCGAAGACGAGTACATGGACCTCAACCGCATAGAGATGTCCGTCCAGGAGCTCCTGACGGAGATGAAGGACATATCGGAGGTAATCGTCGACCTGGCCTACGCATCGCTGGTGTACAACAGCAAGGAGATGGGGCAGAGGGTCAACGAGCTGGAGGACGAGATGGAGGAGCTGAAGTACGCCATACGCGTCAAGACGCTCCTGGCCGCAAGGACGCTGGAGGACGCCAAGCAGCTCTCCGGTATCCTACAGATAGCATCGGCTGCCGACAGGATATCCCACGCGGCAGGCGACCTGGTCGACCTGCTGGAGGTGCCTGCCGACAAGCGCCCGTTCATCACCAACCTGATCAACGAGTCCGACGAGAAGATACGCATGATCCGCATCAGCCCCGCATCCGAGATGGCCGGATACACCATCGGCAAGCTCGGCGTGGAGGCCAACACGGGTATGAAGATCATCGCCCTGAAGAACCGCTACGGGTGGACGTACGACCCGGACGACGACGTCAAGCTCCGCGCAGGAGACGACATGATCGTCAGGGGAACCGAGGACGGAGGAAACCGTCTGGCACAGTTCGCTTCTGGCAAGCTCCCGTGGGAGTGGGATGAGGAAGAGACCAAGGAAGAGGAGGAGAGGAACGATGAATAACATCGAAGCCATGCTCCTCGAGCTCAAGGACACCTCCGAGTTCATGATCGACCTCGCGTACTCCTCGCTGATCTACAACAACAAGGAGATCGCCGAGGAGGTGGAGGAGCTGGAGAGGAAGATGGACGTCCTCAGCGAGGACATCCAGGAAGCGATCGTCAACCTCGGCAAGCAGCAGCCCGAGGAGATCGCGAAGATGTCCGTCATCATCCGCATGCAGATGGCCATCGAGGACATCGCCAACGCCGCCGCCAGCATCGCCGACGTCGTCATCAGGGGACTCGGTGACCACCCGGTCATCCAGATGAGCATCCAGGAGTCCGACGTCACCATCGAGAAGGTCGTCATCGAGGAGAACTCCATCCTCAACGGGCATTCCCTCGCCGAACTCAGGCTGGGAAGCCACTGCGGTATGTACGTCATCGCCATCAAGCGCGACGGCAAGTTCATCTACGGCCCCAGCAAGGACGAGGTCCTCAGGGCAGGGGACCTGCTCATCGCGAAGGGTCCCGATGACGCGGCCGACTTCTTCATCGGATTGGCCGACGGTACCGAGAGAGAACTCTGAACAACAAACGGGCCTTCGGGCCCATTCCCTTTTTCATTCGTCACGCAGGATGAACGACAGTATCGCGATCACGAAGGCGAATGCCACCGCGACGATGCTCGCTGCCACGAACCCGTCCACGAATGCGGCCGGAGCGACATCCGCGATGTCCACACCCTCGGATCTGGAGAATATGGTGAAGACCATGGCGCTTATGGCCAGACCCAGCGATCCGCCGATGTAGTAGGCCTCGTTGGTCATGGATGCGGCCATGTCCCTCTCATCCCCGGCGTGCTCCACGAGCCTCGATGCCATCGGTCCTCCGACGAACGCCCATCCAAGTCCCTGCGGGATCATGATGATGAACAGCGTGACCATGTCCATCGTGTCCGCGAATATCACGTACAGCAGTAGCGTGCCGCCGGTGATCAGTCCGGCCATGACCGCGAAGGGTCTCCTTCCCCAGCGGTCGGACATGGTGGAGACGGGCATCCCGAAGATCGCGGTCACCAGTGCGGGGATGAACAGGAACGCGCCCACCTGCATCGGCGTGAGCCCCACGACAATCTCGCTGTAGAACGGTACGAGGTAGATCATCGCCATGTAGGATATGTTGACGAACATCAGGCACAGGAACACCGACGTGAATCCCCAGTTCCTGAACATGCTCAGCTTGAGAATGGGATCCGGATGCCTGTTCTCGCATCCGATGAACAGCGCGGTGAACAGCACGAACAACACGGCGGCGGCGATGGTGAAAATGCGGAGATCTGGATAGGCCAGGGTCTCCAGCGCGAATATGCCGCAGGACATCGCCACGAACAGCGTGACCGTCCCCATGACGTCGAGTCCGACCTTCCCGCCATGCTCGGAGGATGAAGGGATAGCCAGATAGGATATCGGGATGATGACGAGCCCGATGGGTATGTTGATGAGGAAGACCCAGTTCCACGAGATCAGTTCGACGATGACGCCTCCGACTGCGGGTCCGAGAGCGTATCCGATGGATGATCCGATGGTCAGTATGGCGAGTCCGTAGGCGAGCCTGTCCCTGGAAAGGTGCTCTGTGCAGCATATGGGTCCCGCCGCCGCCAGCATGGCTGCGCCGATGCCCTGCACACCTCTCGCAACAATCAGCATTGCGAATGTGCTGGATATCCCGCAGAAGAACGAGCTGACGGTGAACAGCACGAATCCGAGCGTGAGCACCGTCCTGACGCCTATGTTGGAGCACACCCTGGCGAACGGTATGATGAGTCCGGCCAGCACCATCATGTAGATGATGGAGACCCAGGATGCCGTGCCGGTGTCAACTCCCAGCTCCATGCCGATGTCGGGCAGCGCCACGCTGACGATGCTGCTGTCCAGCCCGTCCATGAGCGTCGCTACGAACATCGCTGCGAGCATCATGATCGTGTGCCTGCGGTCCAGGAGGGTCTCGGCCATGGGCAGTAGATTGGCGCATTCGTCATAAACGTATCGTTCACGAATCGAAATGAGTCAGTGATGGAAAAGTGACGGGCCGGGAGTACCGGCCCTTCAAAGGGTTTCAGTCGAGCCACCCGTTGGGGATCACCGTGTATTTGATGAAGAAGTACACGAGGAATATGGCGAACAGTATCCAGATCATCGGAGAGATCTCCTTGATCTTGCCGGTGGCGATCTTCCCGCCGACCCATGTGTAGATACCGAACGCGATACCGTCGGTGATCGAACCCGCGAGACCCATCATGAATATGGTCATGAACGCCATGGTGCAGGTCACGGGATCGGTCCACTCGATGTCCTTGACGCCCTTGATCATCATGATGCCCACGAGCACCAGCGCACCTACGGTACAGGCGTTGGTGAAGGTCCCGAAGAATCCGGAGAATACCAGAGCGACGGCGAACAGCAGTCCGACGACGACAGGCATCAGACCCGTCCTCGCACCGGCCTGGATTCCGGTCGTGGATTCGATGAAGGAGGTGGTGGTCGATGTACCTACGACCGCTCCGGCCATGGATGCGATCGCATCGCTGGTCAGGGCCTTCTCGCCGTCGACGAGGTGTCCCTCCGAATCGATCATCCCCGCCTCGGTGCCTATTCCGATCAGGGTACCGGCGGTGTCGAACATATCGATGACGAACAGCGATACCACGGCGGCTATGAAGCTCATGATCAGGGTGTTGGGGATCATCTCGAATCCGGTGAACACCGCACCGAACAGTCCGAAGTCGGGTGAGCTCACGAAGTTACCGGGATCCCAACTGGGGATCAGGAACAGGGGGTCCTCCGCACGGGTGGCCAGTGCGGATTCCGCTCCGCATTCGCCCATGATGATTCCGATGATCCATGTGAGGATGAGTCCGATGAATACCGCGTACCATCTCTTCTGGTGGAAGAATATGAGCGTCACCACCAGGCAGAACAGCGAGAGGAGCACACCCGGGTCGGACAGCGGTCCGAGCATGAGGGCGGATCCGTTTGCATGCATGATGATGCCTCCGTTGTACAGTCCCACCAGCGCGATGAAGAATCCGATTCCGGCGGAGATCGCCAGTTTCATGGATTTGGGTATCTCATCCAGGATCTTCATCCTGAATCCTGTGACGGTGAGTGCGAAGAACAGGACACCGGAGACGAATACCACCATCAGTCCCTGCTCGAACGTGAATCCCATCGCCAGGCATATCGTGTACGACAGGAACGCGTTGACTCCCATACCCGGTGCCAAAGCTACCGGGAACCTGGAGTAGAGACCCATGAGCAGACATGCTATGATCGCTGCCAGTGCGGTCGCCGTGAACAGTTGGTTGAAGTCGTATCCTGCACCTGCTGCAGCAGGAGTCAGGATGTTCGGGTTCACGATAAGGATGTAGACCATGGCCAGGAACGTGATGATTCCGCCTTTGATCTCGTTCTGAATGTTCGAGCCCCTCTCGCTGATGCGGAAGAACTCGTCGAATTTCTGCATGAAGCCGCCGTTCTGCGGGCGGTCGGAATCCTCTTTGGACATGGTCATGAAATCGATGATGCCAACGATAAAGATAGCGATGGCATGTTCAGATCAGCGGATTGGAATAAGAAGTGGTAGCCCCGTGCAGATTCGAACTGCAGTCGCATGATCCAGAGTCACGCATGATTGACCACTACACTACGGGGCTGTGTAATGCCGATTATACATAACTTGTTTTAAAAACTTACGGTCCTGGAATCCAGAATGGAAAAGAAAGGTGTCCGGGGGTCATGCCCCCGGTGTTTCGGGTTTATTCGGATGCTTCCGTCGGTTCGGGTTCCTTCTTCTTTCCGTCGAGGAATCCGAGCTTCCCTGCGTCCTGCAGCTTCTTCATTCCGAAGAGCACTCCGACCATAGCGGCCATTCCGATGACGGTCACTATGTAGCTCTGCCAGAATCCTGCGATCACGTAGAATACGAACGCCATCAGGGCGACAAGTGCCGCATACGGGATCTGCGTGGACACGTGGACGACGTGGCTGCACTGGGCTCCTGCGGACGACATGATCGTGGTATCGGAGATGGGCGACACGTGGTCTCCGAAGACGGCTCCGGCGAGACATGCGCTGATTCCGACGATCATCAGATCGGTATCGGACGTGTGGAACGTGGCGACCACGATGGGAAGGAGGATACCCATCGTACCCCAGGACGTTCCGGTCGCGAAAGCGATGAAGCACGCCAGGAGCATGAATATCGCAGGCAGGAAGTTGGACAGGCTGTCGGCATCCGTGAGGAGGCTGTCGACGTATTCCGTGGAACCGAGGTTGCCGGTGATGGTGCACAGGGTCCATGCGAACACGAGGATCAGGATCGGGGGCACCATGTTGCGGAATCCCGCGGGGAGCGCGTCCATGATGCTCTGGAACGTGGCCGCCTTGCGTGCGACCATGTACACGATCGTCAGGAGCAGACCGATCAGCGAACCGTAGGTCAGTCCGAGCGATGCGTCGCAGTCCGCGAAGGCGTCGATGAAGGATACGCCGTCGAATGCTCCGCCGGTGTAGACCAGGCAGATGATGCACGAAGGGATCAGGAATACGATTATCGGGATCACCAGGTCGAGGATGTGGCCGTTCTCGTTGATCTTCTCCTCTTTGACTCCCTCGAAGGGCCTGTCATCCGAGGAGTAGAGATCGCCTTTGAGCGCGTTGTCCTCGTGTCTCTTCATGGGTCCGAAGTCGAACTTCAGGAGGACGATCGTGACGATCATCACTATGGAGAACAGGGCGTAGAAGTTGAACGGGATGGTGCGCAGGAACGCCTCGAATCCGTTCATTCCCATCTCCTCGATCTGTCCGTCCCTCAGGCTTCCGGATACCGCCGCCGCCCAAGAGCTGATGGGCGCGATGATGCATATCA
>JAEEGK010022157.1_pt1 | contig 13372 bp, 6 predicted proteins | sample 8958771 | NCBI WGS metagenome assembly JAEEGK01 (sample SAMN16246547, study PRJNA631951) | gut metagenome | biome: gut microbiome; feature: rumen; material: SC-attached | host: Bos | place: Iran: Karaj | collected 2018-10 | reverse complement strand
ATTTTATTTTTAATAAATTTAATGATATCAAATATAAAATTATTTATATTAATATTTTTTATTCAATATTGTTTTTGTATTAAAAAGAATAAATATAATAATTTAATATCAATAAGAAACGATACTTTAAATTATTTAAATAATGCATTAAATAGTTTAAAATTAAACTCTTTTAAAACAATTATTAAGAAAGAAAAGAATCAAACAATAAATTCATTTGAAAACGAAGTAATTAAATATTATTATGAAAATATCAATAAAAATAAGAAAAATTCAAATTTAAATTATAATAATAGAATAATATTAACAAGTAATTATACATATAATTCAACATTTTCAGATTTTAATTTTTTTAATTATAAAAGTTTTTCAAAACTTGAAAATGGAAGATTCTTAAATATTTTAATTTTAACTTCCATTAATAATTCTTTAATATTTTCTGATTTATATTCAAATATTTTATATATTTATAATACTTCATTTCAAATTGGAAAAATTGTATCTTTTTTAATAAAAGAAGAAAATGAATTATATTTAATAGATAATTCTTTTACAAAAATATATAAATATAAAATTAATTTTTATAAAATTTTAATTGATACAAATAAAGAAGAAAATAATATTAAAGAAAAAATTAAAGTTGAGACTTATTTAGAATCTTATCAAAATGGTTTAGAACCCAGAGATATTTATAATTTAACATATAACTATAAATCAAATATTAAAAAAATAACATATAATATTATTAAAGAAAATGTTTCATTTTCTTTAAATGAATCAGATGATAAAATTGAGAATATTAAACCTATTATTTATAAAGGATTAAAAAATTTGATGATGATAACAAAGAAAGGTAATATATATAAACTAAATAATAATTTATTAACTATTTTCCATAACAATATTAATATTGATAATATAATTTCTCCTTATTTTTTTAGTTCTTTTTTTTCTTATTTAAACAAAGAAAAAAATATTGTAAATATAAATTTAAATTATAATATTTCAATTGACATAACAAAATGTATGGTAAATAATGAAGAAATAATATATTATGTATATGAATCATCTTTGCATGTTCTTTTTGCTTTAACTAGATCAAATAAAATTTATTATGCTATTCCTTCATTATATTCTTCAAATTATCATTCATGTGAATTTTATTTTTTAACAAACATTCAAATTGAAAATACTCAAAAAATGTATATTAAAGTTTTAAGAAGAAATTTAATGGTTATTAATTTAAAATATGAAATTGAAATAATAGATGTTTCTAATTTTGATTGGGATAATCCTGAAGAAATTAATCAATTTCATTTTGAAAAGGAATTTATTAAATTAGAATTAAATGAAAATAAAAAATTAAATTTTCCAAAAATTATTAAAAATTTAAATGAATATTATATGATTGTTCAAGAAAGTGATAAAAATTTTTTATTTTATTATATTCCTAGTTTAAATAATAAAATGAAAGGAAATGAACAAATAAAATTTAATTTTAAAATTCCAGTAATAATAATTTCTTTAGTTGTTATATTTTTTTATAATTATTATAAAAAGAAAAATGAAAAAGATCTTTTCCAACAAAAAAAATATAAAGGAGAAATCTTAGAACAATTAAGAAAATTAAGTAACAAAAATGAAAAAAAATACAATACAATTTCTTCAAAAAAATACAAAAATGAATAAAAAAAAAATATTTAATTAATAATAATATTTTTAATTAATTAATAATTAAATTAAAAATATAAAAAATAATTTTTGAATTTAAAATAATGAATAACATTCAAGAAATCGAACAAGAACAAGAAATTAATACAAATATAAATAATAACGAAAATAATAGAATAGGTTCTCAAACAGCACCTTCAAATGATTCAGAAAAAAGAGATATAGGTGATGAAGGTTATTGGAGTTTATCAAGTAGTAAAGTAGGAAATGGAATAGAACAATTAAGAGATAATAATTTAAGCACTTTTTGGCAAAGTGATGATATTCAACCTCATTTTATATTAATTCAATATCCAAAAAAAGTAAGAATTAATGAAATTTGGCTTTATTTAGATTATAAAACAGATGAATCATATACTCCATCTAAAATTGCAATTAGAATTGAAAATTCTTTTAATGAAATGGTTGATATTAAAATAATTGATTATGAAGAGCCAGTTGGATGGTTTAAAATAAATTTAGAAGATAAAAATTCCGATTCTAAAACTATAAAACCTTATATTAAAACTATGACTTTACAAATAATGATATTACAAAATACACATAATGGGAGAGATACACATATTAGAGGTGTTAAAATTTTTGCTCCAAGACAAAATAAAAGTTTTGATATGACTTTTCCAAAATTTGAAAATAATGAATATACTCAATATCAAGAATTAAGATAAATTTTTTAAAATTATTTTTATATTGTTTATATAATATTTTTTTTATTATAAAATTATTCTTTTATTTTAATATAAATATAAATTTAATATTTATGAATATATATATCAATAATAATTTATAAATTCAAAATTATTATATTTATATGTTTATTTAATAATAAATATTATTATTAAAACTTATTTTGAACTTAATTTTTGAATCATTTGTAATTTAGCTTGAATTGATTCTATTATCATATTACCTACTTCATCTCCTAATTCAGGATTTTTTTCATATCCTCCATTATATTTTATTAATTGATTTTTTTGTTTAACTTGATTATCTAATAATTCAGTTTGAATTTTAGCTTGTTGTATATTTTCAATTAAATCTTGATTATCAGAAACATTTTTATTTAAATTTATATTTAAATATTTTTTATGTTCATTTGTTGGATTTGGACTTAAACATTTTTTTCTTTTTTCTTTTAAATAATCAATTGGTTTTTCTGGTTTTGGATGTAAAATATAAATTGGCTTTAAATATTTTTTTCCAGATTTTTTATCATATATTTTTATATTATTTACATTATTTTCTATTGTATTATTTTCATCATTATTAATTTTAGGTGAACTTCTATTTCTTGTCATTGTTGGTGATTTTGATTTTTTTCTTACAATTTTAGGTTGAATTGCAACAAAATTATCTAATCTTTTTTTATTATTTAGTTGTGTGGCTTTTACACTTTCTATATCTATTTTATCTTTTCTATTTTGGGCTTGAATTCTTAAATTTTGATTAATTACTGGTTTTGGAATTTTATTTTCTGCATAATCTTCTTTAATTTTTTCCAAATTTTTTTTACGATTTTTATATTCTTCTTCTTCTTCAATTTTTTTATTTAGTTCTTCTTCATATTTAATTAAAAAACTACTTTTATTTTTTGGTAAAATTTGACTTCTATTATTCCACATTTCATGCAATTGTTTAGTTTTTTCGATTTTTTCTTGTTCAATTAATTTTTGTTGTTCTTTATATTTTTGATTTAATTCATTAATTTCTTCTTTTGTAACTAAACTTTCTTTATGTTGCAAATTTATTTTATCTAATAATTTTTTTTCTTCTAATTCATATTTTTCTTTATATTTAAAATAAATATAATCTTTTTCACTTTGTTGATTTTTAGCATTAATAAAAGCTTTTGTTTTTTTTACTTTTTCATCCATTTCTTTTTTTCTTTTCGCAATAATTTCTCTTTCTTTTTCTCTTTGTTCTTTTAATAATTTTTTATGTTTTTCATATTCTTCTCTTTCTTTTTGTTCAAATTCTTTTTGTTTTTTATAATAATTTGTTAAATCATTTTTCATTTTTTCTTGGATTCTAAAACTTTGATCATTTAATTGAGAAATTTTTTCATTTATTGTTTCTTTGTCTTTTTCAAAATTTTCTAAAAAATTTTTTATTTTTTCTTTTTTAGAAGGTCTTTCATAATTTAAAATATTTTCAATTTGATAATTTATTGTTTCTAATTTATCAGATAATAAATCTTTTTTTTCATTTAAATCTTTTAATTGAGCGTTTCTTATATTATTTTCTATAATTGTATTTTTTAATCCTCTAATATCTTCTGATTCTAATGCTTTTTTACTATTTTCTATTTTATTTAAATTTTTCTTTATTTGTTCTTCATTTTTTAATAATCCTTTTAATTGAAATTGAAGTTCTTGTGGTAAATTTTTTGAAATTTTATTTATATCATTTGTAGATAAATTAACTTTTGATAAAATTTGATTTATATTTGTTTGAGAATTATTAATTTCTAAATTATTATCCATAATATCTTGATATATAGATTTATTTGATGAATTTATTCCTAAATTTACAGCATTTTTTATAGAATCTGCAATATCTAAATTATTTAATTTATCTTGTAAATATTGTTCTTTTGTTATTTTTATTTCATTATTTTCTTCTTTTTCATTATTTGATTCTTTAATATCTTTTAAATCATTATTTTCATTTTCTTCAGTTTTTAAAGTAGGATTTTTAATTTCATTTACAGCTGTTAATAAAACATTATTTTCATTATAATTTTGCATATTTGGTAAAGAAACATTATCAAATTCTGTTACATTTAAATTAATATTATTATTTTTTGGTGATTTTTCATTATCAATTTTTTTAATATTATTTTCATCATTATTGTCTTCATTTGATATGGTTTGATCATTTTGATAAACATCTTTTTTTATTTGTAAATTATTATTATTTAATAAAGGATTAATTGTATTTTCTATTTTTAAAATATTGGACATTAAATTATTATTAATTAATTATTTAATCTGTTTTTTATAAAAAATAATAATGGAAAAATGTTTATAAAATTTAAATTTAAGTAATATAAAAAAAATATGTTTAAAATTATAAATTATATGTATTAACCACGCCTTTTTACATATTAAATTTATTTAATATGAAACTAAATTGGTTAATTATTTTAATATATAAAATTTTTACACTAAAATTAAAATCTTTAATTTTAGTAAGATTTCAATTTTATATAAAAATAATAATTATAATTTAAATAAATAAATAAAAATATAATTAAATAATTTTTTAATAAAAACTAAATGGGAAATGAACCCAATAAAATAGTTTTAAAACATAATAATAACTTTTCTCATTTAAGCAAAATATCAAGTAAAAATATATTTAAATTTTTCTAAAATCTTAAAAAAATATATATATAGAAATAAATATAAATTCATTTGAATTTTTAACAATAATAGGAAGAGGTGGCTTTGGAAAAGTTTGGAAGGTTTTACATAAAAAAAATAACATATTCTTTGCAATGAAAGAAATGTCAAAAGCAAAAATAATATATAAAAAAAGTGAAAATTATATTCTTTCCGAAAGAAATATTTTAAATAAAATGTCACATCCTTTCATAGTAAATATGTATTATTCATTTCAAAACCAAGATAATTTATATTTAGTATTAGATTTAATGACAGGGGGTGATTTACGTTATCATTTAACTCGATTAAAAAGAGTATCAGAAATCGAAGGGAAATTTCTAGTATCAAATATAATATTAGCCCTAGAATATATACATATAAATAAAATAGTTCATAGAGACATAAAACCAGAAAATTTAGTAATGGATCAAAAAGGTTACATTCATTTAACTGATTTTGGTATAGCAAAAGTAATAGAAAATAATTATATTAAAGAAAACAATTCAAGTGGAACTCCTGGTTATGTAGCCCCTGAAATTTTATGTGGAAATGAATATAACTTTTCAGTTGATTACTTTGCACTTGGAATTGTAACATATGAATTAATTACAGGTGAACGACCTTACACAGGAAGTAATAAATTAGAAATTAAAGAAAAAATGATTTCTAAACAAATTCAACTTAAAAAAATAAATTTACCAATTGGATGGAGTTTAGAAAGTTTAGATTTTGTTAATAAATTAATTCAAAGAAAACCTTTGAATAGATTAGGAGGAAAAAATGGAATAATTGAATTAAAAAATCACCCTTGGTTAAAAGATATTCAATGGAATGAGATATATTTAAAAAAAATTAAACCACATTTTATTCCACGCGAAGGAGATAATTTTTCTTATAAATATTGTAATAAAAGTGATGTAATTGATAATAAAACTAAAGAATTATATAATATAATTATGAATAAAGAAAATTATAATGAAATATTTATTGATTATAAATATTTTAATATTGAAGATAAATATTCTTTTAATATAAAAAGTACATTTATTAATCCTCATGAAATGTATGATATTATTGAAAAAGAAAATATAAGAAAAAATAAAGAAATTAAAGAAAAAGAAGAAAATATAAGTTTTGATAATAATAATAATAATTTATCAAATTGTATAGCAAGTGAATTATTAAATAAATATACTTCAAATAATAATAATTTAAATAATTTTTTTGATACAAACGCAAGTACTTCAATTAGTTTATTTAAAGAAAGAAATAGAAGAACTAATTCATTTGATTATTTTTATCATAATAAAATGTTTTATCAAAATAAATATAATCAAAAAATTATTAATAATCTTAAAATATCAAATAATACAATGATTAATTTAAAAAATTTTGTAAAAAAACAAAAACAAAATAATTTTTATAATTCAAATATTAATAATAATTTGAAGCAGTAATTTAAAAATAATAAAGTGTATAAAAAATATTTTTATTTTTATATTTATAATTTTATTTTATATTTATATAATTAATAATTAATATTTTTGAAATTTTATATAAATTTAATATTAATTAAACTTAAAATAATTTTTAAAAAATGAGTAAAGAAAAATCTAATGTTTATTTAAATGAACAAAATAAAATTATTTTTGATTCAGATTTAAAAAATATTTATTTAGAAGAATTTAATGAATTGTTTTGTGATATATTAAAATATCCAGGAGGAAAATTTATAAACACTTTAATAAAAAGAGTAAAAATGACATATTTATCAAAATTTAACGAACTTCCAAATTCTATTTTATCAAATGATATTGAAAAATATTTAATTGAAAACTATTATCCAAAAGAATATAAAAAAGCATATGAAGCAATGAAATTAATTCGAAGTAATTATGAAATTTCAAATAATGATGAAAAAAAAATTTATGAATTTAACGGAAATTTCATAAAACATTGTCATAATTGTACTCAACCTTTACATACATGTAATTTACCTTTATATTCTAATAAATCAATATTAAATAGCCAAAATAAAAATCAAGAAAATAATAATAATAATAAATATTATGTTGTATGTCTTAAATGTAATCAAATATATAAAACAGATTTTATTAAAATGAACTGTCTTCCATGTGGTCAAGAATTTTATACAAAATTATTAACATATCAAAACAAATCCATTCCAGCAACATGGAAAAAATATCATTGTAATGCAATAATAAATGATAAAATGCGATGTAAAAATTGTGATGGAATTTTATATATGGATAATAACAATTTAAATATAGTTAAATGTTTTAATTGTAATTTAAACATTGAAGCTAATAAAATTAATTGGAAATGCATAATTTGTCATCAAATATTTAATACAGATGCTAAGCCATACAATCCTTTAGAATTTAAATTAATGAAAATTGCTGTTAAAGACACATTAATTAATAGATTAAAAGCGATTCCTAATGAAAATGGAAATGTTGATGTGATATTTAAATGTGGATGTAAAATTGATTATAATCATTGTAAATTTTATCATAAAAAACAATGTCATGGAAAATTATTAAAAGGTATTATGAATAAAAGAAAAATTATTGTTTGTTGTTTATGTAAATCTTTAAATTATTATGATAATTTTATATGGATGTGTCCGATTTGTGAACAACGTTCAGGTTTTAATTTAAAAAATAATATATTTCATAATAATAATAATGAAGTAAAAAGAAATAGAAGTAATAATAATTTAAACCAAAATAGTCATAGAAGAGATTATTCAAATTTAAATGTTCCTATTGTTCATAATAAAAATCGTTCTCAAAGTGGAATAAGATATCAATCAATAAATAAAGATGATAAAAATAATAAAAATAATAAAATTGAAAAAATGAAATTTGTTATTAAAAAGAATGTTATTTCAGAAAGAGGAACCAGAAATAATAGTAAAGAATGCTCATTTAATAATAGTTCATATAATAATAATACTATTAAAATACCTTTACCTTATAAAAATAAACAATACTTATTAAATAATAAAGAAAATAATATTACAGTTGAAAATAAAGAAAATAATTCTATTTTAGGAAATATTAATATTAATTTAGTTCATGTTAAACAATTAAGTCAACCAAAATTAGATGAAATTTTAAAAATTAATATTGATAATAATTTTAAAAATGTTAAAGAAATTAATAAAATAAGAAAAAGTCCTAAACATATTATTAAAAATCAATTATTACTTGAAAAAAATTTATATCAAAGTAATAGTTTTAAAAATATTAAAAACATTATTCCAATTCCCCAAAAAATAAAAGATAATATTGAAAAAGAAAAAGAAAAAAAATTAGAACAAGAAAGAATAGAAAAAGAAAAAAAATTAGAACAAGAAAGAATAGAAAAAGAAAAAAAATTAGAACAAGAAAGAATAGAAAAAGAAAAAATAAAAAAACAAAAAGAAGAAGAAGAAAAATTAAAACAAAAACAAAATAATAAAGATGATAAATCAAAAGAATCAATAAAAAAAAAAAGAAAATTAAAAAGAGATCAAGAACAAACAAAAAGCATATCAGAAAAAATGTATATAGATTATAATTTTAATTCCGAAGATTATGAAATAAAGAAAAAAATAGGTGAAGGAAGTTTTGGAAAAATTTATTTAGTAGAAAGAAATGGAAAACAATATGCAATGAAAAAATTAATAGCAACATCAGAAATAGATTTTGAAGCCCTTCAACATGAATATGACATATTAAAAGAAGTAACAAAAAAACAAAACATGAACATAATAAATATTTTAGGAATGCAACGTAAAAAATTAGATAGAACAACAATAGTAATGTATATTTTAATGGAATTAGCTGAAAGTGATTGGGAAAGAGAAGTAATAAGTCGTTCAAGAAAATTAGAATATTACACCGAAGAATTTTTAATAGACCTTCTAAAAAAATTAGTATCTACATTTTATATACTCCAAAAAGAAAAAATATCACATAGAGATATTAAACCTCAGAATATTTTAATTTGTTATGGAGGTGAATTTAAAATAGCTGATTTTGGAGAAGCAAAAGAATTATTAAGAAATGTTAATACTGATTTACAAACAATTAGAGGAACTGAATTATTTATGAGTCCTATTTTATTTAATGCATGTAAAACTCAAGGATTAGATTTTATAGAACATAATACATATAAATCTGATGTTTATAGTTTAGGATTATGCTTTTTAGTTGCTGCTAATTTAAATTTTAATGCTTTGTTTGAAATGAGAGAAATTAATGATAATGAAATTATAGAAAAAATTATAAGAAGAAGTATTGGAAAAAAATATAGTGAAAAATTTATTTTAATTTTATTAAAAATGTTGCAATTAGAAGAAAATAAAAGATGTGATTTTATTGAATTAAATAATATTTTAGAAAATTATGATAAATAAAATTTTTTCTTTTTCATTTTTTTATTACAATTAAAACAATTAAAGTTTTATTTATTGTAAATATTAATAATTATAGATAAATAAATTGAGATAATTTTTATTTATAATTATATAAATAATAACAAAAGATTCTTTTAATTTATTTTTAATTAATTTAATATTTTACATCATTAAAATAAAAAAAAAATATTTTTTTAAAATTTAAATAACTTATAAATATAAAAATATATAATATATATATTAATTATATTAAAGAAAATAATTAAAAAAATATATAACCAAAATATTTAATTAAATATATAAATATCTAAAAAAATGCAGGAAGAAAAAAAAAGTGAACCTTTGGTTGATCAAAAAGATGAGGTAGAAAAAGTTCAATTATCTCGTGTTTTACGTTTCATAATTTTTCTAACCTTTGTTTGCTTATCAATTGTAATGAGTGGTGATAATGGTGTCCTTTCCTCATCAAAAAAAATGGTAGCTAAAGACTTAAATTTATCTGATTCAGAATATGGTATTTTTGGATCAATTCCATCCACAGGTAGAATCTTCGGTTCATTAATTTTCATGAGATTATTAGCTACAGATAACAGAAAATTATTAACATGCTGTTGTATAGCTATCAATGGAGGAATGTTCTTCATTTATCTTTTAACAAAAAATAAATACATTTTATTCGGAGTTAGATTTACAATTGGAACAGTCCGTATTTATCCCCATATTTATATTCCAGTTTGGGTAGATCAATTCGGTATTAAACCTTTAAAAACTTTAATGATGACAGTTATTAATATTACTAGTCCTTTAGGTCAAGTTGTCGGTTATACAATTGGAACATTTAATGTCCCTGAAAAATGGCCTTATTCATTTGCATTAGTTGGATCTCTTATTTTAGGGGTTGGTTCAGTTTTATTCATTTCTCCTGCCAAATATTTCTCTGCTAGATATACCTTTGTTGGTTATCAAGATGGAGAAAAATTAGTATCCACCGCAAATGCTAGAACAGGTAACTCAGTTTTTGCTTCAGGAGAAATTCAAGTTAAAAAGAAAGCTGAAGGAGGAAGTATGCTTGAAATATTAAAAAGTGGAGCATTTATTTTCAGTGCCTTTGTTAGAGCTAATTTATTATTTATTTTCCAAGTTATTCATTTATTCATTACTGATTATGTAACAAATGGATTAAAAGTCGATAATAAAAAACAAATTTTAGCTTATTATGGTTCAGCTTCTATTTTTGGACCTACTTTAGGAGGTGCTTTTGGAGGATTAGTTTCTACTAAAGCAGGAGGATATGAAAGTAAAAAATCTGTATTCGTTGTTATTGGATTTGGTATTGCTACATTATGTGCAGCTGTTCCTTTAGCAACTGCTTCAAATATGGTCGTTTTTGCAATGAGTTTATTCTCATTCTTCTTCTGTGCCTCTGCTATCTTACCCACAATTGTAGGATATATCATTTCATCTATTCCAAAAAAACACAAAGGAGCAGGAAGTTCATTAAATCTTTTAATTAGTACTTTAGTTGGTAATTTACCAGGTCCAATTATTTATGGTTTCATTAATGATAGATTTAAAGCTACTCAACCAACTTTAGCATGGAAATGCACCATTGGATATTATTTATTAGGATTTGTTTCAATTTTATTAGCTTGTACATTCAGATATAGAGACTTAAATGCTAAAGAAGTTGAAGCTAAAGGAGAACATGCTGATATTGGAGAACAAATTAGTAGCACTGTCAATGGAGATCAATATACTTTAGATGAAAAAGTTAGAGCTAAACCAGCTGAAGGAACTGAAATGCAAGATAAATAAATATTTAATTATTTAGGTTAATTTATTTAATAATTTAAAAAATCATTTAAGTTATTTAATGAAATAATATGTTATAATTATTATGATATTTATTTTTAATTATTAAAATATTAAATTAATTAAAATTAATTATATTTTTATTTTTTAAATAAAAATTAAATATAATTAAATTAAATATATTTATATTACATTTGAGGCATTACTAATTTTACTGAATGTCTTCTTGAATCAACTATTTTATTTTTTGGTATTTGATTTATTCCATCTTTTAATACAGCTAAACATTCAGATAATTCTTTGAAAAATAATAAATGATTTTCATCTAATGTTAATATTTGATTTTTAATGTTTATAATTATTATATTTTGCAATTGTTCATATTCACTAATCAATCTATTTAATGTAAAACCATATTTTTTTCGTAATTTATTTAAATCTTTTTCTTCTTTTTTACCTAAATCTTCATAATTTTCATAATTAATATATTTTGTTACAAATTGATATTTTGCATCATTATATTCATTATAAAATTGTAAAAAATCATTTGAATATCGATAATAAAATTTAAAAAATTCTTTAAAATCATGTTTGAATGTTATTTTTTGTTTATTATAAAAATTGCTCCAAATATTTGTAATTTTTTCATAATTTTTAAAAGCATTTGCAGCTAGTTTATTTTCTTCAAAATTATTAGCTAAATGTTTAAAAGCATTTGATACATTTTTCATTTTTTTACTTATAATATCGAATTCATTTATTAATTCTTTTAAACTTAAATTTAAATTCTTAAAACAATTATCTTGTTTTTTTATAGAATAAAAAATTTTTTCAGCTAAATCATCTTTATTTTTTCCTGTACTTATATCTAAAACACCATTTATAGTAAACATTTTTTTATAAGAAGATGGTGCTTCAGTAGCAGCACAATCTTCTTTTAATTTATCTATTTTTTCAGATGTTAAAAATTCATAAAAAATATTTGTAGATGATATAAGAATATTATGAGATAAACTAGTTAAAAATTTATTTAAATATCTCATTTTTTTATTAATAAAATCATCAGTATATGATTTAAAAAAAGGCATTTTAGGTAAAGGAGGTATAAATGTATTTGGATAAAATTTTTCTAATGTTTTTTTTAACCATACAAAATCATTAAAATTTCTTTTGACTGTTGTATTAAAATCATTTATTTCTATTTTAAATAAATAATTTGTTGTAAATATTCCATTTTCTTTTTCAAATCCTGTTATGAATATATCTTGATTTATTGAATGTAATTTATAATTATTTGCTATTTTTGTTTTTATTTCTTCTCCACTTTTTAATTTTAATTGGCTTAAATTTTTATTTGAGTGATAATTTTTATTTAATATTAATTTTTCAGGTTGTTCTTCGTTTTTTTTTAATTTATTATTTATATTATTTATTTGTTCTTCAATATTTTTTTCATTATCTTCTTCTTTTTCATTTATAATTTCAATTTGATTTTTATTTTGTTTTTCATTTTCAGTTTCATTTTTTTGAATTTCATTTTCTTTATCATTATTATTATTATTATTGTTTAATTGAAGTTTATAATTCTGAAAATTATTTATAATAATTTTCATATCATCTATTGACCAATTAGAAAAATCAATATTTTCATTTCCAGTTTTTTGTTGAACATATTCTGTAAACTCATCAATATTATATTCTTTATTTACTATTTCATTTTGAAATAATTCTTTTTTTATATTAATTTCTTCATCTTCCATAACAAAAATTTAATTAAATTTTAAAATAATTGTAAATAAAATTCAAAAAATATTATAATATTAATATAATATAATATAATAAGCAACAATAATTAATAAATATTATTTATTAATATAATGTTAATTAAAATTATTATTATTTTTTATTTTAAATTATTATAATTTTTTATTTAAAAATTATATTAATTTAAAAATAATTAATAATTTTTAAAAATGGGGGATTGGGGATTGGGGATTGGGGATTGGGGATTGGGGAT
>JAEEGK010022155.1_pt1 | contig 13375 bp, 18 predicted proteins | sample 8958771 | NCBI WGS metagenome assembly JAEEGK01 (sample SAMN16246547, study PRJNA631951) | gut metagenome | biome: gut microbiome; feature: rumen; material: SC-attached | host: Bos | place: Iran: Karaj | collected 2018-10 | reverse complement strand
AAAGTAGACAAGGGCGCACACGAGCATCCCCATTTTGGTTCCGGGTACGATATCGCCCGTCACACCACAAAGACACCTGACAGCATTCCGCCGGGATCTTGCCAACGTGTCCAATAAATTGGACAACAAAAATGCGTCAAACCATAACAAAAAATGGGAAGTAGTTCATATTATCATAATATACATTTGACATAGGGTGATAGCACCCGGAAAGGGGAATAATATATGAACGAATCGATGTTACTGGGTGTTCATGAAGATTCATTGTATGGATGGGCATTCAGTCAGTACAGAATCGATCATGGAATGGAATCACTTAATGATACCGACATGATCGCACAGATCCAGAGTTTCACGGATCACATTGCACACATTCTTTATGAAAGATATGATCTTGCGATACAGGAAGGTGGTGATCCGGTTGATCTGGGATAATGAAGTATTTCGCTGTGATGGCAACTTATTCGTATATACCCGAATCCAGAATGAATATACCGGAAACATCAGCGGACATTTCCGCCGGGTATATAAGGATAAAAATGGCTATTATGCAAAGGCTGACGGAAAAAACAATTATCTTAATGGTGAAGTCGAATCCTTCCTGAAGCGTGAAGCTTATCAGAAGGAAGCAATGGAATTCTTCAAGAACTACAAATCACGCATTTATGTATGAAAGGGGATTAATATGGCAATAATCTTTATCTGTTCAATAATATCAATAGTTTCATCTTTAATCGCACTGATCTTGTCTATCTGCGCTATATCTAAGAAAGGATGAATAAATGTTTAATGCACATATTATAACAATTGATAGCGATGTTATTCTTCATAACATATCATTTGCCAGATATGATCAGCGGAATAGAGAATATGTATTTATAGGCAGAACAGCAAATGAAACAATTAGAATAGATCAGGAAAGGGTAATATCAATTGAATTTGGGAAGGAGCCTGAATAATGACAATACTTTGCGCCGTAGGAATGGCACTTATCATCAATTGCAATAAGAAAGTAGGTGTGAATATGTATGATGCCGGATTTCAGCTTGAAACAGCCTGTCACAATGACTACCTGATTCTTGACCATGATATGAACCTCAGAAGTCTTACGGATAAAGAAATCTTTCTGATTTGCCAGTGTGTACAGACTGAAGCGGGCGGGGAATCGAATGTGTGTCAGGAAGCTGTGGCAACAGTCATCTTAAACAGGTGGATGAATCCTGACAAGTATCCTGACACAATTGAAGGTGTCATCAAAGAACCTAACCAATTCGCAATTGATGAATCCATTGTTCCTGATGTGGGTGTCCGCGTGGCTGTACATAACGCGATCATTTATTATAACACTTATCAAATGCAGATTCCTTATCAGGTTTATTGGTTCAGGGCAGATCATTATCATAATAGTATCGGCATTCCGTATATCTGTTATGATAATACCTATTTCAGCATTGACGAAAATGCTGTTGTTGATTAATATTTAATTGTCACTTGATTATGTGATACCTCTGAAAATTTGTTGACTGTTTGGCGCGCACTATGTGGTCATTTTAGCGGATGGCTTCCGGCTATGGGGTTCGATTCCCCGGTGCGCACTGTGATGCATGAGCATCACTTTAAACTTGCATCCGGTATTTAATTACCGAGAAAGGAATTTATTATGGCATTTGATTTTTCCACACTTAATTCAGCATCAAAAAAGACCGTCCGTGACGGCATCAGCACCAAGGATCTTCCCGATGTAAAACTTTCCGAATATGAAGGAAAAGAGATCATCGTTGACGGATTCTTCATCAATACCGGAAAGAAGGGTGACTGGGTTGTGGTCATCGCTGACGGAAAGAAGATTTCGATGCCTTCCCAGTACACAGATCAGTTTAAGGCAATAAAGGACAATGCTGAAGCACTTGCAGATGTTCTTGCCGGAAAGCTGAAGCTTGTCAATATCCGCCCTTATGAAACAAAGGCGGGTAATAAGACCTATCTTGTAGACTTTGCAACCGTTTGATTCGGCTGTCATTGTTCCTTCCTCTCACACAGGGCGCTACTTTTGCATGGGGTAGCGCCCAACTAATCTAAAGGTGACCGCTTATGGCATTTCAGGAATATAAATCAACAGAATCCTTAAATTCTATGACAACAAGGCAATTGCGCCTTTATGTATCACAGAAGGGTACTGAAGCACAAAAGCGCCTTGATTCAATGAATCTTGCGGATCAGTCTGAAGCACTTAAAGATTCTGTTCATTTTATTACGAAGGGAACAAATTCCCGCGTATATAAAGGCACATCGAACCTGACAAAGTCTGAAATGCTTGAAATGGCACACCAACTTCAGATCTTTAACCGTCTGGATACCGAATCCACATATGCACAGGATGAAGAATATAATCTGAATAAGAACAGATATGAAACCTTTGTGAATAACAGGAAAAAGGATGCATACTGGAAGAAATTCATTGATGAAGATGGAAACATCAGCAAGGAAGGGTATCTGGAATATAAACAATATATTAATTTCGTGAAAGAGATTTCCGAAGTATCACAGTATTATTCTTATAAAACGCTATTATCCAAGGCAACAAAACAGCTAAAGTCTGATGAAAAAGTCGGACAGCGCCTTGATAAAATGGGTGATATGCTTAACAAGATCTATACCGAAAACAAGGGAAATGGTTTGACATCAAAGGATCTGACCGAAAAATTCTTTGATGAATGGATAGCATACGAGGAAGAACAAGGACTGAAAAAGACCATTTCAGGAACATCAACAAAGGGAAAACCTGAAAAATATAAGCCCAGAAGTGTTTCAAAGGTTAAAACCAAGAAGAAAAAATCTTCTTCAAATGTTAAGGTTAAAACAGCCGGAAAGATGAAACCACATGCAAAAGTACACAAATGAACTTACAAATTATCCGTTTACTGTCAGGATTCAGCGAAGCCACAAGAAGGGTGAATCCGATCAGAAGCGGATTTTTTGTGAAGATATTTTCACTTTTGATATTGAAACAACATCGTTTTTCTATGGGGATGACAACAAGCCTTTTTTATATCATACAGGGGAAGAACCTGATTATTGGAATGAACTGAATGCCGGCGCTGTTCCATACATATGGCAGTTTGGTGTAAATGACACTTATTATTATGGAAGGGAATTTGATGATTTTTATAAGCTTCTTGATGATTTCCCGCCGGAAATGAAAGTGCGGATATTTATCCATAATCTGTCTTGGGAATGGGCATTTATGGATCGCCTGACATGGGATCATGTATTTGCCAGAACACCACACAAGCCGATGAAAGCATCATGCAAGGAATTTCCTAACATAGAATTTTTATGTACACTTACACTTGAAAATATGAGCCTTGCGGACTGGGGAAATGAACTTGGGATTCCGAAGCTTGTGGGAAGTCTTGATTATAATAAAGAACTTCGAACACCATTCACAGCACTTTCACATGATGAAATGGCATATGCCGAAAGGGATCTGGAAGTGATGTATGTGGGATTAAAGAAGGAACTTGAAGAATATAAATCAGTCTGGTTTCTTCCGCTTACAAGTACCGGCAAGATCAGAAGGGTTGTGAAAGACATCCTGATGAAAGATAATAATTATCGGAATTTCATTAAGAAACTTGTACCGCCGTCATCATATGAACTTCATACAAGTGAATGGGTCTATGCCGGGGGATATACCCACGCAAACAGATGCTTTGTCAATTACACTGTGGAAGCGCCTGAAGGTTCTTATCTTGGACATTATGATTATTGTTCGTCATATCCTTATGAAATGACCATTACCCGCGCACCGATGACCGCATGGGAACTTGTTGATAAAGTGATGCCGTCTAAAAGTAGGTTCAAGGATTATGCCTATAAAATGCATTTGCGGTTTAGGGGGGTAAAATGTCAGCTTCAGAATACTTATATATCCTTTTCCCAGTGTTCAAATTGTCACAATATTAAACTTGATAATGGAAGGGTTATATCAGGCGATTTCGATCTGTGGTGTACGGAACAGGATTATGAAGTCATTGAACAGGTATATAAATGGGATACTGTGGAAGTGCTTGAAATGTGGGAAGCTGAAAAAGATTATCTTCCCTTGGATTTTGTCAAATATGTTCTTGAATTGTTTGACCTGAAAGCGAACAACAGTAAATATAAGCCTTTCGTCAACGGTTTGTATGGAATGTGTGTGACTTCGGTCTTAATGGGTGACATCGAATGGCATGATGATCTTGGTGTCTGGGAATCCCACAGGATAACAGACAAGATGATCGATGAACATCTGGAAAAGATAAGAAGGTTCAGGGATTCCAGATACTTCCTGAATTATGACTGGGGGGTATGGATCAGCAACGGATCGCGTGCAAGATTATGGAATGAATGTATAATTCCCTATGATAAGCACGTTATATATGCAGATACGGATTCTATCTTCACAGATATCCCAATTGATTTTACTGCATACAACCGGAAGGTTGACAGGAAGCTTAAAAAGGTTTGTGAACTGCGCGGACTTGATTATGAAAAGACAAGACCATTTTCGAAAAAGAAGAACCGCATCACAGCACTTGGTCATATGGATGAAGAACCGCGCATTAAACAATTCAGAACATTAGGTGCGAAGCGTTACATTGAAAGACAACTTGAAGATGGAAGGTTGCATCTTACAATAAGTGGTGTTCCGAAGGATGCTGTCACACTTCTGAATGATGACATTGAGAATTTTAAGGATGGATTCATATTTGACAAGGATGAAGAAGATATGCATAAACTGATGCATACATACTTCGATGAACAGCCGGATATCACCTTCCCTGATGGATATGTATCACATCAAAGGCGTGGGGTAAATCTTCGCCCTAACAGTTATAAACTGTCACTGAATAAGACATTTAAAGAACTGATGCGTGATATCGAAGAAGAAACAATGAATGATGCATTTATATCACATATGCGCGGAATCGCAAGAAAGGGGTAAAATATGACGGAAGAAGAATTGAAAAAAGTTAGAAATTTTTTGGTAGAAAATGTTTTCAGAAATTCCGATATTGTTTTAAGTTGCGTTGATATTGCAAGGGGTGATGTTGAAGGGATCGATTTTGTTGATCTTATAGCAAGTTTATACGATATGCTTCATTTATCTGTAACAGGGGAACATTATGATTATATGTGGCATTGGGCTAATAAGGTTGGCGGTTGGTGTGATGATCTTGCACTATATAAATTATTGGATATAGGGGGAATGTCTGATGGCAAGGAAACGTGATTACTGGAACAGGAAAGCAATATTTGAAACCGGTGCCGATTATATGCTTGTGTTCGGACAGAACTGTGCCGGAAAGTCTTATCAGGGAAAATTGGAATGTATCGAAAGATGGAAAAATGGGGAAAGGTTTTATTTCCTTCGAAGATGGCAAAGTGATATCAACCAGAATATCGCCACATCATATTTCGATGACATGCCCATTAATGAACTGACTGGCGGTGAATGGGATGACATCGAAGCAAAATCAGGTGAATATTTCTTCACAAGACTTGACGAAGAAGGGAACAAGGAAAGATCTGATGTTGTCGGATACTATGGCGATCTTAATGAATGGCAACGATATAAATCAAGGGTGTTTATAAATTGCACGTTTATTCTTTTTGAAGAGTACATTACTGATGGAATTTATCTCGACTCGGAACCCGAAAAGCTCTTTCGCCTACGAACCACATTATTCAGGGATAAACCGGGAAGAATCCTGATGCTTGCGAATTCCATATCAAGGGTTGTGCCTTACCATGCAGAATGGTCACTTGATAATATTCCCAAGATGGAACAGGGAACAATTGAACTGTATCATATGACCGACATGGACGATGAAAACAAGGAAGTCTTAATTGCTGTTGAATTTACCGGAAGGTTAAAAGGAACAGGATCGGGATTCTTCGGTGAATCGGCAAAGACCATCGTCAAGGGTGAATGGTCTGTGTCCAATTATCCCAGACTTCCGAAGGATCATATTGATTATGAAAAGGTATATGAACTGATCCTTGAATATCAGAAATTTGCATTCATCCTTGAACTTCTGGTAGATCCCGAAGAAGGTACAAAGGTGCTGTTCGTTTATCCCAAGACCAAGGAAAGAAAAATTGAAAGGATCATTTCAGACAGATTCAGCACTAATATGAATGTATCCAGATACTTCCGGGATAATCGCCCGGAACAGTATATTCAGGAATGCATGGCATCAGACAGGGTGTGTTATTCTGATAATCTTACTGCGACAGATTTCAACAATGTCATTTCCCAGATGGATTTATAAGTATTGACAAAAACCTATAAAATTAGTATGTTTAAGGTGTTAAGGGAAAATCCTTGACACCTTAATTTATTTTCCATAGAAAGGGGAAATATATGAGATTCAATCATGAAGCATATGAAAAGGTTTTTCCGAAGGAAGATCCGAAGCCTGTCATTGAATCCGCTGTCGATACCTTTAAGCCGACAGAAAACGAAAAGCCTACGGATCAGGCGGGTGAAGATGTAATGGCATCGGTGCCGGTTCAGGAAGAACCTGAAGCAACTTCGGCTGAAGAACAGCCGGAAGGGGGAAACGAAAATGAGTGAAGTAAAACAGATTTATTCCATAGTCAACGGCGCTGTTGCCGATGTACTTGGAAGCAACGCACTTACCGCAAGAACCACCACAGATTTTGTTGATCTGGGAAGAAGTCTTTCTGATGTTGCCGGCGGTTATGATGCTTTTTTCGGCGCACTGGCTTGCAGAATAACCAAGACGGTGGAATTTGTCAGACTGTACGAGAAGAATGAAAGAAGGGTTATGACCGATCTTCTTGATTTTGGTGCATTTGTTCAGAAGGTTTATGCTGAACTTCCTGATGCTGTTTCGAATCCTGTGTGGTCAGTATCCAACGGTTCTAATCCGCCCACCATTTCACAGGCAGATCCTTACGGAATCACCACCACCATCAGCATCACCACCAAGATCTTCGGAAAGCGCGGAACATGGGCAATTGAGATCGTAAGACCTACCAAGCAGATCAAGGAAGCTTTCCTTGATGCTTCTTCAATGGGCGCTTTCATCGATGCGATCTATACCACCATCGAAAACGCATACACCATCGAAGTTGAAGCACTTGAAAATCTTGCAGTTTCAACCGGTATCGCTGAATGCCTTGAGAATTCCAAGGCAACCAACATCCTTGAAGAGTATCTCACCGATTTTCCTTCAAGCACTCTTACCGAAGATGACTGTCTGATGGATGTCGGATTCCTTGCATATGCAAACAAGAAGATCAGCCAGATCAGATCTTATATGCAGAAGCCTTCCAAGATCTTCAATGTTGCCGGATATAGCACCTTTACATCCGAAGATAACTGTGTGACCGAGGTTCTTACCGAGTTTGCAAACGCTTCCAGATTCTATCTTCGTAGCAATGCATTCAATGAAAGTCTTGTTGCACTTGATAAGTACAACGAAGTGCCTTACTGGCAGACACCCGGCAAGACTTTTGCATTTGATGACTGTTCAGCTATCAAGATCACGAACTTCGATGTTAAGCATGATACTTCTAATCCGCCTGTTGCACAGACTGTCACCGGTGGTGGAATCATCGCATTTGTTCGTGATGAAGAATTTGTCAAGGCTTACTTCGGTGAGCGCACCACTTGGGAACTTCCTAATCCCAGAAATAAGACCGTATCACACGGCGAAGATGCTGAAACCGGTTATGCAGTAGATCCCCACGCAAATGCATGGGTATTCTATATCGCTAATCCCTCGACCTGATAAATAAAATCAAATTATGGGCGGATGTCTTTCGGGGTGTCCGCCCATTTTTGAAAGGATACGAAAATGGCAAAAAAGAAAGAAGTTGTTGAAGAAGTCAAGGAAGTAAAAAAGACTTCCAAAAAGAAGGAAGCTGAACCGGCTGAAGCCGTCTGGATCTATCACACCGGGGATGACCTTGATGTTATTTCCTTTAATCTTACCGGAAAGAAGTACATGATCTATCGCATACTTCAGTATTCAGGACTTAATATGAATCAGTTAAAGGATGGTGACATCCTGAAGTGGGGTGTTTGATATGGAATTCGTAAATCTTATAGCAGAACTTGTCACAAAAGTCGGATTCCCAATTGCTTGTTGTGTTCTCTTTACCCAGAACAACAAGCTTCAGGACACCTTGAAAGATATTTCCGTTACGATGCAGAAGATGGCTGATGAAATATCAGACCTTGATAAGAAGGAAAAGGGAAATGATTCGCGGAATTGATGTATCTGCATGGCAAAAAGATATAGACTGGTCAAAGGTAAAGCGCGCCGGAATAGAATTTGCTATTGTCAAGGCGGGCGGTTCTGATGCCGGTTATTATACCGATAAATACTTCCTGAAGAACATAATCGGCGCTTCACAGGAAGGTATCAATGTCGGTGCTTATTATTTTGTCGGAAAGAAATGTAAATCATCAGCCGAAGGACTTGCCGATGCGATGCGATTCCATAATATCATCAAGGTTGGCTGTTTCGGATATCCTGTTTATATTGATTTTGAAGCACCTGACAGAACCAATAAACAGGGGAATACAGATGCTGTTAAAGCATTCTGTGAATATATGGAAGCTATGGGATATTATGTCGGCATTTATGCATCAGACATTTCCGGCTTCAAAGATCGCCTGAATATTAATCAGCTTAATGCTTTTGATAAGTGGGTTGCACGTTACGGATCAGAACCGAAGTATGTCAAGAACTATGGAATATGGCAATATTCATCTTCAGGTGTAGTTGACGGAATCAAAGGCAGAGTGGATGTCAATTATTCAAAGGTTGACTATCCGGGCATAATCAAAACACACCATCTTAACGGATTTTAAAGGGGGATTAAAATGTATCTTAACACTTGGCTTGACTGGTCTGGAATTGATATCAGTCAGTATGCAAGGGAAAACAGCACATACAGCGCATTTTATTTCTATTGGCGGGATGAACTCTTTTCCCGCGTTATGCGTTTATTTAAGGAACAGACTGATCCTATTCCCACAAAGGAAATTGAAATCCGTCTGATGATGCAAGGACATGTTGGCATTGCACCTTTAAAGTATTCCGGCAAAACCGAACTGACTGCATTTTGGGGTGTTCCCAATGGCATCGGTAAATACCGCGATGAACTTCCTTTTTATTCATGCAGATGTCCTGTGTGGTCTGGAAATCTTAAAGTCGGTGATGAAGTCATCGTCATCGATAATAATATATTAAGAAATCCTTTATATGATATGATCCATCATTATGCGATCCTTCTGGCACATAATGAAGTCACTTATATTCATACAATGGTCAATGCGCGAAGTGCTAACGGTGTACCCATTGCAAGCACTACAAAGCAGAAGAAATCCATTAAAGACTACATCGGCAGACTGTTCAACGGTCAGTATGATGTGGTCACTGATATCGGAAATATGGGCATTGAATATGCCGGCGCACATACAAACACAGCAATTGGCGCTGATGAACTGTGGAATGCAAGGGAAAGGATTCTTGCATCCTTCCTTTCTGATATCGGTGTTAAGACCGGACTTGATAAGAAGTCAAATTCTGTTGTCGATGAAGTCAATGCCGGTACGCCCAGTATGCTTATTAATCTGAAAGATATGCTTGAATCCAGAAAAGAAGGTTTTGAACGTGTCAATAAGCGCTTCGGAACTGACTGGTCTGTCGAACTTAATGAAGATATCGATTATGTGAATGATTTCGTGAATCCTGATGTCCGAATGAATAAGGGGGGAAATGAAAATGCAGAAGATAATTGATATGTATAAATATGTGGTGTCTGATGATAACACACCACTTCTTCCGCCTTTTGAATATGATTCAGAAAATCCGGCATGGTATGATTTTTGGGCAAGGGTGTATGATGTTTCATCCGATAACATATATCAGACTTATGATCGTGAATTTGCCCGGATGTATGGTGATTTTAAGTATTATGATTTTCTTGAAGAAGATGATCAGGCAATGTCCGATACCATCACCCATTTCTGGACTGACATTTCAGCTATTCTTCAGAAGAATCAGAAAAGATATCAGGAAATGTTCAGGATCTATCTGGCAACAGATGCACAGATTCCTTTTGATTATAACTATGATCTTACCGAAACTTACGGAAAGACCAAGAACACCTTCACAAAGGGATCTGAATCGGATACCATTGGACAGCATCAGGATACTATCGGGGAAATAACTAATACACATAATGTCGCACCTTTCAACAGTACAATGCCACAGACGGAAAGCACCGATGTGACATCATCGCACACAGACACTATCGGTCAGCATTCGGATACTTACGGACAGCGCATTGATACTTCCGAAGATGATGAACACACCGTAACCAAAAAAGGAAATATCGGTGTCCAGACTGCATCCGATGTCGCTGAAAGATTCATTTCAATGTGGTCAAAATATAAGTACATGGAACTTATTTTCGAAGATATCTGCAAAGAACTTCTTATGATAGGTGATTAATATGGCATATAATGTTAAAATATATAAAAATTCATCGGCACCGGATTATTTCGATAAATCATTATCAGGTGAAACCACAGTGTCCTGTGAATTTAAAGCACCTATTGATGTCGAAAATCCGACTATTTACATCAGTGCGACTGATTCATATGATGAATATAATTATTGCTATATCGCGGAATTTGGTCGCTATTACTTCATGAAAGCGATAGGCGGAACATCCCAGACAATAACCTTCCAGTGTACATCAGACCCGCTGATGAGCTTCAGATCACAGATCCGCGCTTGTCCGGCTGTTATATCAAGGAATCCTTGGCACTGGGATAAGTATATAGCTGATCCGAAACTTCCCATTGAATCACGCACGATTTCCGCTGTTATACCATTTACAACAAACGCATCTGCATTCAGCGGTACAGATAATTGTTATATTCTGACATGTCTGGGCGCACAGTAAGGGGGATATATGGCATCACTTGCATTAAACAATTATGATGATAGTTATCAGGAAGAATATATTCAATTTGCCCAGTGGCAATTTTACAATTATGTAAATGGTGAATCATTTCTTGATGATGATGGTGTCAGATGGAATGTCGGTGTTGTTGACACTGATGATGTCAAAATTGCAACACTTACAACGGCAACAGATACACATTTTGTCACTTATCCTGAATCCAAACTTCATTCACTTAATATCTATGGATTACAGAATATCGGAAATGCTGACATTGTTCCGGGCGGATATACCGGTGATAAATACGGAAAAGGCACAAATAATCCTGATCTTCCATGGATGCAATTAATTTCACTTGATGCACAGGGTACGCACATCGTTATCAAATCACCCGGTGGATTAACACATGATGATATCATTGCAAGATTCGGTAATGGCAGACCCACACTTGCTTGTCCGCTTGCCACAATAAGACCCGGTGGTGAAGTGTGGTATGGTTGGATCGCATTCGGATTCACCGGTGCGGGAAACAGATATTCAACCATTGCAATTTGTTATTGCAGATTCCTTACAAACACATTATGGGGGGATCTTGACATGGAACCGGGTGATACCGGTTATAGACCCACAGGAAACCATTATTCATCTGATCGTCCGGGAATAGGTGGTAAAGGACATAATCAGCATCCCACCAAGCACACACCGGAATATAAGACAGGAACAATTTCAAATCCCGGTGCGCCTGATGAATCACATGCATCTGTCATTGGTGCGGGTTTGATACATCCGTATAAGATAGATACTTCTAATCTGGGCGCGCTTACGTCTTGTTTGTATGGTACTACACTTGGCGGACTGATAACAAATCTTGCAATTGATCCGTTGGATTTTATTATCAGTTTAAACATTTTCCCTTGCTCACCTTCAGTCGGATCATCGACACATGTATGTCTGGGTAAGTGGATATGTACTGATTCGGGTGTTGATTCACTGGGCGGAAATGTTGTTGCATATCCTTTATCCAAACAGTTTAAAACAATATCATTCGGATCATTGAATGTTCGTGAGAACTGGGGAAGCTTCCTTGATTATACGAATTCCAAGGTTGAAATATATCTGCCTTTCATCGGTTTTGTTGATCTGGAAACATCAGAAATAATGGATGGAAGCATTGCTCTGGATTACACAATTGATTTCCTGACAGGCATGTGCGTTGCAAATATATGCTGTACGAAGTCGGTTGAAACACCTGACGGTATGAATTATCCACAGTATTCACAGCATGCTTATCAGGGGAACTGTGCGATATCTGTACCACTTTCACAGATGCAGTATGGTCAGATGATCGGATCAATAATCAATGCTGGTGTTCAAGGACTTCGCGGTGGAATGTTTAATGCGGGAATATCAATTGCGGGTGATTTTATTTCCGGGAATATGTCACCACAGGCATCAACTAAAGGTTCTATCACAGCAAATGCGGGATTCTGTTCGGTGCTTTATCCATACCTTCGCATCACCAGACCTATCAGTGCTGAACCTGATTCATTCCAAGATGCAATGGGATATCCTTCATATATCAATTCAACACTGGGTGAATGTGATGATCTTTGTATATGTGAATCAATTGATCTGCACAGCATATCCGGTGCAACAGATTCGGAAATCGAACGCATCAGGCAAATGTGCCTTGAAGGTGTTCATGTATAAACATAAATTATATTAATAAGGGGGAAACTTATTATGTTAGAAACGAAATGCCAAGAAAACGCAAGAGCAATTGCACAGCAGATCAAGACTTCCGGTGGCGGTGGATCTGATGTAACCGTTACTCAGGTTCTCACATCCGGTACCAAGATCGCAACCATTGCTGTTGGTGATACCAGCACTGATCTGTATTGTGAAACAGTACCCACACCCGAATCAGTCAGTGTTACTGGTGATGGTGTGAAAACTTTGGGTGCATTACTTGATGAATTATATGCATTAATTGATGTCACTAAATTGAACGGATTAAGTGTATTGGAAAGAATCAATCCCGGAAATATCAACTATTACACTTTCAATTCAAATCTTTCAACAGGTTTAAGATTTACCCGTGGTGCATACATCACAGCCACATCCTGTACTGTTGATATGATCGAAATATCATCGTCATCAACAATGAAAAGGTGTGCAACATCAGCATCATCCAGTACCTTCACCGATCTGACAACATCTGTACCTACGGATGGTGAAATTATTAAATTGACATATTAATTTCGATAGATTTAATGGCACCTGATGGCATATCGCTGTCAGGTGTCTTTGTGGTGTGACGGGCGATATCGTACCCGGAACCAAAATGGGGATGCTCGTGTGCGCCCTTGTCTACTTT
>JAEEGK010022153.1_pt1 | contig 13378 bp, 9 predicted proteins | sample 8958771 | NCBI WGS metagenome assembly JAEEGK01 (sample SAMN16246547, study PRJNA631951) | gut metagenome | biome: gut microbiome; feature: rumen; material: SC-attached | host: Bos | place: Iran: Karaj | collected 2018-10 | reverse complement strand
AAAGAAGATAAGCCCCTATCATTTGGGCTTTGTGATAGGGCCTTGTTTAAATGCCAGCGGAAGGCTGGATACATCCCTTCGCGCCCTTTCTTTGTTCGTGGAAAGAAACCCTCAGTCCGCTAAGGAAAAAGCAGCGGATTTAAAGGCATTGAATGAATCCAGAAAGGCCATGACTTTAGAATGGTCGGAAAAGGCCTTTAAAGAGGTTGAGTCATGCGAAAGTCCCAACAAGGTGCTGGTGTTATACCTAAAGGGGTGCCATGAAAGCCTGGCGGGGATAATAGCGGGAAAAGTCCGTGAAAGATTTGTACGCCCCACCTTTGTGCTTACGGATGCGGAAAACGGCCTTAAGGGAAGCGGACGGAGCATTGAGGCCTACGACATGCACGCAGGGCTCGTCAAAGCGGATCCGCTCCTTACAAAGTACGGCGGACACAGACTGGCGGCGGGTGTTTCCCTGGAGCCTGAGAAACTTGAGGCTTTCATAAAGAACTTAAATGATAACTGCAATCTTACGGAGGAGGATTTTTCGGAGACCGTATACATAGATGCGGTCCTTGAACCGGAAAACGCCACCATGGCCCTGGCAAGAGAGATCGACAGACTTTCGCCCTACGGGGTAGGTAATGAAACTCCGCTTTTCTTGGCAAAAGATTTAACGATCGTTTCGGGAAGCCGCATGGGGAAGAACGCAAACGTCGGAAAATACAAGGTGGTGTCCCAAAACGGCAGCGTCTGCGAAATGATCTTTTTCGGGGATTTGGAGGTTTTTGAAGACTATATTTCAAAGAAATATTCAAAGGAGACGGGAGAGAAGCTTCACAGCGGGCAGAACATTTCCGTGAAGCTTGATCTGTGTTTTAACCTCGGGATCAACACCTATATGGGACGAGACAAAGTACAGCTTACCATCAAACATTTCAGATAAAGGAACAAGGCCTCCGGGGAAACGGAGGCCTTGTCTGCTATGAGGGGGGAGATAGTGAGTTCTTACAACTATCTTGAAAACAATATAATCTTTAATTGTGTTCAAATTGTGAACATTATATGTTAAAATTCAATTGTTTATGAAAAGTTTATTATTTGCAAAAATCATAATAGACATATCACATGAGGCGGTCGACCGCCCTTTTACTTATATTGTGCCCGAAGATCTGACAGATCGGATCGCGGTGGGGGACAGGGTCGAGATACCTTTCGGCAAAGGTAACAGCATTAAAAAGGGTGTGGTGGTGGAACTCTGCGATCACGCCGATATCCCCGCGGAAAAGTTAAAGTATGTCCTTTCGATTTCGGAAAAGGATCTTTCTCTTTCCGACAAGCGAATATACCTTGCAGGGTGGATCAAGAGAAATTACGGCTCCACCATGTCTGCGGCATTAAAGACCGTACTGCCGGTCCGCTCCAAGGTTTCGGCTTCCGTAAAGAAGACCATCGTAAGAAAGGCTTCCCTCTCTGAAATCGATGCTGCCATCGATACGGCGGTCAGAAAGCGAAATGTCGCCAGATTACGCCTTCTTTTTGCATTAAAGGATGAGTCCGAAATTTTAAAATCAATTGTGGATTCGAAGCTTCATATTTCCTCAAAAACCCTTCAAAAGCTGGAAGAGGACGGGATAATCGAGATAAGAGAAGAGCGTGTGCTCAGGAATCGCCTTTCCCTTAACGAAACGAAAGATACCCTTCCCGAGCTTTCCGAAGAACAAAGAAAGATCACGGAAACGGTAAAGAAAGATCTTGATGAAGGATTGGCAAAGACCTACCTGATCCACGGTATTACGGGAAGCGGCAAGACTGAAGTATACATGCGGATAATCGCAGATGTGCTGTCAAGGGGGAGGCAGGCCATAATGCTCATTCCCGAAATCGCCCTTACGTATCAGACCCTGATGCGATTTTACAGAAGGTTCGGAAATCGGGTGTCCGTCATGAATTCGACCCTTTCCAAGGGCGAAAAATACGATCTTTACGAGCAGGCTTCAAAGGGTGAAGTCGATGTGGTGGTGGGCCCGAGGTCCGCACTTTTCACACCTTTGCCAAATCTTGGGGTCATCATTATAGACGAGGAACATGAGGGGTCTTATAAAAGTGAGACCATGCCCAAATACCATGCCCGCGAGACCGCCATCGAGCTTGCAAAGCTCTATAAGGCTTCTGTGGTGCTTGGGTCCGCCACTCCCTCCATTGATTCCTATTACAGGGCAAAGCGCGGTGAATACGAGCTTTTTAAGCTTACTAAGCGCCTTACGGGAAATCAGCTTCCCACCGTAAAGGTTTCCGATATGAGACTGGAACTTCGTTCCGGAAACCGCTCCATCTTTTCAAGAGATCTGCTGAATCTTATGGACGAAGCCTTGAAAAAGGGCGAACAGACCATGCTTTTTCTTAACAGAAGGGGCTTTGCCGGTTTTGTTTCTTGCCGAGAATGCGGCTTTGTAGTAAAATGTCCGCATTGTGATGTTTCGCTTTCGTTACATGCCAACGGGAAAATGGTGTGTCATTACTGCGGATACACCACGGATTCTTATAAAACCTGCCCCGAGTGCGGCTCAAAATACATTGCGGGCTTTAAAGCGGGAACAGAGCAGGTGGAAACGGAAGTTAAAAAGATCTTTCCAAAGGCTCGCGTCCTTCGTATGGATGCGGATACCACCTCGGAAAAAGACGGCTACGAAAAGATCCTTACAAAATTTCTGGACCATGAGGCAGACATTCTCATCGGCACCCAGATGATCGTTAAAGGACATGACTTTAAGGATGTTACCTTAATGGGAGTCCTTGCGGCCGATATGTCCTTGTTTGCGGCAGATTACAGGGCAAGCGAGAAAACCTTCCAGCTGCTTACACAGGCCGCGGGAAGAGCCGGCAGAGGAGATCTTCCGGGGAATGTGGTGATACAGACATACAATCCTTCGCACTATGCGATAGAATATGCCGTACGTCAGGATTATGAAGGATTCTATGAGGAGGAGGCGGGGTACCGTGAACTCATGGATTATCCGCCCGCCGCTCACATGCTTTCGGTGCTTGTTTCTTCTCCTTCGGAGGAAGGCGCCAAAAACCTGGCAGACAGGCTGTGCACACTTGCCAGGAGCAATTTTTCTTCGTCGGTTTTCGGACCCGCGAAGGCTTTGATATCAAAAATAAACGATGTTTTCAGGTTCTGTTTTTACATCAAAGACGGGGATTACGGAGAACTCGTGAAAATAAAAGACGGGATGGAAGCTCTTCTTTCCGAAAGAAAGAGCTTCAGGGAGTCGGTTTTCTTTGACTTCGACCCGCAGAATATCAATTGATACGGAGGTGCCTATGGCTATCAGAAATATCAGAGAGATCGGCGATCCGATCCTCAACAAGGTTTGCAAGGAGGTCACCGAGATCACTCCCAGGACCAAATTCCTTATCGATGACATGATCGAAACCATGTATGCCGCAGACGGAGTGGGACTTGCAGCTCCCCAGGTAGGCGTTTTAAAAAGGATCGTGGTAATCGATACCACGGGTGAAGATCTTCTTATCCTTATCAATCCCGAAATAGTGGAGGCAGACGGTGAGCAGGAAGGCTATGAAGGGTGTTTGAGCGTTCCCGGCAAGACCGGTATTGTGAAGCGCCCCAATCACGTTAAAGTGAAGGCTTTAAACGAGAAAATGGAGCCTATCGAAGTGGAGGGAGAAGAGCTTCTTGCAAGGGCTCTCTGCCACGAACTGGAGCACCTGGACGGTCATCTGTACGTTGAACGGGTGGAAGGCGAACTTCTGGACAATTCCGCATTAAAGGATGAAGAAGAATAATGAAGATAGTTTTTATGGGAACTCCCGAATTTGCGGGAACGATTCTTAATGCTTTGATAAACGCGGGTCACGAGATCACCGCGGTATATACCCAGCCCGACAGACCGAAGGGAAGGAGCGGGGCACCCGTACCTTCTTTTGTGGGAGCAATGGCTGCAGAAAAGGGTATCAAAACCTACAAGCCCCTTAAGATCAGAGAGGCATCCGAGGTCGAAACCCTGCGGACCATCCCTGCGGACATTTTTGTGGTGGCTGCTTACGGACAGTTTCTTTCGGAAGAGATTTTAAACATGCCAAAATACGGCTGCGTAAATGTGCACGGGTCATTGCTCCCTAAGTACAGGGGCGCGTCTCCCATACAGCGCGCCATCATCAACGGGGATGCGGAGACCGGCGTTACAATCATGAAAATGGATAAGGGAATGGACAGCGGTGACATGTATGTTTCCGAAAGCATTCCCATTACTCCCGAAGATGACGAAGAAACCATGTACAAAAAGCTGGCGGCCCTTGGCGCAAAACTTCTGGTAAACCTGCTTCCCATGATTGAGGCAGGCACCGTAAAGCCCGTTAAACAGGCCGATTCTCTTGTTACCTTTGCACCCATGCTTAAAAAAGAAGAAGGATACATCGATTTTTCAAGGTCTGCCGGGGAGATCGACTGCCTTATAAGGGGCCTGAGAGTCTGGCCCACGGCATACACTTTCTTTGGCGGCAAGAGCTTAAAAATCGGCAAAGCAAGGCCTGTTTCGGATTCCGAAGTAAACGCGGAGGGAAAGCCCGAAAAAGGTGCTTTGTTCTTTAACGGCAAAAGGCTTTTTGTGAAGACGGGTGAAGGATTTCTGGAACTGCTGGAGGTTCAGCCCGAAAGCAAGAAAATGATGAATGCCTCTGATTTTGCCAGAGGCGCCCGCATTCAAAACGGCGATAAACTCGGATCATGAATATAAATATTAGGGAAATAATAGCGCAAACTCTATACACCCTTGAAACATCAGACAGAAAAAGCCATCTTCTCATACGGGACGTCCTCGACAAATATGACTGGCTTCCCGGAAGGGACAAGGCTTTTTTTAAACGTGTGACAGAGGGCAGCGTCTCCATGAAGCTTACCCTTGATCATGTGCTCGACCGGGTTTCAAAGAAACCCATGGCCAAATGCAAGCCCATGATCAGGGTAATTTTGCGCATGAGCGCCTATCAGATGCTTTATATGGACAAGGTGCCGGGAAGCGCGGCGGTCAATGAAGCCGTGAAGCTCTGCGGGAAGCTGTCCGTAAAGGAACTGTGCCCCTTTGTGAACGCGGTTTTACGCAACTTGTCGAAACTTGGCAAAGAAGCACTTGATTTCAGCGGAATTTCGGATAATATTAAAAGGCTCAGCCTCACTTATTCGATGCCCGAATGGATTGTTTCCATGTTTGTAAAGGAACAGCCCGAGGCGGAAAGCCTGTTAAAGGCCCTTAACGAGCGAAGTACCACCACGGTCTATATAGCGGATGAAGAAAAACGCACGGAGATCCTTTCCGCATGGAAAGAGTCGGGACTTGACTTTGAAGAAAGCCCCCTCGTTGACGGAGCATATCGGTTTGAAGTATTGGAGGGCGCAAAAACGCTTCCGGGCTTTAATGAAGGGCATATTCTTATCATGGATGAAAGCTCCATGATAGCCGCTTTGGCAACCGGAATTCAAAAAGGCGATGATCTTACCTTCTTGGATTGCTGCGCGGCTCCCGGCGGAAAAAGCGCCTTTGTGGCAAAGAAAATGATGCCGAAGGGCAAGGTTTACAGCCGTGATTTAAGCGAAAACAAGACCGGGTACCTTTCCGAAAACTTTGAAAGGCTTAAACTCACCAATACGGAAATAAAGATTTGGGATGCCACCGAACTTGACGATAGCCTCCTTGAAGCCGCGGATGTGGTGCTGGTGGACGCACCCTGTTCGGGTCTCGGGGTGCTTGGAAAGAAGAGCGACGTTCGCTACAACATTTCAAACGAAGCCATGAAAGAGATCTCGGGGATACAGAAAATGATCCTCGAAAATGCCGCAAAATACGTAAAACCCGGCGGGATCCTGGTTTATTCCACCTGTACGATCCACAGGGCGGAGAACGAGCGGACCGTAAAATATATTCTTGATAAGCTTCCCTTCACAGGGGATTCCTTAAAGCCCTTTGCACCGAAACTTTTTGAAAAAGAAAGAAAATGCGAATACATGTTACAGCTTCGCCCCGACAGGGACGGCTGCGACGGTTTCTTTATTTCAAGATTTGTAAAAAGTAAGTAGACTATGGCAAAAAAAGACATTAATTCAATGTATTTCGATGAACTTGCGAAGGACATCGAAGAACTTAAACTTCCGAAATTCAGAACAAAGCAGATCTTTTCCCGTCTTCACGGGAAACTCTGCTTTGATTTTCGTGAGATGACGGAGCTTCCCGAAGCCTTAAGGGAGAAACTTTCGGAAGAATATGAAATCAAATCCGCAAGGCTTGAAAACAGACAGATTTCCAAGCTTGACGGCACACAAAAGTTTCTTTTTGCCATGGAGGACGACAGTCTGGTGGAGAGCGTGCTTATGAAATACAAGCATGGGAATTCGGTCTGCATCTCTTCCCAGGTGGGATGCCGCATGGGCTGCAAATTCTGCGCTTCAACCCTTGACGGCCTTACCAGGAACCTGACTGCCTCGGAAATGCTTTCCCAGATATACGCCATTCAGAAACTGACGGGAGAGCGGGTTTCCAATATTGTTGTTATGGGAACGGGAGAACCAATGGACAACTACGACAATCTCATCCGTTTCATCAAGCTTATATCCGATGAAAACGGCCTTAATATAAGCAAAAGGAACATCACCGTGTCAACCTGCGGAATAGTACCCGGGATCCGTGCCTTTGCGGAAGAAAAGCTACCGGTGACCCTTGCTTTGTCATTACACAGCGTAACTGACGAAAAGAGACGCACCCTGATGCCCATCGCAAACAAGTACTCCATTGCGGAACTTATGGATGCAGTGGATTACTACTTTAAAGTGACCGGAAGAAGGATAACCTTTGAGTATTCCCTCGTAAGAGACGTTAATGATACCGACGAAGATGCGCAGGGTCTGATCCGGCTTGCGGGCAGGGTAAAAGCCCATGTAAATCTTATCCCCATTAACCCCATAAAAGAGCGGGAATACAGGGAAACTGCGGGTCCGCGCGTCCTTGCCTTCAAAAATAAACTTGAAAAAAGCGGAATTAATGTTACTATAAGAAGGGAAATGGGACGGGATATTGACGGTGCCTGCGGGCAGCTTCGTAAGCGTACCATGGACGAGAATAAACAAAGGAGGGGGCAGGGTGATTAAGACCTTTTCGTTAACCGATATAGGCAAGAAGCGTTCGATGAACCAGGATTTCGTTTTTTCCAGCGAGAAGTCCGTGGGTAACCTGCCTAACCTTTTTATCGTGGCCGACGGTATGGGCGGTCACAACGGCGGAGGGTATGCATCTTCCTACGCTGTGGAGGTTATCAGGGAATTCATTGAAAACAGTGACCTTACCGGCCCCGAAGCCCTTTTTAAATCGGCGATAGAGGAAGCCAACACCAAGGTACGAATAAAGGCCGCGGAAAATCCCGAACTTTCGGGAATGGGGACCACGGTCGTAATGGCATGCCTTTTCGATGACACCCTGTATGTTGCCAACGTCGGAGATTCCAGACTCTATGTGATCGACTCCGACATCCGTCAGATAACGACGGACCATTCTTATGTGGAAGAAATGATCAAAGTGGGTCAGCTTGACAGAGAGAGCGCCAGGACCCACTCGCAGAAAAATATAATCACCCGCGCGGTAGGCGCGGAGGACACTGTGGTCTCCGATTTCTTTTCGGTTGCTCTGCACCCGGGAGACACGGTGCTTATGTGTTCGGACGGGCTTACAAACATGCTTGAAGACAGGGATATTTCCCTTATCTTAAAGAGCGGACGCGATGTTGTGGGCAAGGCCGAGGAACTTGTTAAGGCTGCCAATGCCAACGGCGGCAAGGACAATATTGCCGTAATTCTCATTGAGCCGTTTTCCGGACAAAATTAAGAGGTTTTGAATGATTAAAATTGGAATGATGATAGGTGACCGGTACGAGATACTGGAAAAGATCGGCACCGGTGGAATGTCTGACGTCTATAAGGCGAAGGACCATAAATTGAACAGACTTGTTGCGGTCAAAGTCCTCAAGCAGGAATTTTCCGAGAACGCCAACTTTGTTTCGAAGTTCAAGGTCGAAGCACAGGCGGCGGCAGGTCTGATGCATCCCAACATCGTCAATGTCTATGACGTCGGTGAGGAAGCAGGTATCAATTATATTGTAATGGAACTTGTGGAGGGCATCACCCTCAAGAAATATATCGAGAAAAAAGCAAGGTTGTCCGTAAGGGAGGCAACCTCTATTGCCATGCAGATAGCTCTCGGTATTGAGGCTGCTCACAACAAGCACATCATTCACAGAGACATCAAGCCTCAGAACGTTATCGTATCCAATGACGGTAAGGTTAAGGTTACGGACTTTGGTATCGCAAAGGCCGCCACCAGCAACACCATTACCAGCAATGTAATGGGTTCTGTTCATTATACGTCTCCCGAGCAGGCCAGAGGCGGGTATTCCGATGAAAAGAGTGATATCTATTCCCTTGGAATAACCCTTTTTGAGATGCTTACGGGAAGAGTGCCCTTTAACGGAGATACCACCGTTGCCATCGCCATCAAGCAGATTCAGGAAGAAATGCCTTCGCCGAAGGAATACGTACCGGAGATTCCCGTAAGCGTAGAGCAGATCGTTCTTAAATGTACCCAGAAGAGCCCCGACAGAAGATATCAGAACATGGAAGCCCTGATAAGCGACTTAAGACAGTCCTTTATCACTCCCGATGAAAATTTCGTAACCATCAAAAGCGATGATGAATTCGGCGCCACCGTGGTTCGTGACAAGAACGAGATTGAGGCTGTAAAAAAGAGCTCAACCGGTCTTACGGGAGAACTTCCCAGAGTTCCGAAGGAAGAATCCGACAGCGAATACGATCCCAAGATGGATAAGATCACCACACTGCTTGTGATAATCGTGGGTGTCATCATCTGTATCATCGCCATTTTCCTTATCGGTAAGGCCGTTGGAGTTATAAAACTCGGAAAGACCAACACTTCGGTTTCGGTTTCCTCCACCAGCGAGCCCAAGATCGAGCAGGTGGTGATGCCCGGTGTTACCCTCATGGATTATAAGAGGGCCATGGACATTCTTGAGTCCTCCGGATTAAAGAGCCGCATTACCTGGGAAGAATCCGAAGAATACGATAAGAACACAGTCATGAAAACAAGCATCAACGAAGGCTTGAAGGTTGATAAGGGCGCGGAAATCATTCTTTATGTAAGCGCCGGAACCTCCAGTCTGGTGGTTCCCGATGTTGTGGGCTATTCACTGAATGCCGCCAACAAAGCCATCATGAACGCCAAGCTTTCCGTTGAGATAGTTCAGGAATACAGCGATAGCGTTGAAGCGGGCTTTGTTATTTCCCAGAGTCCCGAAGGAGACGAAAGGATTCCCGCAGATTCGGCCGTTACCATACATGTAAGCCTCGGAAAGGTACAGGAAACGGTTTCCGTACCGGATGTTAAAGGAAAACCTTACAACGATGCCATCAAAGAGCTTACGGACAGCGGATTTACACTCGGTACCACAGATTACGTATATAACAACGTATACGCCGAAGGATATGTATGCTATCAGAACATTGCCGCAGGTACCGATTCTCCAAAGGGCACCATTATCGATCTTCAGGTAAGTAAAGGCCACGAACCCGAGGTTCCCGATACCTACAGCTACAATGCGGCGATCAACGCTCCCAGCTCCACGGAAGACCCGGATTACAAGAGCGGTACGGCGGTACATATCGTGATCACCGATGAGAACGGAAAGGTCTGGTATGACTCCACCGCCGAAGCCTTCCCTGTAAGCGTTAATCTTTGGAACATGCAAAGCGCAGCTACGGGTCATATCACACTTACCTACACGGTAACCTTGAAGGGTGAGCCTTACGTGGATCCCGATACGGGCGAAACGGTGGTACCTGAAGGCGCAAAGGAAGAACGCACCATTACGAGAGATATCTCGTTCGTCAAAGATGAGTAGGATGTATGATTGGCAAAATAGTTAAGGGAATTGCCGGATTTTATTATGTGAATACAGAAGAGAAGGGCACCTTTGAATGCAACGCCAAAGGTGCTTTTCGTAATGAAGGAACCAAGCCCCTGGTGGGGGACGACGTGGAGATAGATATCACCGATGAGGTGAATTTAAAGGGAAATGTGGTAAAGATTCTTGAAAGAAGAAACGCGCTTATCCGTCCCGCCTGTGCTAACATCGACGGGGCGCTTGTTATCTTTGCGCTAAAGACCCCTAATCCCAATTTTAATCTTCTTGACAGGTTTTTGATCTACATGGGCAAAGAAGGAATACCCTGCACGGTAGTCTTTAACAAATGCGATCTTTGCACGGAAGATGAAATGAAACCCATTGCGGAGATATACGCAAAAGCCGGTGTTAAGGTTTTCTTTGTAAGCGTAAAGAAAGATATAGGGATCATTGATCTCAAGACCGAGATCAAAGGAAAGACCATGGTTCTCGCAGGCCCAAGCGGTGTGGGAAAGTCAAGTCTTATCAACCTTCTTTGCAAGGAAGCAAACATGGAGGTAGGAAAGATCAGCGAGAAGACCGAGAGGGGAAAGCATACCACAAGACACGTGGAACTGCTAAAACCCGGGAAAAACACTTTTATTCTTGATACTCCGGGGTTTACGAGCCTTGATATATTCGAGACAAAAGAAAACCTTAAGTACTGTTTTGAGGAATTTAAGCCCTATGAGGGCAATTGCAGATTCAGGACCTGCATGCACGTAAGTGAGCCCGGATGCGCCGTAAAAGAGGCGGTGGAAGCGGGTATCATCAATAAGATCAGATACGAAAGCTATGTCAAGCTTTACGGCGAAGCGCCCAAAGCGAGCCGGTTTTAAAGAAATACAGAGGAAAGAGATACATGAGAGGTATATACACAAGCGTTAATGACATGCGAAAGAGAGTTTACGCGGAGGTCGCAAAGCTCTCCTACGAATACAAGGACGGCGATCTTTCACGTATGGAGGAGATCCCCTACAATGTTATTCCCGGGGAAGTTTCCGTTTACCGTGACAGCGTTTTTCTTGAAAGAGCCATAGTCCGGGAAAAGATGCGAATGGCCATGGGCCTTCCCATGAGAACCGCCGCCGAGCAGGCCCCGGTGACCCAGGGAGCGGAAGAGTGCGTCAAACCCGAAAAATACTATCAGCCGCCCCTTATAAACATCATCAAATTTGCCTGCCACGCCTGTCCCGACAATGTGGTAAAGGTTACGGATGCCTGCCAGGGCTGCCTTGCACACCCCTGTAAGGAGGTTTGTCCCAGAGGCGCCATCACCATAAAGAACGGCAGGTCCGTTATAGACGAAGAAAAATGTGCCAAGTGCGGAAAGTGCGCAAGCGTCTGCCCTTACGGCGCCATTGTTAAAATGGAGCGCCCCTGCGCAAAGGCCTGCGGTATGAACGCCATCGGTTCCGATGAGTACGGTCGTGCGGAGATCGACGAAGAAAAATGTGTATCCTGCGGAATGTGCCTTGCAAACTGCCCCTTCGGAGCAATCGAAGATAAGGCGCAGATATTCCAGGTAATTCAGGCTATCAGGAGCGAGGTTCCGGTTTATGCCGCCATCGCACCTGCGGTAACGGGTCAGTTCGGTCCGGACTTTTCTCCCGAAAAGATGCGCCCCGCCTTCAAGGCTCTTGGTTTTGAGGACGTGGTTGAGGTTGCCATCGGCGCAGACCTTTGTACGATTGAGGAAGCAAAGGACTTTGTGGAATCGGTTCCGGACAAGCTTCCTTTCATGGCAACATCCTGTTGCCCCGCCTGGTCCGTTATGGCAAAGAAACTTTATCCCGAATTCAGTCAGTGTATTTCCATGGCCCTTACCCCCATGGTACTTACGGGACGCCTTATCAAAAAGCAGCATCCCGGCTGTATGGTGGCATTTATCGGCCCCTGCGCCGCAAAGAAACTCGAAGCCAGCCGGCGTTCCATCAGAAGTGATATCGATTTCGTGCTGACTTTCGAAGAAGTAATGGGTATGTTTGAAGCAAAGGAAGTTGATTTTAAATCCCTTCCCGATGACGATACCATGCACGGTGCCAGCGGAGACGGACGCGGATTTGCCGTAAGCGGCGGAGTTGCAAGTGCTGTCGTTAACTGCATTCACGAAATGTATCCCGAACGTGAGGTAAAGACCGCCAATGCCGAAGGCCTGGCGGACTGCCGCAAACTTTTGGCCATGGCAAAAGCCGGAAAATACAACGGTTTTCTTCTTGAAGGAATGGCTTGTCCCGGAGGCTGCATAGCAGGTGCGGGTACCATTCAGCCCATTCCCAAATCCGCGAAGGCGGTGGAAGCACACAAGAAAGTATCCACCAACGCTCACGCCACCCAGAGCCAGTACAAGGAGCTTCTTGAGACCCTTGACGAATCATTCAGGAATATTCCCGAATGACATTAATAATTCCATAATAAAATATTCAAGCCTCTTAAATTGACAATTGTTTTTACATTTAATACAATTCAAGAGGACTTTATAAAACGATTCGGAGGATATCATGTTAAACGGAAAAACGATTCTTATCACCGGAGGTACCGGTTCTTTCGGCCATCATTTTGTGGATTATGTGCTTGCACATTATGAGCCGAAGAAGATAATCATATATTCCAGAGACGAATACAAGCAGTTTATTATGGCCAATGAATACGCCGAGCACAAGAAGGTCTTAAGATTCTTCATCGGCGATGTCAGAGACGAAGCAAGACTCAGAATGGCTCTTAAGGGCGTAGATTTTGTTATCCATGCGGCAGCCTTAAAACAGGTTCCCGCCTGCGAATATAACCCCAATGAGGCTATTAAGACCAATATCAACGGCGCCATGAACGTTATAAATGCTTCTTTGGAAGCGGGGGTTAAGAAGGTTGTGGCTCTTTCCACCGACAAGGCCGTTAACCCCATCAATCTTTACGGCGGAACGAAGCTTGTTTCCGATAAGCTGTTCTGCGCGGCAAACGCTTACGGCGGAGCTGACGGCACCAGATTTGCCATCGTGCGTTACGGTAATGTTGCCGGAAGCCGCGGTTCCGTTATTCCCTTCTTCCAGAACAAGATTGACAACGGTGAAAAGGCACTTCCCATTACAGATCATCGCATGACCAGATTCTGGATCAGCCTTGAAGAAGGCGTTAAACTCGTTATCAAAGCTCTTGAAGAAGCAAGGGGCGGTGAGACCTTTATTTCAAAGATCCCTTCCTTTAAGATCACGGATCTTGCGGAAGCAATGCTTCCCGGCTGCGAAAAGCCCGAGGTAGGCATCAGAGAAGGCGAAAAGCTCCATGAGATCATGGTCACCAGAGAAGATTCCATGCACACCTACGAGTACGAAAAGCACTACATCGTATATCCTCAGTACAGCTGGTGGGGCAAGACTCA
>JAEEGK010022149.1_pt1 | contig 13379 bp, 9 predicted proteins | sample 8958771 | NCBI WGS metagenome assembly JAEEGK01 (sample SAMN16246547, study PRJNA631951) | gut metagenome | biome: gut microbiome; feature: rumen; material: SC-attached | host: Bos | place: Iran: Karaj | collected 2018-10 | reverse complement strand
CTTACCTTCTTCAAAATATAATGATCCATATGAATCATTTGTAAAAGAATCTAATCCTAATATTTCTATTACTTCTTTAGGTAATGCATTTGTAGCAATATCTACGTCAAACGATTCTTTTCCTAGTAAATGATCTCTTACAAATCCACCTACTATATAAGCTTTATAACCTTTTTTAATGAATTTATCAAGTTTATCTTTTATAGTTTTATTCATCTAAAGTCACCAATATGATTATATCATATTAAATAAAAAAACAAGATAATAATATCTTGTTTTTACTATTTTGATTGTCTAATTGCATTTTCAAAAGTTTGTACTTTTTCTATTGAATTTAAATCAGGTGATTTCTTCAATATTTCTTCTACTCTACCTTGCCATCCACGATGATGTGTTACACGATGACATAAGTGATTTTCTATAATTTCAGGTTTTGATTTAATTGATAAAGTGACAAATTCATCTACATTCATAATATAAATGGCTTCTGACGCGATTGAAGTACAATTTGTATTCTTATAGAACTTTTCTAATACAACATATGCATTTGGGTATACATGTCCTATATATCCTTTAAATGATGCTTTACCCATTAATATTAAATATGGTTCATGTTTTTTAAAGAATTCTTCTTTTTCACTTAACATTTTTTCTTTCTTTTCTCTTATTACATCTATGTTTTTATCCTCATCAGAAGATGTATTTTGAGAAATAATATTACTATATTGTAAAACACCTGAAGGTAAAATTTCCCATGATACACTTAATTCATTTTTATATTGTTCTATATATTTTTTTACATCTTCTAATGTTTGACCTTCAAAATCTGTTACATTTTTTCTGATAATTTTTACTTCTGGATGTTCAAGTAGAAATTGTTTAAACTCTTCATATAATGATATTATAGTATATTCTTTTTCATTCCATGTAATCTTTGTATTATTATTTAAATCCATTTCATGTTCAGCAAAAAATTGTGCTAAATAGCTAACACTTGTAATAAGAAGATCATCTTTTGAATCCGAAAGATTAGCATATCTCATATATGTTGCTGCAATTAATAATTCAAATTTATCTATATCTATATAATCATTATATTTGTCAAAATCCAAAGTTAAGTTCCAACAATCGTTTACTAAATTATAATTCAATATATTTTTATATAATACATTTAATGTATTATACATGCCATCTATAAAATTTTTGAAATTAAAATTTTTTGTATTAATTCCATATTGTTTTAAATCAGAAAGATGTTTTTTGTCTAAGTTTCTCATTTCTTCAAGATAATCTTTAGGCATATCTTTTTCTTTATGTGTTTTTCTAAACTCTGCTACATCATCACGTTCTTTAACTAATACATAATAAATCGATCTATATAGTTCTGGGAATTTTTTTTCTAATTCTCTCTCATTTCTTATTTTATTTAATTCACTTATTGCCTTACGAATATTTTTGATATATTCTTTCGTATCTTCAGTATAATTAACATTTAATACACGAGCAATTTTTAAAAGAAAAACTCGACAATCTACGATAACTTTCCTTTTTAAATCATTATCTATTACCACTACTAAAAGTTTATCAATATCATTAAATGGAATACTATATTTTTGTTTTAATTTATTTATAACTGAATCAAAATCTTGAGTCATTTTGAAATGTAAACCTATAGTATCTGTTGCACATATTTTTTCTATATCATCTGCATATATGGATAATTCTGTTTCATATGGTAATCCTTTATTTAAAACATCAGTAACTCCCATTTTGATTCCTTCTTTCTATAATTATATTAATTTAAATGTCTAATTTGGTTTTCAAATATTTGAACTCTTTCAATAGTATCTTCTGAAACTTCTTTTCTTAATATATCTTCTACTTTACCTTGCCATCCACGATGATGTGTTACACGATGACATAAGTGATTTTCTATGATTTCTGGTTTTGATTTAACTGATAAATCAATAAAATCTTCAACTTTCATAATATATATAGCATCCTCAGCAATTGAAGTACCTTTTTTATTTTTATAGAACTTTTCTAATACTACATATGCATTTGGATATATATATCCAATATATCCTAAGAAAGATTCTTTTCCTTTTAATACTAGATAAGGTTTGTTTTCTTTAAAGAATTCCTCTTTTTCTCTTAGTATTCTTTCTTTATTTTCTTCTTTTTGTTTTCTTTCTTCATCTGTAATTGTAGATTCTGATGATCTTGTTCTTTCAAATAAAGTTTCACCTGATGGTAAAATATCCCATGATACTTCAAGTTCACCTTCAAATTGTTTTAAATAAGCTTCAATATCTTGAAGTGTTTGACCTTCAAAATCTTCTCTAGATTTTCTTACAATTTTAACTTCAGGATTTTCAATTAAGAATTGTTTATAGTATTTATATAAATCTTTTCTAGAAATTTTTCTTTCTTTGCCATCGAAGAATAGTTCAACAGAAATATCTTTATCTATATCATTTTCATGTTCTCTGAAATATTGAGTTAAATAACTAATATTAGCTATAGCATCTTCTTTATTAAATTTAGCATTACTTAATGAAGAGACTGCCATTAATAACTCGAATTTTTCTTTATCTAAACAATCATTAACTTTTTCCATTGATATTGGACTACTTTTAATAATGCGAGTAATCTTATCATAATTTTCAGGTTTTAATAAATTACTATATGTTTTGCAAATGTGTTCAATATAAGTCTTAACATTTACCATATTTGCTGAGAATCCATATAAAGACATTAATGCTTTATATGCATCCATATGTTTTTTATATGTTTCAGCATTTGCTGAACCAAGTTTTGAACTAATTGCATATTCTTTTCTGATTCTTTGCATTTCATTAAACTTGTCTTCTAACATTTTATAATTTTCATATAATGTTGGAAATTCTTTTTCAAGTTGTTGTGAATATTTTATCTTTCTTAAATCACGTATTTTTCTTCTAGCAATTTCTATTAATCTAGTTTCATACATTTGATCTTCAATAGTATACTCACCATCTAGATTTTCTAACATACTTAATATGAATATTTGAGGACTGAATGTTAAATATTGAGTTAAATCCTCATCAATTGTTAATGCAAGTAATCCTTTTCTTAACATTATTATATTATTATACTTTTGTAAATAATCATTTAATACTACTAACTCTTCAGTTAATCCTTTTACAAATTTTGTTTTATCAGTTGCACAGTTAAGCCCAACTAAATCAATGGTAAATCCCATTCCTTTGTCAGAAGGTATTCCCTTGTTGAATACATCATACCATTCCATATTTTTACCCCTTTACACGGGTGTATATTCTATCATATTTAATACTTTTATGCAAAAAAGGAAGTGATTAATTTTCACTTTCTAATTCTTCAGAATATAATCTTTGATATGCTTTACTATTCTTTAATAATTCTTTGTGAGTACCTTGATCTACAATCTTACCATCTTCAATAACAAATATCTTATCTGCATTTTTTACTGTTGTTATTCTATGCGCAATTATAAGTATAGTATACTCACCTTTCATGTTATTAATAGCTTGTTGTATTTTAGCTTGTGTAACATTGTCTAATGCACTTGTTGCTTCATCAAATAAAATAATTTCAGTCTTTAATAATAATGCTCTTGCAATAGCCAATCTTTGCTTTTGACCACCTGAAAGTGTAACACCACCTTCACCTACAATAGTATTGTATTTATGTGGTAATTCATTGATAAAATCTTCAAGACATGCCATTCTACAAACATCTCTTATCTCTTGCATAGTAGCATCTTTTTTAATTATTTTAAGATTATCTTTAATACTCATATTATAAATATATGGGTTTTGAGAAATAATACTTAAATTACCTCTTATTGAATGTTTAGACAAATCATTTATATTTTTACCATCAAATGTAATTGTACCACTTTTAACTTTGTTAACAGCACTTATTAAATTAAATATAGTTGATTTACCAGCTCCAGATGAACCTACAAATGCAACTGTTTCATTTGCATTAATTTTGAAGTTCATTTTCTTTAATACAGGTACTTTATCATCATATGAGAATGATACATTTTTAAATTCTATATTACCATCAAATTTTACTAATTCATTATCACCAAATTTTTCTTTGCTGAACTCGTCTCCATCAATAATTCCAAATATTCTATTAGCAGCTAAATCAAATGATTTAACTACTTCGAATATATTATCAAAATATGAAGCTAAATCTAATATTTGATAATGATAATTATGAATAATTAATGCTGCTGCAATCATTATTTTACCTTTTAATAACATATTAATTAATAATAAACTTATTAATAAATCACAGAAATCTTGAATATTACCTCTGAATAATCTATTTGTAGCTCTTACTATCCAATATTTAAATGATATTACATTAGTTTCTTTTAAATAATCATCTGCTTTTTCTAGGAAAGATTCTTCTGCATCCAATATTTTAATATCTTTTGCTCCTCTTACTATTTCAGTAATAAATCCACCTGTTCTTTCTCTAGATTTTTTCCAATCTTTTCTGTAAGATTGATTTATTTCTGCAAATTTCTTATTAACAAAGAATATTAATATAATAAAAATCACATATGCAATAAAAATTGTGTAATTAATAAATAATGTACTTATTAATATACCTGTAGATGAAATTATACTTGTAATATATTCAATCATTTCTCCAAATATATCTGATAATTGATCTGTATCATTTGTAATACGTTCAATAAAAACACCAGATGATTTAGAATTTAAATCTGATTGAGTTATCTTAAGTGTTTCTCTAGCTAAATCAATTTGCATATTTCTTCTAACATCAAAATAATATTTATTATATGACCAAGAAGATAAATATCTTGTTATATTTCTACATATTTCTATTACAAATATTGCGATTGCTACTAAAGATAATTCTTGCCATATTCCTGAAGTTAAAAATATTATTCTTCTTGCTGTAATAATTGGAATAGCTATTGATATAGCTGCTTGAATTATATTAGTTAATAAAAATATAAATAAATACTTTCTTCCTTGTTTAGCATATTTATATGTTTTCTTAATGTTCGTGAAGAATGTTATATTCTTCTTTTTCTTGTTTTTCTTTTTCATAATTCTCACCTATTATAGATATTATAGTATAGTTTTTTTATTATAGAAATAAAAAAAGAATAATTTCTTATTCTTTTTTATCTATTATTTCAGCATAATTTGAAAAATCTAATTCTCTTATGTATTTTTCACATTCTTCAAAATTTAATGAATCAACAAATTCAACAGTATCGATTCCATCAAAAGTATACTTAGTAATATTATATGAATACTCATTAACTATGTTATATATATTATTTATTTTTAATATTTTATCAATAACAGCTAATTTATGTTTTAATTTAAAATCTTTTTTATTTAATTCTCTCTTATTAATAGTATCTAAAATAATCTTTTTAACTTCTTTTATATGAGTTGTTTCTAAATCTATATCTATTAATAAACAACCTTTTATATAATCAAACATACATGATTTATCAAAACTATATTTAGTATAACCTTTTTCTAAGCATTCTTTAAAAGCAGGTTTATTATCATTAAATATTTCAGATAAGTAATAATTAACATAATATTTTAATTTTCTTACTTCTTCAAATGAATATTTAGAAATATCTACTTTAAATGTTATTGCATATAATTCATTATATTTTGGATCTATTACTTCTATTTTTCTATCAATAAAATCTAATGAACTAATATCATCTAATACTTCATATTCTACTTTTTCTATATTTAATTCATTATATGTATCTTTTACTAATTTAACTATTTCTTTAATATTATAATTACCAGATATAGTTAATACTTGATTACATGGTTGATAGAATATTTTGTATATTTTCATTAAATAATCTTTAGTAATATCTTTTATAGTTTCTATTTCACCAACATTATCTATATAATCATTTGTCACAAGAATATTACGTATTCTTGCATCTGCAAATTTCTTATATTTTTGATCTTTAACACCTTTTATTTCTTCATATATAGGTAATTTTATATGTTCTATATCTTCATCAGTAAATACAGGTGTATTAACTGCTTTTATCAATTCTTTTAAATGTTTTATAAAATCAAATACAGTTTCTATATAATATCCTGTAGTATCATATGAAGTATATGCATTTGTATCAATATGATTTTCTTTAAAATAATTATTTAAATTACCATATATAGTATTTTCATATACAGTATGTTCAAGTAAATGTGCTATACCATCAGGTATTTCAATAACTTCATCATCTACTTTAACTTTCTTAGTTCTACCACCAAATAATACTTTTAAATCTGCATATTGTACATGTTTTGTATTATCATTTACTAATACTATTTTAAGACCATTGTCTAATTGTATATACTCTCTTTTAATCATTAGAACCACCTCTTAAGAAAATAGTATTTGTTTTTTGTATTTTATTTATAAATCTAATCATATTCTTTGTAGTTATCTTTTTAAGTTTTTCGTATTCTTCTTCTAGAGTATCATTCTTTAAATCATGATTTAATCTATCATTTATTTCTTTTGATTCATTGTCTTTTTCTTTAATCATATCTACTTCATATGATTTTAATATTTTCTCAAAGCATGCTTTTAGATATTTTTCATCTTTAATTAAAGTATTAATGATATTATCTATATTTTCTATTACTCTATCTAGATTTTCATTAGAAATAAAAGCATATACTTCAAAGAATCCATTTTTAGATCTTGAATCAGTTTCTACATTATAAACTAAATCATTTTTTAATCTTAATTCATTGAATAATAATTTACATTCTGGTCCAGCTAAAATAGCATTTAACATATACATATATACATATTCTTCTGGATTATAGTCTTTTATTTGATATTGCATTAATAAAACAGATTGTTTAAATGGAATATCTTCTTGAGTAAACTTTGGTTCAGCCATTGGTAAAATATTAAAATAATTGTAATCATATTCTAATGCTTTAACATCTTGTTTAAAATATTTATCACATATTTTGTTAATCTTATCTTCATCAAAGTTTCCCCATACATATAAAGCATATGGATTATTTAATATATTTTCTTGATAGAAATTATATATATCTTCTTTTGTTGTTGCTTTTAAATATTCAAAGTCAGTTTCATATAATGGACTCATTAATTCATTTGGATCTATTATATGTTCAAATATATTGCTAATATAAGCACCAAAGTTTTGTAAAATATCATCCATCCTAGTAACAAAATAATCTTTTTCATAATCGAATTCTTTTTCATTTATGGCATGTCCTTCAAAGTTTGGTTCTTTAATTGCTTTTAAACAAAATTTTAATGATTCTTCAAAATCATAGTCTTCTATTAAATTTTCTTTTGGTAATGTAATTGTATAGTATAAATATCTAGTATCACCTACAGAAGATGATGATAAATCAAAATTCAATATACTATGTTCTAATTTCTTATTTTTAAATTCTAATCTGTCTTGATATTCTTTTGTAGTTGTTGTTACAATATTTTCTAAAATATCTAGATAATTAGCATGTTTATATTCTTTTTTTAATTGAAATAACAATTTAAAAGTGACAAAGTTAACATTAGTATTCTTTATTAATGTAGGTTTAGTACTTATTTTGTTTTTCATAATATCACCTCTTCAATAATAACATATAAAATAAAAAAAGTGGTATTAAAGTCCACTTTTTCTTACTATATATCCTTGAGATTCTGCTAATTCTTGAGATTCTTCATCTCCTTTAAATCTTTCAAAATCTTCTTTAGTTAAAAATTCTTCATCATGTCCTTCAACATCACGATAAACATCATTTGTTTCTTGAATCATATCCACAGCTGGTTCATTCATAGCCATTTCTTCCATGGATTCAGCATATTTTTTATATTTATCTTCCATGTTTTTAGATATCATTATTGTTATATAACCAACTATCTTTTCATCTCTTAAATACATACCTGTATCAGGATCGTGTTTAAAGTTATTCTTTTTATCTTTTTTTATAGTTAAATTATCATATAATCTATTTATTAAATAATCTAAATCTAATCTATCTAGATCATATTCATATTTTTCTTCTCCTACTTCATTTGCATGTCTTACTTCATTATATACACCATCCATAAGAGTGAAAATATAATTATTGCCATTTGCTATTTCATTTCTATGTTCTTTAAATCTCTCAATAACAATTCTTGGAGAAAAGTTCTTTTTATCTTCTTCTGTATAAAAATTACTTAAATCGCCTATTGAAGACTTACTGAATATTGAAGCCATATATAATTGAGAAAATAAATCAATATCAAATTTATTATCTCTAAAGTATTGCTTTTGAATATTTGGATCTAATAATGATTTAGATAAAGAATAACAAATATGATCAAGTCCTAATGGTATTCTATAAGGATAATTAGGATTTTTAGTTTCAGCTAAATATACAATTCTTGAAGAATAAGGAATATCACAATTAGTTGGGCCATTCTTAATAGCAGTTCTTAATTGCATTTCATTATCAAATAAAGTTGTATATTCTATTAAATCAGTTAATGAATCTCCTATTAGTCGTAAATTATTATCTAAGATTGATAATGGTTTAAAAACGCCATTTGATTCATAACCTAAATAAAATTTAGTTTTTCTACCCATATTGTATTCCCCTTTAATTGAAAACTATTATATATCAAGCATATAACATAATCAAGAAATAACTAATTTTGATTATTAGGATTTTGTTGTACTGGAGGTACAACTTGTTGAGTTGGTTGAACCGGTTGTGTTGGAGCTACAGGTTGAACTGGAGCAACTGGTACACTTTGTTGTGGCACGACTTGTTGTACTGGTTGTGCTTGTACAGGTTGTTGTACTGGATTAACTGGTTGAGCAACTTGAGGTTGAACTGGTGCAACAGGTTGTACTTGCTGTACTGGTTGTACTTGTTGTACTGGTTGAACCGGTTGTACTGGAGTAACTTGTGTTACTGGTTGTTGAACAGTAGTAAGTTGTTCCTTCTTTTTCTTTCCAAATAACTTAGTGAATTTAGCCATATCTTTTTCTACTTCACTATTACGCTTGTTAGATGACTTAACAATAAAGACAATTACAATCAATAAGATAGTAACAATTATACCTAAATAGATATATGAAGAATAATCTTTTTCTTCTCTTTCTTTTATAACTAATATAGAATATGTTTCTTTAGTTGTTTTATCTTTTGATGTAACAGTTATTGTAATTGTACTTTTATTTTTTAGGTCTTCATTTCCTTCAATAACAAATGTTGCATCCTTAACATTTACTATTGGTTCTATATCAAGTTGATTTACTACTGAATCAACTTTGATTGTATATTGTTTAATAATTGATTCGAAATTAATTGGATAATTTCTAATTGTAAGCTTCTTAAGTGTAGCATCCTTTTCAGGATAATAAATTGCTTCACCTCTAGGCAATCTATTAATTTCTAATGTATAACATGTTTGACTAGTTAAGTCAGGACTTGTTACATATACATCAATTACATTTGTACCAACTTCTAATTTAGTATTACCTTCAATTCTAACATCTGCACCTTCAACATTTGGTTCATATTGAAAATTTATTTCATCTACTTCAAATAATACATCAAATTTATATTGAGTAATAAATTTTGAAAAAGTAAAATATTTATCCAAATTTTCATCGCTTAACTTCTTTAATAAAGAATTACCATTTGATGTATCTCTTGGTTTACCATCTGTAGTAGTAATTTGAGATGTATCTACATATTTTTTTACTTTTATAGGATTACTACGTAATATCTCAGGATCAGATGTATAATCTGATGCATCTGTATATTTGACATTTTTTAATACGAATTCAGTATTAACTAAATCTTCAGTTGTTTTAGTTTTAACCTTACATTTAAAATCTACATAAGAGATTGTACCTTCTCCTGTAGGTGTTCCACTTGTTCTAACGTTTTCCATATTAGTTTGGAATCCATCAGCATATCCAGCTATAGTACAACTTAAATAATCGTTTGATTCTATTGAAGCAGATAACTCTTTGTATGTTACATTTGCTTCTCCAGTTAAACTACATTTAAATTCATCACCATATTCATATTCTCCATCTATACAAGAAAGAGATAATGCATATGTTTTTACTGGAAAAATAATAATTAAAGTTACAATTAATAAATAAAAATATTTTTTCATTTATAACACCCTTTTATTATTCTATACTAAGATAATATTACCATATTTTATAAATGATGTCATTAAAAAAGTAAGAGATTTGACTATCTCTTACTTAATTCATCTTGTAATATTTGGTTAACTTTACCAGGGTTTGCTTGGCCTTTTGTAGCTTGCATTACTTGTCCTACAAAGTAACCAATAATATTAGTTCTACCACCTTTATAATCAGCTATTTGTGCTTCACTTCTATTTAATATTTCAGTAACAATTTTAATTAATTCTGAATCATCAGATAATTGTTTCATTCCTTCAGCTTCCATGATCTTTTCAGGTTCTTCTTCTCTTTCAAGGGTTAAAGCAAATAATTCTTTACCTTGTTTAGAAGAAATTCTTCCGTCTTTAATAGCTGAAGTTATTTGAGCTAATCTTTCAGGTGTTAAATATATTTCATCTATTTCTTTTTCTTCTTTATAGCAATATCCTAATATTTGTGTACAAATCCAGTTAGCTGCTGTTTTAGCATCTACTCCTAATTCAACACATTTTTCAAAATATGTAGCTATCTTAATATCTTTGATAATAATAGTAGCATCATATGCAGATAAACCTAAATCATTCATGTATTTAGCTTTTCTTTCATATGGTAGTTCTGGTGTAGAAGCAATAATTTCATCTACCCATGCTCTATCTAATTTAATTTTAGGAATATTTGGTTCAACAAAATACTTATAGTCGATTGCATCAACTTTAGATCTCATTGCTTTAGTAGTTTGAGATTCTTCATCCCATCTTCTTGTTTCTTGAACTACTTCTTCATCATATCTTCCTTCATCTTTAAGATCACATTGTCTTTCAATTTCATAATTAATTGCATCTCTTACAGATGAGAATGAGTTAACATTCTTAATTTCTACTTTAGTTCCTAAAGAATTAGGATCTTCTGAAATAGAAACGTTAACGTCACATCTTAAATGACCTTTTTTAGAATCAGCTTCAGATATACCACAGTATTGATATACAGCTCTCATATATTCAAGGAATGTTACAGCATCATCAGCTGAATGAAGACATGGTCCAGTTACAAGTTCGAATAATGGATTTCCTGCTCTATTATAATTGATTGTTGAAGTATCATAAAGGTGTGTTAATTGAGCAGCATCTTCTTCTAAGTGAAGATTGTCTATTTCAACTCTAAATACTGATCCATCTTCTCTTTCAATATCAATATAACCACCATTTCCAACACATTCTTCTGGTGGGTTTTGAGTTATTTGATATCCTTTTGGTAAATCTGGATAATAATAATTCTTTCTTTCCCAATACATATATTCAGGAATTCTAGCATGTAAGATATTAGCCATCATAATAGACATTCTTACACATTCTTTATTAGCTACTGGAAGAACTCCAGGGAATCCCATATCAATTGGAGTTACATTACAGTTTGGTAATTCAGTATATTCATTTTTTGAAGGTGAAAATACTTTAGAATTAGTTAATGAACCTTCACAGTGCATTTCTAAACCTATTGTTGCATAATATTTACTCATATTACTTTACCTCCTTAGCTATTTGATTCTTATATTCCATAGATGATTCTAAGGCATAAGCAATATTTAATATATTTTGGTCATCATAACAGTTACCTGTAATATTTATACCAACTGGTAATCCATCAACAAATCCATTTGGAATTGTAATTGATGGGAAACCACCAAAGTTACCAATTTGTAAGTGTTCATCTAGTACAGTTAATTCATCATCAGATACCATATCATGATTATCTAATTTAGTAGCTGGACCAGTTCCTACTGGAAGAATTAATCCATCGTATTTCTTAAATTGTTCTTTAATAGTATCAACAATTAATCTTCTAGCTCTTTGAGCATTCTTAAAATATTTATCTTGGTTAACAGCTTGCAATACATATGAACCAATTACAAATCTTCTTTTAATTAATGAACTAAATCCTTTAGTTCTATGATCTTTCATTTGTTCTTTATATGTAGAACCTTCTCCACGAGGTCCAAATGAGAAACCAGTTAAGTTAGACATATTAGATGTTGCTTCAGCACATGAAATTACAACATATGTAGAAGCTATTGCATTTAATAAATCTTGATTAATTGATACTTCTTCTACTTCAATACCTAATTCTTTAACTTTATCAATTGTCTTCATGAAGTTATCTAAATGTTCTTCAGTTTCTTTAGGTAAATTCTTATAATTATTTTTATCAACTATTTCTTTAATATAGAATAATTTCTTTCCTTTAACATCTTTAGATAAATCTTTGTATAAATTAATATTTGATGAATCCCAAGAAGTCATATCTTTAGGATCTTTACCTTTCATAGCATCTACTACAATAGCAGCATCTTCAACTGATCTAGTTAAAACACCACATGTATCTAATGAAGATGCAAAAGCGAATAATCCATATCTTGAAATCATTCCATATGTTGGTTTATATCCTACAATACCACAGAAAGCAGCAGGTTTTCTAATTGAGTCTCCTGTATCTGATCCTGTAGCAAATGGATAAACACCAGCAGCAACTGCAGCAGCAGATCCTGATGATGAACCAGCACACATTCTTGTTGTATCCCAAGGATTCTTTTGTACTCCAGTATGTCCTGTTGTACCAGTTCCACCCATACCAAATTCATCCATTGCAGTTTTATTAACTGGAACACATCCATGAGACATTAAATTCTCAATTGCAGTTGCAGTAAAGAAAGGAACATAATCTTTTAATGTATTAGATGATCCAGTAGAAAGAATTCCTTTAGTTGAATAATTATCTTTAATACCAAAAGGAATTCCTGATAATAAATCATCAGTTACCTCATTACCTTTAGCATCATCTAAGATAGTAACAAAAGCATTACACTTTTCTTGTACTTCATGTGATTTTTCTAATGATTCCTTAATTAATTCTTCAGAAGTAATATTTCCTGATTTTAATTCTTCATGTAATTCTTTAATTGTTTTATCCATCATATTACTCCACCACCTTTGGTACTTCTACTTCTCTACCATCTTTTTGATCGCAGTTAGAAAGAAGTTCATCAATTGATGGAGATTCAACAACTACGTCTTCCCTTAATTCAGTTACATAGTTATCTAATGCATAACACATAGGTTCTGCGTCACTAACT